>Ga0307948_1001225_pt1 | contig 18044 bp, 18 predicted proteins | sample OrgLakmetagen280_FD_201824 | JGI IMG/M metagenome (GOLD analysis project Ga0307948, IMG submission 201824) | Saline water microbial communities from Organic Lake, Antarctica - #280 | ecosystem: Environmental > Aquatic > Non-marine Saline and Alkaline > Saline | place: Antarctica: Organic Lake...
TTCTTCAGACACACTCTTAGCTTGTGCTCTTGCGAGCGTGGGCCAACTTCTCAGACTGTGGTTTTTTCAAGGAGGGTTTTTCTGTTTTAGGCAGGAGTTTTCCTTTTCCCAGTCTTTTAGGTTTTTTCCTTCATTCTGTCAGGCCCTTGCTGAGGACCGTGTAACAACCCCCACCAAAAAAAAAAAAAAAAAAGCCTAGCAGTCGCATATTTGGACTGGCTTGATAGCTTAATCTGTAACCTCTGAAAGCGCGGCAGCCTAGTTTTGTACATTTACAGTAGAGTATCTTGTGTTAGATTTGCGATGATTGCGATGCAGGTGTATACAATCGCGACAATCGTCAAACGACAGCCAGCTGTATTGTGCAGCTTACTCTGTTTGCTCGATAGATAATCAGCCCTGGACAATAGCGCTCTCCATATCTTTAGCCTGACATCAACCCATTTGCCTTAAAAGGTGAGCAATGTGGAAGCGGAAGAATGTGGCGTTCTTTATCTCACGATTTCAGACAGCAATACGGGACCCAAGTAACTCCCCTACCAGTGACCTGAGTGATGCTGATGGTATCCAAGATGAGCAGCATGTTCTTTTTCACTGCGTCAATCCCCACGTGATTTCTCTCCGCAGGTAATATGCATCTCTGTTTCTCCGACAGGAGTTCACGATACATTCTTAAGCCAGAACAAAAACAAGCTTTATTCTTTCCTTCATGAACTGATTGCTTTTTATGAGCAGGCTAGCCGTCGCACTTCTTGATTGAAGGCCTTTTTTGTAAACCTTTGTCTTAGCAACTTTATTATCGTGCATGTTTCATACAACATTGTAATGTACATCTCCGTGACCGTACGGCTGCATTGTACTAAAGCCCAATGCTTCTCTATATGCGTTACAGATGTTATAAACACCTACCTACTATCAGCCAGACTAAACTACTACACCACCAGAGTTAACAAGATTACAAATGGAGGCTAATCTAGCCTCTCGAAGCTGTCTGACTCCGGTGAACTGCTACCACACAGACCAAATATAAAAAATGCTCGTGCACCATTTCATTTGCAGATAAAACAAAGCATTCAGACTAAGAAAGTGTCTGGGCAGAGGAATCAGTGCTACTGGTCAACCGGTAAATATTCAAAATTGCTGACAGTGGCCAGATTCAAGTTTGGTCTAGTAGGCCAAATTCCTAGGACCTAGAGATAGATAACAGTAGTAGAGATGCCGGCGGGAACTATGCAAAAAAAGATCCCTTCCGTGCAGAGGGGCCACTCACAAAAATACAAAAAAAATGCAGGCTAGGGGTTCAAGGAAAATCCCAAAGACAAGAAGCTCAAGGTGTCAAGTCCTAAATGAAAAAGGAAAAATAAAATACGGCCCCTCATTTTTGTGTTACTGAGGACGAACAAAACGGAACTCTCAAATCAAGAGCGGCACACAAATTGTAAGTTTAAGAATTTGTTCAAGGCACAAAGTTTTACAATCTCTCCCCCCTTTCACATCTGCATTCCAGTGTCTACGGTTATTTGCAGACCTGCAACAAAACTCAGTCACGACCCAATCGTAACGTCCCGCTCAATTTTGGCTTTACTGGCAGCCCAAACATAAAAAACCGAGCTGCCTCGTGTGTTCAGATCAAACCAAACGTTGAATTCATCATCATGAGCGGTGAACATATGATACACACATGCGATTGACAAACTACGCACTTGACAAACTACGCACTGCCAGGCACATACCTGAACAAAAAATGTCAAAACTGCTCAGGCATGCTGCACAACAAAAAACATGCCCTCTTTTACTGCATGCAGCAAAATAAACATGGCAACCCAAATGGGACAAGCCTGAGTCAGTGATGGCAAAAGCCAGACCCTGCCACCCCCTTCAATCGAGAGCATCCACACATGGGCTTGACCAGATCCATATCACTGCTCCAGCTTCTTCAGAGTACAATCCATTTGTCTAGCATGTATTGCTATTCAGAGCAAAAGAAGGGGCCTCCAGGACTCACACAATACACGCAATCCCACGCACAGACCTCTGATCCGATCCGAGCGAAGAAGAAAATTTTGGGCAGGCACCTGCAATCCTGCCTTGTTTTCATTTTCTGGCAATTTGCAATCTTAGCAGTCATAGCAATTTGCAATCAGGAGCTACAAAAAAAACGGCACAGAACAGGATAGGAGAGGGGGCTTTAACAAGACAGCAAGGTCCACCACTTACTTGGCACTTGGCGATAGAGGCATTGACCATGGCTAGCGACTAACTGCCTTCTGATTGCTCGTGATTACAGTGTCAGAGTCTGTACCGGCATCAAACTCTGGCGGAGGCTTTGTGGCTTCCAACTCATGACGGCTGTTTACCTACATGAAGCGGAAGCGCAGTAACCTGATACACACAACTGCGAAGCAAGGCGAGCTTGACAGCGTGCATGTAAGCCTGCGGGTTGCTCCAAAGAACAAAGACAGTTTCCTGGTTTTCAGCCTAGGACATCGTCTTGTTTAAACAATGTGAGCAATCATCGCACTGAACGCTCAGACGCTAGTGATTCGCTTGCCTTGCAAAGTAGTTGTGTGCAGAGGGACAGCAACCCAGAGGTGTCTCAATACAACACCTCCTCATGAGTGGCATTTTATATGGACGTGGAAGGAGAGATGGACGAGACACGTACCCAGTTGACAAAGTCTTGGAAGCGCTGCCAGGTTTCAGGCTGCAGCAAATCGTCACTCGCCGTGTTGATCACAAGGCTTTGTACAGAGGGCAGCTCAATGCCCTGAGTTGCAAACACACACGTACGTACACACACGCATTCAGTAGGAAGGGGATGTAAGAGCAGGGGGTAACTCGACGCCCTGTGCCACAAATACACACGTGCATTCATATAGGAAGGAGATGCAAGAGAAGGGGGCAGCTTGATGCCCTGTGTCACAAACGCACACACACATGTTAAAAGGAGTGATGTGAGAAAGCCACGTGGTAGACCCTCAGCACAGAAGCATGCCCTGTGTCACAAACCCACACACATGAAGAAAATGGTGGCGTGAGAAGGTTACGTGGAGGACCCTCAGCACTAAACCGCAGTGATATGGTTCTATTTCGCTTGCATCGTGAGATGCATAGGGCTCTGTCATTATTACAAAGGAGAACACAACAACTCAGAGAAACCGGAGAAACGGGAAAAAACTTAGGACTAAAATATAGAAAAGAGGTGAGGGAGGGGGGGAAGTATGTTAAAGAGAGAGTTGTGTCTCCAATGAATAAAAAGAATGGAGAAGGGAAGCAGAAACCGGAGAAAACCAGAAAGTGAGGACATCTCACTTTATGCTACACTACAAGAACCTGAGTTCAGGTGATTCACACTGAACTCATAAGTTTGTGGTGCAACACTTGGTGGTCAAGCCCTTGACTTTGTGAGCACTTCAGAAAAGGTTTTGCAGAGCATTTCAAAAAATGCATCACTGGATCAAGCACCCAGTGAGAGGCAGTGCAGATTGCTAGCCCTCTTGACTTTGTGAGCACTTCAAAAAAGGTTTCATTGAGTCGAGCAGAGCATTTCAAAAATCGTCTCATTGGCTCTAGCACCCAGTGAGAAGTAGGGAAGCAGTCTTAAGCTGGGATGGGTCATAGACCAGGTTGACCAGAACCATATATATACGCTGTTTATAAGGTATTTTTGGCAGGGGAATCACCAAAGATAAGGTCATGCTCGGTATCTATATACGGTTCTGGCCAACCCTAGTTAAATGTCATACTCGAGCTTTACCCCGCATCGTGCTTGTCCTGCATCTTACCACATGGAATGTCCCTAAACTTTGTGCTACACATCCCTGGTGGTAAGGATGTTGGTGTGTGTGCAAGTAGACACTCAGTGTGAGTGCAGTGCAAATTGCTTGCAGTGCAGTGTGAGCAATTTGCATGCAAGAAGCCGTATGCTGCTCACGACAAACAATCACGCACGCCTGCGTGTAGATGAGGGTCGTGGTAGATCAAGCGCGCAGAGAAACACAACCACTTGAATGTCCACGGATCCGAGTATGAGCGTTTGCAACTTCAGCCCCAAACATTTTGAACCACCATGAGCCTTTCTGATAGCCCCAAACATTTTGAAACGCCAAGAGCCTTTCTGATAGCCCCAAACATTTTGAACCGCCCCTTTTGTCTAGTCAGACACCGGTGGCTTGTTTGAGTGTCAGGTAAGCCTGCTACAACACATATTGCACACAACTCTGTATCAAATTTATGACCAACCATTCTTTTATTTCAGACGCTGGCTGCCATTCCTGCTGCATTAAAAGTTTCAATGCTGAATGAGCTCATGTGCATCAAACCAACAAAAACGAGGCAGCAAAATCCTCATTCATGACTCATATGAGGTGATATGTGTGTGCCCCCGTCCATATGCACCCCCAATAAGCACCCTGTCGAGTTAACATGATACGTGATTACGCACATACACATACACACAAATCAAACACTGATGCGCTGGGAAAGTGCACTTACAACTTATCAAGCTGAGTGGGATGATTCAAGAGTATCCTCTCTTGTGTGCACTGCGCACAAGCTACGATTGGGGTAAAAAAGCATACTGCACCTTACCAAGCTCTGAGTGGGCTGGAAAATAGCATCCGCCATACGTCGAAAGGCAACATCGTCCAGCATCAGATCGTCTGACTTCTCCACGCACACAGGGATGTGGAGTGCAGCTGCCACTGCTCGTTGTGTGAGCAGCATTTTCTCGGGGTTGGCGCAGCTCTGCGGTCGTATAAATGATTTTAAGTACAGATGTAAGAAGAATGATGAAGTGCTGATGCGGTTGTGTCAATGAAGAATGATGAAGTAAGTGTCAATGAAGAATGATGACGTGCAGATGCGGTCGTGTCAATGATGAAGTACAGATGTAAGGAGGCACGTTGTTTCAACGACAAGTACACGGTTGTGTCAATGACAAGTACAGATGTAAGGATACGGTTGTGTCGATGATTAAGTACAGATGTAAGAAGGCACATTGTTCAAGAGGCTTATCATAAATACACATATTTTTTATTTACTAGGGCGAGAGGCACATACATAACTACATTCATTTGTATGGCATGTTGTGCAAGAGGCATTTATGGGGGTTGGCACTGCTCTGCAGTAAAGTCAACATAATAGTATGGATGCAAGGAAGGCGTGTTGCTTGAGCAGCATTTTCCCAAGGCTGGCGCAGCTCTGCAGTCGAGTTCGTGAACAAAGCATGGATGCATTGATGGCGTGTTGCTTGAGCAGCATTGTTTAGGGATTGGCTAGTCTGCGCTAGGAGGGGATCCTAGTGTGGTGGTGAGGCTAGCTTGACTTATTGCCTCTGACCTGTGGCACCATAGTAGGTAGGCTAAGCCCTTAGACGAAAATAAGATAGCGTGCGAACATGTACTCATTCCGCACCCCTCAAAAAAGGGTTATTTCTACCCTGTCCACACCAAACCGCACCCCTCTCGATATATAACTAAGTGCTTGTGGCACCAATCCGCAGGGGCAAAATGCCCTCAGAACTGCGGCAAGAGATTAAAAAGGCACCAAGAGACTCGGAGCTCAAGCTGCTCGGCGGTTGGGGGGGCCTTGCGGAAGCTGGCCATCCCTGTCTGGACACGCCCCACTGGGGCTCTCGGGGACTCTTTCCCACTCATGACTCGTCAAAATGAAAATTAATTACTTGCCGCAAAACAGTATTTTTGCGGCATGATAAAATGTTTCTATGAAAGTAATTGTTTTATCAATGGCAATTAATGGCATCATGGGCATCGATGGGACCAAAGGATTTTGCGATTTCAATCAGGATAAGATGCTGAAATCAGGATAAGATGCTGTGCCTCTATTGCAAAGGGCTGGCACCCCAAAGGCATCCCTATTACTCATCCAGAGACCGCTTTGAGAAGTCGGTCAGGAGCCCCCTCTCTTCATCTCTTATCTTTTGGAAAGCTGCACACCCTCAGCAGATTCATACCAGCCTCCTTCCCAGACCTCGACTAAGACCCATTGAATCCTCCTCTGCTTGTGCCAGACAAATGCCTGGCACGCGCCAAAGAAGGAGGGTGAGGGGGCAGCAGTAGCTCAGAGAAAGAAAGCATTTTGATTTACGTCGTTCCCTAAATAAGTACTATTTTACTCGTTCCTGGCCAACTGCACTGTCTGTTAAGTTCACTTTTCTGATGCTCTAGACAAACAGCTCATTAGGGAGTTTTTTATACTGTATTCAACTGTATACTCGTTAAACAAAACACACAAGGCTGTCCAAGACTCATCTTCACAGTATATCCATAATATTAAGTATATCCTTTGGTAATGGGTGTGAAATGTGAGGTCTGCTGCTTTGGGTTGGTATGGGGACTCCTGATAGGAGCAGGCCTTGGACTCTGGCCTTGGTGACACACACACACGCGCACACACACACACACACAAACACACACACACACACTCACAAACACACACACACTGCCCTCAAATTTCACTGAGTGTGCATAAGCATTGGCATAATGTGCTGGCCTGAACAGGCACCTTACCCCTCTGCTTGCGCGAAACGGCTGCCTTTAACTGTGGCTAAACGGCTGCCTTTGATATTGTGCTCTAGAGCTCTAGATTAGATCGGTGCCACAGACTAGCGCCCTGTGTGTTCCTTAAACATATTTTTGTGTGAGTGCCTCCCACTCGCCGGCATTCCCAGTACCCCTGCCCCAAATTCGACATTACAGCATTATTATATAACATTTATAATTAAGCATGGGCAACTAGGGTGTATGATGTTGCCAGCGAGGCTCGACGAGCGTCGTCGAGGGCGAGGCTCGTCGATATAGGCCCTAGTTGGTGCATTACGGTTAAATCACTTTCAGAAACTTGCGCGGATTGAGCCGAAATCTTTCTGGAGTTAACATCGTGAAGAGACCGGACTGAAAAGAGGTGCAGGAAGTGTTTGGACAATCTCATGGTGCATTGCCTGGACAGGCAAACGCACATCATATTGGAAAAAGTTTTATACATTCGAAATAATAACGAACAAAATTTCTGCCCATCTTGGGGCGTCGAGATGAAAGTCTGACACTTCCTTGAACAAGACTGTGACATCGTGATGTGCCATATTTTGCGTTTATATTACACAAAGTACTTGACATTATTTTACACAAAATGCGGTCGATTCTCCCGATTGTTAGGAAATTTAGCCTCGACTAGAGGCTGGCACACCCTTATTTATAATGCCATGTTATAATGCTTATATCCTGAAGTAGAGGTTGATCGGGACAGCTTCAGAAATGCACTTTTTCCCTGCCATAGTGGGTACAAAATATACACCAGGCCCCACAAAACCCCCCAGAATGCCAAATTCACAGCAATTGCCAATGGTTTAGATATAACACCAAGTATCGGGGGGCTTGCATTCGGATGAGGTATAGGGGGCTTTGAATTGGGTGGAGAGCTGAGTGAGATGGTTGGGAGGGTTTGCTCATGGGGACAGCCACAAGGCAAATGTGCTCGCCTGGACAGGCACCTTCCCCTGACTCTCCCTTGACCCTCGCCCTTCCAACATGCACAAAACCACTAACACACCTGTTTCTCATCTTCCTCCCATGCGCAAGTAGTACCATTTACCCGGGGGCCAACAATTTCTAGTGCACTGTTTTCTCTCACACATACACACACACAAACACACACACACACACACACGCACACACACACACACAACACGTACAAGCACACACACAAACACAACAAGTACACTGTACACTCACGTGTGCTTTACTTTCTTGTGACTTTGTGCCGGTGATGCCCATCTGTAGGGCACACCCAAATTTGGAGAGCGCCAAGAAGGGTGACAGGTAGCCGTTGCGATCTGCTGTGCTGTAGTAGCCCTGTATGAGTGGTGTGTATGTATGTGAGTGTGTGTTGAGTGCGTGCTAGTGAGCATTGCAATCTGCTGTGCTGTAGTAGCCCTATATTAGTGGTGTGTGTATGTAAGTGTGTGTGAGGTGTATGTGTGTGTGCTTGAGTAAGTGTGTGTGAACGTATGTAAGTGTGCGTGTGTGTGGTGTTAGTGTGCGTGTATGTTGTGCTATGTGTTGCATATGTTAACGTGTTCTAATATGTCTGAACACGTGTGCTTGTAACAATGTACGTTGTGTGGCCAGTGATTTGTGTATGTTACAAGTGTGTGTGTGTGTGTGTGTGTGTGTGTGTGTGTGTGTGTCACGTGTGCCTGTAACAATGTACGTTGTGTGGCCAGTGATTTATGTATGTTACAGTTGGCCACAGCTTAATGCATACGGCAATGCGTCTGGAGATGTTCCTGCCAAAAAATACCAGATGTACGCACCGTAATTACATGGTTCCGGCCAGCTCTAGATATGTGTTGAGTGTATTGTGTGAGCTTGACACCGTTTAATTCTGCAGCATGGCTGTATTGTTTTTGCAAGAACAGCATATTAAAAGCACACAATGCAAGTGACTTAATATCTGTATTGTATTGTGTGAACTTGACGCTTTTTATTTCTGCAGCATGGCTGTAATATTTTTGCAAGAACAGCGTATTACAAGCATACAATGCAAGTGACACAATGCCCTCACCGCTGTAAGCTCTGTGACATGGCTGTGTTACTTTTGCAAAAAAAAGTGTTACAATGCCCTTACCGCTTTAAGCTCTGTGACATGGCTGTGTTCCTTTTGCAAAAACAAATGGAAACGGTAAAAAAAGTGACACAATGGCCTTACCGCTGTAAGCTCTGTGACATGGCTGTGTTCCTTTTGCGAAAAAAATGGAAACGGTAAAAAAAGTGACACAATGGCCTTACCGCTGTAAGCTCTGTGACATGGCTGTGTTCCTTTTGCAAAAACAAAAGGAAAAGGTAAAAAAGTGACACAATGGCCTTACCGCTGTAAGCTCTGCGGCATGGCTGTGTTCCTTTTGCATAAAAATTGGAAAAGGTGAAAACGTGACACAATGGCCTTACCGCTGTAAGCTCTGCGGCATGGCTGTGGGTCTCGTACCACCAATGGCAGGAGGGGATGCGAGCACTCAGACGTACAGGGCAGCCTGCAAGCATGCAGCACAAAGCAGTGTGTGGACAATACATTTCTTGTGATATAGTCAATCTTTTGGCAGGAGGGCATGTGAGCACTCAGACGTACAGGGCAGCTTGCAAGCATGCAGCACAAAGCAGTGTGTGGACAAGGAATTGCTAGGGTCAATCTGGTGGCAGGAGGGGATGCGAGCACTCAGACGTACAGGGCAGCCTGCAAGCACACAGCAAAAATATGCGTGCGGCGTGCGGACAGGAAATTGCTAGGGTCAATCTGGTGACAGGAGGGTGTGTGAGCACTCAGACGTACAGGGCAGCCTGCAAGCACACAGCAGAAAGAAGCGTGCGGACAAGAAATTGCTAGGGTCAATCTGGTGGCAGGAGGGGATGCGAGCACTCAGACGTACAGGGCAGCCTGCAAGCATGCAGCACAAAGCAGTGTGTGGACAAGAAACTTCTTGTGATATAGTCAATCTTTTGGCAAGAGGGCATGTGAGCACTCAGACGTACAGGACAGCTTGCAAGCATGCAGCACAAAGCAGTGTGTGGACAAGAAATTGCTAGGGTCTGTCTGGTGGCAGGGAGGTATGCTTGGAGGCCGAGGGGCGGCATTTATTTAACGTTACTGACATATTAGTTGTTTTAAACACAACGTCAACGATGAAGTTATTATGATCAAGTTGAGATGATAAAGTTGTTGTGTATGAAGCACAATGCCAATGATATAGGGCTACAGGGACCTTGGGCCTCCATCTGTTTGCAGGGACGGCATAAGGAAGGGTGCAGTCGTGAAAACAGAATAATGCTCGAGTCCTGCTGGTGGCAGACAGGGATGCTTGAAGGCTAAGGGGCAGGTTAAAAGCAGCTTATTAGCACGCAGTGCTTGTAGAACACACCAGTAGGGTGTGGTTGCATTCACTATGCAGTGCGTGTAGAAAACACCAGTAGGGTGTGGTTGCATCCGCTATGCAGTGCGTGTAGAACACACTAGGGGGTGTGCTTGCATCCAGTACACTATAAATACTGATATGGGGACCGTCAGGGGTCCTATCTCAGCTTTGCCCTTTACTGCCTCACTCTGACCACGAAGTACGACAACCAACCGCCTTTTAGATTACTCAAAACATGCAAAACTCACCAGCAAACCACAACACACGGCAAAACTATTCTTTAAATAATCCACAACACGCGGCAAAACTTTTCTAGAAATAATCCACAACACGCAGCAACACTGTTCGTGAAATAATCCACAACACGCAGCAACACTGTTCTTGAAATAATTCACAACACGCAGCAACACTATTCGTGATATAATCCACAACACGCGGCAACACTGTTTGTGAATTAATCCACAACACGCAGCAACACTGTTTGTCAAAAAATCCACAACACGCAGCAACACTATTCGTGAAATAATCCACAACACGCGGCAACACTGTTCTTGAAACAACACAGGTGCATGTGTAGGGTTGGCCAAAACCATACATATACGGTTTACATACGGTATTGTTGGCAGGGAAATCACCAAATATACGGTCATATACGGTGTATATATATTTACGGTCCTGGCCAACCCTATGCATGTGTCAGCATAGAGCAGTCCAAAACAACCAAGCACACCCACAACCAATCACCCAAACTCAAACACCCACACCCACACCTTTTCTTTCATGCGCACACCCACACACAACTTACACAAACACGCATGCAAGAACGCACACACACACCACCCGCATGCACACAAACACTTTTTTGGCACAGACGCAAACACACACACGCACATAAGCACACACACAACACATACCTGCGAACACAGAGCTAGCAGCCCCGACTACCGTGACAGCGTGTTTGATGAGCATTTCAGAGTACCACTGTGTATGTAAGATTGTGTGTGTATGTGTGGAAGAGAGAAATTTAATACATGGCGTTTGTGTGTACTGTGTACATGCACATTATTCGTGTACTAATGTGCGCTTGTGCACATTCTACCGGTTTACAATTACACGTGAATACGTGAATGTGTGCGTATTCGTGCAGAGCTGCACACACACACAAACACACACACACACACACACACACACACACGCACGCACACACACACACAGTTGCAGGTGTAAAACCCCAGGAGGTTGTAGGTTGTAGGTCGACACACACACACACACACACACACACACCGTAGGTTGACACACACACCATAGGTAGGGTGTAGGTTGTAGGTTGACACACACACACACACACACACACACCGTAGGTTGACACACACACCGTAGGTATAAGGGTGTAGGTTGTAGGTTGACACACACACACACACACAAACACACACACACACACACACACACACACACACACACACACACACACACACCGTAGGTATGAGGGTGTAGGTGTGCGTACACAGCTTGTCGGTAAACACACCCTCACTTTTCAACACACCCTCATCCTTGCATACGCCCACATATAGAGAACAGATACAAATGTGAAGGTGTTTGGAAACGTGCAGAGCGGCACACAGTCGTAGGTGTAACACACCCTCACTTGTCAACACACCCTCATCTTTGCAAGGGCCCACATATAGGGCGCAGTTACAAGTTTGGTCATTTGGTGGGGGCCCTTGCCTGTTGCACGGAGGACCTAGTAGGGTTTTTTTTATAGTAGGTGTCAAATCTTACCCACCCTCCTTCCTTCATCCACAACACCAGTTACGTAATAAAGGGGATTGAGGTTCGTAGCCTAGACATATTTTCAGCTTTGACGTTGGTTTCGCTTGCTCTCTTTACAACCTTTGCCTGCCTAAGAAATGCATCTCTACGCAGAGAGTCCACGAGAGGCACACCTGTAAGAAGAAGCGGCCGTAATTGGAGCGCCAGTTCCCTTTTTGCGTGAAGAACCCGCACTGCTGGGGCCATTCTTTGTACTGGCCTGCAAGCGCAAGATTGCGCACGGAATGTAGCAGACAAGTCGAATTAGGCCTGTGTTTTGTCACCAACGCTGAATCTACTCTGAACTGGCCTCACATCATAACATCAATGTGATTCACTTCATTTGCTGCAGACGGCCACTAAAGCATAGGGTTGGCCAGAACCGTATATACACTCCGTATATGACCGTATATTGTGAAATTCCTGCCAAAAATACCTAGGGTTGGCCCAAACCGTACATGGGATTTCCATATACCGTATATATGCCGTATATGACCGTATATACACCGTATAACCGTATATACCGTATATAAGGAAATTTTGATATACTCAGAATTAATTTATAAGGGGGTCATTTTGTAGCTCTTGAAGAGCTGAGCACGCATGAACCAATGTTTTATACCCAAAAAATGAAAGGCTGGGGAGCTAGGCCTGCTCGAAGCCAAAAAGACCAAAAAGTGGCATTTTTAGGGGCAAAGAGAGCATAACCACTACATCATACAAAGTATTTAATGCAAATACATGCATATAAGTAAGTAAGAAGTAAAGGGAATGCTCAGTTCAAAAGCCACGAGAAAAAAAAATTGGACCAAAAAGAGCAAAAAACGCTTTTGCAAGGAATTGAGTGAACCCGAGTCTGGGGTGTACCACCTGCAAATACGGTCCATTTACGGTTATATACGGTCATATACGGTCAGAAAAAAATTTTACACTTTGGGGTGACCTGCGACAGAAACTGGATCCGGACTTCCGACTTCCCCAAATCCGAATCGGCCATTAATTCTGGACCCCCCTCGAACCCTTAAGTACCCCTTGTAGTCAAAATCCAACCCCTGTCCAATTCCCCAACCGGAGGGAACCGAGTCCCTTCGGGACGATGGTTCCAAAAATATCAAATACGGTACCGGATATACGGCGTACTGAGGATACGGCGTATATACGGTCATACGGTTTGGGCCAACCCTAAAAATACCGTATATACACCGCATATAAATGGTTCTGGCCAACCCTACAAAAGAACGATGAACTTCTCCCCTGACCAGGCTTCTGGCTTAATTTAAGCATTCAAATCGCAAAACCTAGTACTTTAAACAACACCATCACCGTGGGGTCCCCCCCCTTCATTGCGAAAATGCCTCAACTACAACTTGGTGGACCTTGAAAAAACACTTCAAATTACCTGCATCTCGCGGCTCCCTCACATTAAAGGCGTCTTTGCAATTCAAATCAGCCTTGACTCAACTACAAGCTAGTCAACCTTCTATCAACATTGAACACTACCTGCAGCGCATGGCGTCCTGCAAGCTCAAAGATGTCTCTGCAAGCTGACACGACTTTGACTTAACAACTTTCTAACACCCGTTTGATCATCTGTGGAAATATGTTGAACTCCTACTACTTTCTAACACCCGTTTGATCTTCTGTTGAAATATGTTGAACTATTACAACTTTCTAACACCCATTTGATCTTCTGTGGAAATATGTTGAACTACCTGATTTGTGTGGATCCCCCACAGCCAAACACGTCTCTGTAGCTCAACTTGAAATTTACGTTGGTCTCATCTGCAGCTTGATTTTGGAATCTCAGCAACCTCCACTCTAATTCTATAAAATGCCTGCGCTGTGCGGGCCCCCTGATCTCAAGCATGCCTCTCGAACAGTTTGACTCGACTTTGACTCCACTCCCAACAACCATTGATGTAATATTTCAATTTACCTGCATCGTGCGGGCCCCCCAATCCCCACAGCGGCTCCGCATGCTCTGCACTGGCTCTGAGGGACGCCAGCATGGAAGGATCGTAGCACTGCAGCGATGGGAAAAGTGTAACACAGATGTCTGGTGGCAAGATTTAGCAGCCTGCACGTATGTGCTTCCAACATACAGACAAAGAAATTAAGCGGTGGCTGAGACGCGGCGATAAAAGTGCCTGATGCGGCACTATTTAAATGCATGTGCGCAATGGCACTGTGTGAAACGCACTAGACACTGTATCAAACGCACCAAGGCACTGTGTGAAACGCACTAGACACTGTATCAAACGCACCAAGACACTGTGTGAAACGCACTAGACACTGTATCAAACGCACCAAGACACTGTATGAAACGCACTAGACACTGTATCAAACGCACCAAGACACTGTATGAAACGCACTAGACACTGTAAGAAGCGCAATAAGACACTGTATCAAACGCACCAAGACACTGTATGAAACGCACTAGACACTGTATCAAACGCACTAAGACACTGTATAAAACGCGCCTCACACAAACGACACACAAACAGGACACTGCAGCATGCGTGGCCAAATCAATGGCACACATAAACACAGTTACATACGCTAGTAAAAATGGGAAAAAGTGGGCAGGTAGGAAAAACCAATCCACAGGTAAATCATCATATTGAAGCCACTTTAAAAATCAAGGGACGTAAATAAGTTGGGGAATCATGGGATCAATTTGGAAATCATGGGACCTATATTAAGGGGATGAAGCCACTTTGGAGCCAAGAAATACAAATCATGCAGAAATTTGATTCAGGGAAAAGAAGCCCCTTTGGAGCCAAGAAACATACCTGGAACTCCCCATGTCCGGGGTACTCCCATAGGCGAGGATCTGAAGGGTGGCTGGGGTACTTGAGTTCGGCATCTGGGCCAAGTCCTGTCAAGAGTTATGTATATATAAATAGTGTGTGTGTATGTGTGTGTGTGTGTGTGTGTGTGTGTTCGTGAAGCTGATTGATACCAAAGGTCAGCTACAGGCTGAGCAAGCACACATGCACACACGATCGTATCTGTAAGATGCAATGTTGAAATAGACAGAAAAAACGCCACACACGTACACCCACCAATTAGCACATCCGTGACAGCTCCTTGCTCCAGCAAGCTCCCAAATTCGTGCCGGAATGAACGCATCAAGTCAGCGTAGGCCTCGCAGCCCGTACGTCCACGAAGTACAGGTACTGCACACAGGCAAGAACAGCACAAAGTGAGTGTGCGTAAAAGGCCTAACATTTGTAATTTGTAGCCCTGCGGCACGCTGGTGTATGAATGAATGATGCGACAGGCTTATGCTTGATAGCCTGTGTGTGTATGTGTGTGTGTGTGCGTGTGTGTGTAGAGGGGTGCAGGCGTGTGTGTGTCTGTGTGCCTGCTTATGCACACAAGCGTGAGGGTCAAAGGGGTGGGGGCTCCTGCATCAGCAAAGTTGATTTGAAGCCACCGTAATTTTTAAATAAATTCATCACCTTCAACATATTCACCAATTGTTTGCCTTTCACTAACAAGTAGGGTTGGCCAGAGCCATTAGTATGGTGTATACGGTAATTTTGGCAGGGATGTCATCAGATGTACGGTCATATACGGTGTATATATACGGTTCTGGCCAACCCTTTTCATACATGACATACTAAAGTGTTTTTATATGTGTGTTTGTTTGGAAATTGTGTTTATATGTAAATTGGACCATACTACTTGGCAATTTATGTGCGGAAGCACGTGCGCAAAATAGCAGCAGAGAAAAGATTGCAAAGAAACAATGCAAAAAAGGAGCTCGGACCTTGCTTGACAACTTGTGCGGGCTAATACGTGCGCTGAACAGCAGCAGGGGAAAGATTGCAAAGAAACAATGAAAAAAAGGAGCTCGGACCTTGCTTGACAACTTGTGCGGGCTAGCACGTGCGCTGAACAGCAGCAGAGAAAGAGCTTGACGGAGTACAAACAGGCTCTGACGATACACTAACACATAATAGCCCACAGCAAGCTTTTCGGCACTCACAACTTCTGCTGCATCATTCACAAACGTCATCAACGCCGAGGCTGCTCGTCGCTCACAACAGCTGCTGCATGAATGGCAAACATCACCTACACCGAGGCTCACAATCATTAGCATCGAGGCTGCTTATCACTCACAATCATCAACACCGAGGCTGAGGCACTCCTTGCTGTGTGAGGCAGACTTGTCGGTGTAGAAGATGCCAGGGTTGGCGCGCCCCACATCAAGGACCCAGGGGGGGAGGGGAATGCCGGGGGCACTGTTGAAGCACAGTTTGACCTGCACACATACGCGCAGGAGCAACATGGTAAAACAAAAGGTTGTGCTGTGGAAAGCGGGAAGGGACGGTCTGCCGGGAGCAATATGGAAGCACAGGTTGATTTGCACATACATACATACATGCAGGAGAAACAAAACGACGGAGTAAAGAAAGCAACGCATTGCACAAGCGGGGAATACCAGGAGCACTGCTGAGGCATGGCTTGTTCAAGCCTGCATGTTCAAGGTAGTGTCTGTTATAGGTTATAGGTGCACAGTTCTGGTGGGGAGCGGCAGTAGTAGCCCAAAACCTTTGCTGTATGGCCGTTTGGGACGTGTAGAGGTAGGCTTGGCAAGATAAGTAAGCACACCAATGTAGTATAGTGTGTATAGGGTCTTTTTGGCAACGGAATGTAAATGGAACAAACACAAAACATCTATTGTATGTTTCGGCCGACTTCCTTTGTGTCCAATGTCTGACCAGCTTTGCTTTGTAAATGCACAAGCCAATTTGCGTCTTCACCAATGCGTCTTCACTGAGCCTATTTGCGTGTGTGGTTACGTGTGAGCAACTTGAGGACATCATTCCTCTTCCACACAACACACACACGCACACACACATGCACACACACATGCACACACACACATGCACACACACACACACATCCACACACACAAGCACACTCATATAGAAAAAAAGCCTGCACCCACCTTGACCTTGTAACCCATTCTAATAACTGCATGTAGCAGCTCGCGGTAGCCATTCCAGTCATATAGCCCAGGCCCCCCTCCCTCCACCAAACCCCTGCGAGTGTGCGTGCGTGTGTGTGTGTGTGTGTGTTAGTGTATGTACGTGTCTTTTGTACTGCGTATGCTTGCGTGTGCTCACCCTTGTACGTGTGCGTAAGCGCATCTCTCCTGATAACCCCATCACTATCACCATTATGGACTTTGCTATATGGACTGCACCAAAATCGCAAACGCCCAGCGTTGCAGAGCAGCCTGCACGCACAGTCTGCTGAACAAGTGGCTCACAGTTTGTCTGGCACGCGTCTGGCTTACTACTTGTATGCCTTGCAGCCTCTGTCCAAGGCTACACGCAGCAACATGTGATAAACGAGCTGCTTACATGTTTATTTGTGAGTACAGAGCAGAACGTACGTGCCAACTGACACCGAGGCAATAAGGGGTGAGGCTTCAGCGAGGCAAAGGTGCAGAGGTGAGTGGGTGGCGTTGTCAAAAATGAAAAAACGAACATTAGATAAAGCTACGCAGGCAATGAAATACACACACGCACACACACACACACACACACTCTCTCACACACACACACACACACACACACACACACACACACACACACAAACACACACACACACACACACACACAAACAACACACACACACACACACACACACGATAATTGTCACAGTGTTGCAGTGACCATCATAATATCATGAGCCCAGGCGGTAAAAACTAATATCTCTGAATTGAAGAAGCCCCTGACCACTTTCCATTGTACCCATATTGTTTGTGTTCGGCGACGAAAGGGGTCCTTACTACATACTCACAAGGGTCCTTACTCCTTACTACATACTCGCAAAGGGTCCTTCCTACATACTCACAAGGGTCCTTCCTACATACTCGCAAGGGTCCTTGCTACATACTTGCAAAGGGTTCTTACTACGTATTCACGCCGACCCTTCAGTTGAACTTTCAGCTTGGAATGAAGAGTGGGTTATTAACTATAAAAAATGCAATGCAAAGTGGCACCCACCAAAAAACATCCACTGCGATGCCGGTGATGCCCTTGGGAATGGACTGCAAAGCCCTGAGGTACTTCAGCAGCACCTACAGATGTTCAAACAATTGTGTGCGTGTGCGTGTGTGTGCATATGCGTATGTGCATGTGTGTAAGTGGGAGGGTTGTGTGTATGTGTGTGTGTGCGTGTGTGTGTGTGTGTGTGTGAGAGAGAGAGAGAGAGAGAGAGAGAGAGAGAGAGAGAGAGAGAGAGATAGAGAGAGAGAGAGAGAGTGAGAGAGAGAGAGAGAGAGAGAGAG
>Ga0307948_1001229_pt1 | contig 18029 bp, 15 predicted proteins | sample OrgLakmetagen280_FD_201824 | JGI IMG/M metagenome (GOLD analysis project Ga0307948, IMG submission 201824) | Saline water microbial communities from Organic Lake, Antarctica - #280 | ecosystem: Environmental > Aquatic > Non-marine Saline and Alkaline > Saline | place: Antarctica: Organic Lake...
AGTCCATTCACTTTAATAACACAGAGTTGTGTGTGACTGCACCGAGATGGAGGTGCAGGTGCGTATCTTATCAAAGGAATTTGTAGTCCAGTCACTTTAATAACACAGAGTTGTGTGTGACTGCACCGAGATGGAGGTGCAGGTGCGTATTTAATTAAAGGCATTGGTAGTCCAGTCGCTTGCAGCAATACAAGCTGTGCCTGCGTTGAGGTGGAAGTGTGCAGATACGTGTCAAAGCAAGGAAATCCACAGCCTTGTCACAACGCAAAGTTGTGTGCGTGCAGATATTGGTATGGGACAGGTGCAGGTACGTCAAAGTTGTAGGACCGTCTTATGGTAGAGGTGCAGGGTGCAGTTGTTGGCGTAAGGTAGGACCGTCTTGTCAAAGTTGTAGGACCGTCTTGTCAAAGTTGTAGGACCGTCTTAAGGTAGAGGTGCAGGGTGCAGGGTGCAGGGTGCAGTTGTTGGCGTAAATGTAGAGGGTGCAGAGTGCAGTTGTGGCGTAAGGTAGAGGTGCAGGGTGCAGGGTGCAGGGTTCAGTTGTTGGCGCAAGGTAGAGGTGCAGGGTGCAGGGTGCAGGGTTCAGTTGTTGGCGTAAGGTAGAGGTGCAGGTACGTCAAAATTGTAGGACCGTCTTAAGGTAGAGGTGCAGGGTGCAGTTGTTGGCGTAAATAGAGGTGCAGGTACGTCAAAATTGTAGGACCGTCTTAAGGTAGAGGTGCAGGGTGCAGGGTGCAGTTGTTGTGATAGGTGCAGGGTGCAGTTGTTGTGATAATGTGAGGTAGAGGTGCAGGGTTCAGTTGTTGGCGTAAATGACTTGTAATGCCTAGGGTTGGCCAGAACCGTATATGTGCACCGTATATGACCTTATATCTGGTGATTTCCCTGCCCAAAATACCATATATACACCGTATATATATACCGTATATATGGTCCTGGCCAACCCTAGAAATGCCTGATGGCAAAACGTCTCACTATGGTAGGCTGTGCGGGAAGGTTAAAAGTGTGTGTAATAAAGGGGGGGAGCAGGGGTGTGCCTGAAACATGAACGCACACGCGTGGCTGCAGGAGTGTATCCTTTGCTTTTTATGGTTGATGCGCATGTAGCGCTGTGACTCAAAAATTGCAATAATAAAGCATTGCATAACAAAGCATTGCATTCATGAAGCATGATTAAGATGAGAGCATTAATAAAGCATGATAAAGCATGATTACAGAGATGAGAGCATTAATAAAGCATAATAACGCATTGCATAATAAAGCATTGCTTAATAAAGCATTGCATTAATAAAGCCGCATGCCCCTAATGTAATCCTTATTTACTCAACAGAGCGTCACTGGGTGCAGATATGCGAGCATGCATCGACGCCACTTACAGGAACAATGGTGTCCCCGCGCACATCTGTGCATGCATTTGCTCAAGCAGGCACCACACCAGTGCCCATGCAGTTCAACCATGTGTTTGAGAACATTGCTAATGGTGACATCAGGGATTTATTGTCACAAGCTTGTCAGTGTAGACAGCCGTCGATCTTTTTTTGTTGTGGTCCTTTTGTAGGTTGAGCAGCCACATTAAGCTGAAGGCCTTTGTAAATCAGATTCAATTTGTGTGCATGCATGTGCTCCAGCATACACCACACCCATGTCCAACAGTCATCTGTGGAAGCACAACTTGGCCTGCTGTATACATAGGGTTGGCCAGTTCCGTACATTTGCACCGTATATGACCGTATGTATGGTGATTTCCCTGCTAAAAATACCGTATGTATACCGTATATACCTATACATGTATGGTTCTGGCCAACCCTATACAGTACACAGTATACAGTATACAGCATGCCTCATGCGCTAAAACAGAGTGGTCCGTAGCTTTCTCTCTCGTGTGCTTGCATTCAAATTGCCCACTCAACATGCACTCCAACACCAGCATGCGCCAACACAGACAGGGCGGTTTGTCCCCTTGACCCCTTGCATACGTATGCATCAAAATATCACACCCACACCCACAAGGTAATGTTTCCTCTCGCTCTTTTTTCTACGTCCATCACCTGAACGCACTCATTACCCTGCACACACCAACGTAAGCACAGGGAGGCTCCTCCTCTCGCTTGTTTTTCTTCGTTCATCTACCCGCAAGGAAGTATTTCCTCTCACTCTTTTTTCAACGTCCCTCACCTGAACGCACTCATTACCCTGCACACACCAACGTAAGCACAGGGTGGCTTCTCCCCTAGCTTGTTTTTCTCCGTTCATCCACCCGCAAGGATGTACCTCCTCTCGTGTGCTTGCATTCAAATTGCCGAAATCACTCAACACCAGCATGCGCCAACACAGACAGGGCGGTTTGTCCCATTTACAATCAACTTCACGCACCCAATACCCAGCGCACCCACAACTACGCCCACAACCGTAAGGTAGTATTTCCTCTGGCTCTCTTTCTTCTATGTTTCTCAATTTAACGCACCAACACATGCACAGGGTGGCTTCTCCTCACGTCCCCTCCTGTCAGTGCCACACATTTTGGCTGACGAAGCATCGTGCTACTACCACGGTTACGTTCTAGCAGAGATGAGTGTGCACCAGGTACGTGCCACTACTACCACGGTTACGTTCTAACAGAGATGAGTGTGCACCAGGTATGTGCCATTTCTATTACGGTTACGTTCTAGCAGAGATGAGTGTGCACCAGGTATGTGCCATTTCTACCACAGTTACAATCTAGCAGAGATGAGTGTGCACCAGGTACGTGCCACTACTACCACGGTTACGTTCTAGCAGAGATGAGTGTGCACCAGGTGTGTGCCATTTCTATTAAGGTTGCGTTCTAGCAGAGATGAGTGTGCACCAGGTACGTGCCACTACTACCACGGTTACGTTCTAGAAGAGATTAGTGTGCACCAGGTATGTGCCATTTCTATTACGGTTACGTTCTAGCAGAGATGAGTGTACACCAGGTACGTGCCACTACTACCACGGTTACGTTCTGGCATAGATTAGTGTGCACCAGGTATTGTGCCATTTCTATTACGGTAAGGTTTTAGAAGAGATGAGTGTGCACCAGGTAAGGGTCGTGGGCAAGCATGCCTTATTTTTAAGTAACAAAAGTAACTGTGATCGTCACATCACATCATGCCACACACACTCACATACAAGCTTGCGTCCGTGCTCGCATTCGTCATTTGTTGTGTGTGTTATGTGCAGATGTGCAGCACTGCGTGTGTGCGACACTGTGTGTGTGCAATGTCCACACCCTACAAGACACAAGGCACTACGTGTACTCACTTGCACATGCAATTATTGATACGCAGCATCAAACAGACTAGGAAATGATAACGTGCTTGTGTCAGTCCGATATCCGACGTTGACTGTAGAAGGTGTCAAGTGATTAGCTGGTAAGCTTCCAGCTAAACACGAGAAGGTTAGTCAAGTGATTTATGGTCAAGTGATTAGCTGGTTAGCTTCGAGCTAAACATGAGAAGGTTAGGAAAATATTGGGAGAAGTTTAGGAGGAACTAGAGGAAATTGTTTGTGCTGGGTCAGAGCAAGCAGAGTCACTTCCGTGACTACCCTGAAATATCTCATTGTTTGACCAGATATATGCACCGTATATGACAGTACATTCGGTGCTTTCCCTGCCCAAGTTACCGTATACACACCGTATTTATATGGTTCCGGCCAGCCCTACACATACACATATGATAGCATAGCTTCACACAGAGGGAGAGTGCCAACCCAAAATGAAACACAAACGGTTTGACCACCCGCAGACACGTGCTTACTTCAATTTGTTTGGTTCTGGCCAACCTAAAATAAAACACACACTGTTTGACCACCCACAGACACGTGCTTACTTTAAAAAGAAGCTCGGAGGCAAGCTAGTGGACAACCCACAGGTTCGTGTAGAATGAGGAATGAGAATTTAATACAGCTGCTCAAGGCAAAGAGGGGAGCTGTGCAACCGTGTCTGAGGCAAAGAAGGGCCATACATTTAAGAAGATGCCCTACAGGCTCATCATGCAGCATGAAAAGCAATTGGGTGTGAGATTACTGTGCAAGATCAGGCACGAGAGCAACACTGCAAAATGGAACGTCGTCTGCTTTATCCTGTCTCGTTTTTCACCAACGTCCCCGGAAAAACGATGGATCTCGTGGGGGTATTCTGCCGGATTCTGCAGCAGATAACTCTTGCATCCTCGCCAGTCAAGGGGGAAAATGACTTTTTGCACACAAGTACAAAACATCTCCTCCAGTGCGGTTATAATAAGGGACTTGCAAATTCAGGTCAGGATGGTGACAAGTTAGTTCTGCACGTTGTGATAAAAGTTTGGCATGTGACCCACAAGATTGGGTAAGGGGCTCAAGAGATGAGGGACACACACACTCACGCACACGTGTGCACACGCACACACACACGCACACACACACATACACATGCACACAAATACACACACACTCTCGAGGAAAGCGCTGCAATGAATACACAGACGGGGGAGGAACCTAGATGGCTGTGTAACCTCTTGGTGGCAGGAAACGTGTGTGCACTCTAACCAAGCAGGAGATCATCTAGGAGCAAGGAAATTGACCGGCTGGTCAGATGGCTCGCTCTGCTTTAAGATGCTCTCAGTAACTTTTTTATCGCATCAAGAAAAAAAGCAGGTGATGGATTTATCTTTTGTTCATCCAAATTCCGTATCTAGAGATGAAAAATGTGTAGGGTTGGCCAGAACCATATATATACGGTGTGTAAACGGTATTCTTGGCAAGGAAATCACCATATACACGGTCATATACGGTGTATATATACGGTTCTGGCCAACCCTAAAAATGTGCTGAACATGCTCTTGTCTGCCAGGTGGGCAAGGAGCTGGCTGACGTCTACTGGCTGCCAGGTACAGACTGAAGAGAAAACTGGTGACTCTGTCGACTCTGTGACTGTGTCTTGACTCTGTGACTCTGTGTCATGACTCTGTGACTCTCTGTCTTGCATCTGTGACTCTGTGTCTTGAATTTGTGACTCTGTGTCATGACTCTGTGACTCTGTCTTGACGCTGTGACTTGACTCTGTGACTCTGTTGACTCTGTGACAAAACGTGTGTGATGCAGCAACGGGTGCCTGCCTGCACCAAGTGCCTCACTACTCTGCATCACACCTACCCTGCACCAAGGGCCTTGAACCTACTCTGCACCAAGTGCCTCACTACTCTGCATCGAGTACACCAAGTGCCTCACTACTCTGCATCGAATACATTTTGCCAGGCATTCATTGTATGCAGACCTGTGTGGGATACTAACACGCCATAGTATGAATGTCTGGTCACAGGAAGTGGCGCCCCATTCTTAGGCCTGGTACAGCAGCTCACAGGGGCGGAACTGAAGGCAGACGCTTGGGTGGATGTGTTGCACGAGCCACTGGAGAAAGCGGTGTGTTCCCTCAAGAAGTAATTTGCTTTTTTTATGGCACAAACAGTTGCAAGAGCCATTGGAGAAACTGGTGCGTTCCCTTAAGAAGTAAATTGTTCTTTTACGGCACAAACGGTTGCAAGAGCCACTGGAGTAAGCGGTGTGTTCCCTTCAAAATAATTTGTTTTTTTTACGGCGCACACAGTTGCAAGAGCCATTGGAGTAAGCGGTGTGTTTTCTTCACAGATGAATTGCTTTTATTTACGGCACAAACGGTTGCAAGAGCCATTGAAGAAACTGGTGTCTTCCTTTCAGAAATAAATTGCTTTTTTTACAGCACAAACAGCAAGAGCTAATGGAGAAAGTGGTGTGATCCCTCAAAAAAGAATTTGCTTTTTTATGCGGCACAAACAGTTGGGTACTTAATGGTATTGGCCAACCCTAGTCATAAACCCCATCCAGCAGTTCGAATACTTGCGCAGTGGACTCCCTCCTCTTGTGATGAATTGGTGCATATGTATTACAGTATATTGCATTCGCATCCTTAAATGTACGGTGCCTATGCGTATAAAAATGGAAGAAGAGGGCGCTACATTCTTTGAGCACCACATGTCTTCGGCTTTTGTATCTTCATCTCGTACCCCTAAAACAATACGGCACCTTGTTAATAACACCCCGCAGAATTGCTGTGTATTGCCCTGCAGGGTGACTGCGGTATTTTTTATATTTACTTATGCAATGCCCATGCAACTGCAGTTGGAAGAGGAACGTGCTGAGTATGAGGCAGCGGTCACGAATGGGCCCAAGATCCCGGCCGGATCAGAGCCTGACCTAGGGATGCGTGTTCGCTTGGTGAGATATGGATGTGTGATGGATGTGTGATGGATGTGGGATGGATGCGTGATGGATGCGTGATGGATGTGTGATGGATGGATGTGTGATGCGTGAGATATCAGAGGGTGCAAAATGGTGGCAGTGTAGCAAGGAGGGTGCATAAGGTGGCAGTGTAGCAAGGAGGGTGCGTAAGGTGGCAGTGTAGCAAGGAGGGTGCAAAATGGTGGCAGTGTAGCAAGGGGGGTGCATATGGTGGCAGTGTAGCAAGGAGGGTGCATAAGGTGGCAGTGCAGCAAGGAGGGTTAATAAGGTGGCAGTGTAGCAAGGAGGGTGCATATGGTGGCAGTGTAGCAAGGAGGGTTGAAATGGTGCAGCATGATGAGGAGGTAAAATGGCTCTTGGTTACATATCATGAGGAGGTTGTTACGGACGACACGGGCTGGTGTAAAGTTTTAAGGTTGATGCTATTTCTAGTGGTAGGATGCACGGCAATTTAGTGTCCAGCACCTTCCCACAATCTCAATCAGGAAGCACACAACCGACTAGCAGTGGTGCTTTATCGTGACGACTACTTGCATCGTATCAAGCAGCTCCCCACCACTGCAAACAAAAGATACACACGACCACCGGCCCGTGGTGATGGTTCACCGTGAAACCTGGTTAGGCAGGCAGCAGTTGTTTTGCTTTTAAAAGTACCACTGTGCCCTTAATACCGCAAAACCCCTTTGCCACAGAAACAAAAGTAGGATTGATGAGGGTCTAATGCACTCGCTGACGTGCACACACAATTGCACACACACCCCCTACTACATGCTACAACACACACAGGTGCATGGAGATGAGCTCATCTCTGACTCAGACGATGGGGGTCTGGCAGGCGCTGTACAGGTACGTGCTAGCCCTTGAAAACAACAGAAAAAAGCACGGTAGTGAGTTTGCTCGTTTATCAAGAGATAGATGTAATTTTGGTTCCGGTTACAGTGCAGGTTCTTTGAAGCTAGCATGTATAATGGTTTTGCACTGAGATCAGGTGCAAGGGTTGGCTTCGCACTGAGATCAGGTGCAAGGGTAGTTCTGAGCTCCTCAGAATTATGCTGCCTCACAAGGTGCATGTGCAGGACATGCATTCAAATAACACAGCATACATTTATATCAGAAACACACTGTCTCAAACCATTTTGTCCTATCAAAATTACACTCGACCTGTGCAGAAATTCAAGTCGTGGGTCCGCTCGCAGTATTTTGCTTGATGTCCAGAAGCAAAGCTGGATTGGGCAGCGTGTGTCATCAGTCCCAGCGTTATTTTCTTTCTTTTTGATTTATCCCTTTGTTGCTTTTAATAGCAGTAAGCTTCCAAAACCGTGTCCACAGTTTATAATTGGTCGAGGTTAAAACAGAACATCAGGAATAGCTGAAAAACAGAAAACTGAGATGATTAACAAGGATTGAAGCAAAATGTGAAATTTCCGTGTGCGCCTGCACGTGTCCGTGCGTGTGTGTGTGTGTGTGTGTGTGTCTCTGTGTGTGTATGTGTGTGTGTGTGTTTGTGGGTGGGTGGGTGTGGGTGAGGGTGTGGGTGGGTGTGGGTGTGCATTTGTGTGTTCGTGCACGTGCGCATATGTGTGTGTGTGAGTGTGTGTGTGCGTGACGTGTGTGGGTGTGCGTTTGTGTGTGTGTTTGCGTTCGTGTGTATGTATGTGTGTGTTTGTGTGCACGCCGTCTGTGGGTGGGTGGGTGTGCACGTGCGTGTGTGTGTGTGTTTGTGTGTGTGTGTGTGTGTGTGTTTTTGTGTGCGTGTGTGTGTGTGTGTGTGTGTGTGTGTGTGTGTTTGTGCACGTTTGTGTGTGTGTGTAAGTGTGTGTGTGTGTGTTTGTGTGTGTGTGTGTGTGTGCGCGCACGTATGTGTGTGTGTGTGTGTGTGTGTGTGCGCGTGTGTGTGTGTGTGTGTGTGTGTGTGTGTGTGTGTGTGTGTGTGTGTGTGTGTGCGCGCTCGTTTGTGTGTGTGTGTGTGTGTGTGTGTGTGTGTGTGTGTGTGTGTGTGTGTGTGTGTATGAATTTGTGCGCGCACGTGCAATTGAGCTGTCCAGCCGGCACTTGAACGAGGCTGTAAATTGAGATCAGCCTGGACTACCCTCTGCAAAGTGTCACTATTGGTATTAAGCATACTATTGAAAAGCTTCGTGTGTGTCTTTGATGTACAAGCGAACGTTCTGATTATATATTATACTTACCGCACGCAATAATTGCACAAAACGTTTTCGGTTACTTTTTGCCGGCACGTTGGCATTACAATTTTCCTTTTCAAATCCTGCGTAGAACGTTTCAGAGGCGTCAGCATGGGACAGGTGCGCTTGCAATCCGGACAGCTGACTCAACCACGTAAGCGCACTCGTACACACGCAAGTACACGCACACACCCTTGGCCTGCAAATCCAAGCCGTTGGTTGTGCACTTGCACGGCGAGCAACGGCGTTTGCTCATTCCCAACATGCAGGGCCAGTCGTCGCACATCCATGTACAAACCGAAAGGGAGACGTATTTCAGCGGGGAAACCATCAGGCAAGTTGGTTGGCTGTCTGCACTATGCGTGGCTACAATGGAAAGCAACATTGATGGGCCACTCATGCTCCTCTTTCCTCTTAGACAGCTAGAATTGTCTTAAGCTCTTAGACTGACTCAGCAATGCTGTGAATGGCATTCACTTGTAGCCCTGTGGAATGCCTGCCTCAATTTTTTGAGAGGGCAACTCACACGTGAAGGCGTGTTCAGCAAGCAGCTCTTGCTCGGCACTCACCCCTTTAACTCCCCAAAACACCTCTGCAATAAGGCCTGCTGACTCTGAAAAGGAACGAAGCTCTGCAATGTGTGAGGGGTAAAGCATCATCGGAGGGCTCTATATATGACGCTATATATGACGCTATAACGCTATATATGACGCTATAACGCACATCCATTTGCTCTTTACAGGGGGCAGATTATCCTTGTGGCCGTCGAGCCAATTGAGGCAGAATCCATCGTGCTTCGAGTAGTTGGTGAGCTTGCTCTTGCAATGAGGAGGAATAACCTTAACTGCGTCAACCCCAGGATGCATACCTATACCAAATACCCCACGTGTTGTCTTACGGAACACGTAGTTAGGAAAGAGGAATGCTTGTCGCTCGCATCGCACGTATACAGCATCCTTGTCCATGTAAAACGTTTCCCTGACACCTTCTTTCTCCTGTGCTTTATGGGCGACAGGGCAAGAGTTCGTCACATGGCAGGTGCGCGTGTAGTGTAGCTCTTTGACTTTCTAAGGTTTGGTCACGCTCCTTGTGTGAGCTCTTTTGAGCCGCTATTCGATATTTGAAGCAGTGCATCCTGTTTGTGCAGTTAGGTGTGCACACTGCTTAGTCGATTGATGCCAGCTTGACCTGTGTGGCATTTGATCGGAGTCAGCAACGGACTGGTACAGCAAATCTCAACTCAATGCGTTCGTTTGCAGGTGTCTTTCAGCACAGGGGGTCATGGTGACGGTCATGGTGGTGGTGGCTCTAGTGGCCATAGCCATGAGGAGTTCTACCATTGTGAGTCACGTGTTGACCAAACTGATTATCACATATTTCATGCATGGATGACCCTCGTTCGAAATAACTTACGTCTATACACTCGCTTGTCGTCCATCTTCCATCTTCCATGTGATTCCTGATTCCCACCTAATATTTGCCCTGTACATGCATCAAAACCATGCTGCCTAATCTTTGCCCCGTACACGCATCTAAACCATGAAATACACAGCAGCAAGTATTTGGGATGTCAATTCATTATCCGTGCTTGGTGTCATCTGTCTCCCTCATTTAGAATAACATATTGTGCATGACATAGGCCTGGGTTGCTTCAGACCTGTTGCAAATCAATTGTTGCTATACATGTTTAGGGATGGCCAGAACCATACATACACGGTGTATAAACGGTATTTTTAGCAGGGGAATCGCCAGATATACGGTCATGTACGGTTAATACATTCAGTTCTGGCCAGCACTATATATGTTATAGGCTGCGCGTCAGCTGGTTATTACAGGCAGGCAGTCCAATGCGACCATCATGAGTTTGAACTGGAGAATTTTTGCTTAAAGCCTTGAGCTATTTTTTGTCAATACTTGCCTTGACTTTTTGGGAATGACGTGTGGAGCTTCCACATTCCCACCACGCGTACGCTGCTCACCCAAGAGCCCTTACATTTTGTGTGCAGTCGTGTCCTCTTTCCTGCGGTCAGAGATGCCGGTGCACGGCAAGGATTCTCTCCAGCCAGGTAATGCCGTCAGACACTCTGGGGGCGTGACATTGATGTTTACCTGTGTGGTACTAGGATAACCAAGCTTTGGGACCAAAGCATGCACAGATTTCGGTAACAGTCATCTCATCATTGTCTCTTTCAAAGGGTTGGCCAGAACCGCATATGACCTTACATTTGGTGGTTTCCTTGCTAAAAATACCGTACATACACCGTATACATATGTGGTTCTGACCGACCCTACTATTTTCTCAAGACGTGTCTCAGGTTGTATGGATGGCACACGTAGAGTTGGCCATACGGTGTATTTATACAATTCCGTCCAACCCTAGACATACGTAACAGCAGAGAAGTCTTATTTAAGCAAAAATATCCACACCGAGTTGATGGTTGTAATGTGATAGAATACTGCAATTTCAAAGTTATTGAAATGCGTTCAAGAATACTGTATTGTCTTAATAAAGGGTATACGGAGTTGATTCTAGATGAGAATATAAAAATAAAAAAGATGCCCTCTAGAAACAGAACGAAAACTACCCAAGAGCAAGAACAACAACAAGAACAAGAACCAGAACCAGCCCCAAAAGTGAAGAAGCAACCTAAAAAACCAAAACAACAGAAAGATTTAAATGCACCAAAGATTGGTCAAAGTAATGGCCCCCTAAGTGCTGTCACAATTCCAATGGCTCGAAAATGTCAACAAATGATTAAACAAAAATAAATTAAGGGAATACCTATAAAAGGGATGGGTCATACGGTCATTTGAGACGTTCAATACTGTAAAATCGTGCATTATAGATACGAATTATGCGTATAATACGTTCGTTTTTTAAAACTCTTATGTGAGTGCTAATTATTGACCCCAAATGGACCTGGTTTGTTTAAAACGGTAAAAGACGCGCTAAATGTGATACAGCGTATTATAAGAAATGATAGATATGATATATATAATACGCCGTATGGCCTATCCCTGCCTGATTACATGTATGCAATATTCTGCGTAAACGTTATGGGGTTAATGACTGAGGTGTGAGGGAGCTGGATTTGTGCCATTTCCCTGCCAAAATAGTTGCGTGGATGTAGAAGTGCAATGAAACGTTGCTTAGCAGGTAGCGTGACAGATGGCAATTCTGTTCTTTACGTGATGCAAGCGTGACAGATGGCAATTCAATTCGTTATGTGATGCAAGCGTGACAGATGGCAATTCTGTTCTTTACGTGATGCAAGCGTGACAGATTGCAATTCTGTTCTTTACGTGATGCAAGCGTGACAGATGGCAATTCTGTTCTTTACGTGATGCAAGCGTGACAGATGGCAATTCTGTTCTTTATTTGATGCAAGCGTGATAGATGGCAATTCTGTTCTTTACGTGATGCATATATTAACGTAACATGCAGCTTCTGGTCCAATGTTTACCATCAAATTTGTTCCCAGACAGTTTTAGGGTCTGACCAAACGCATTACAGCAAAAGAAAGGGGGGTGAAACTTTGGGTTAGGGTTAGGGTTAGGGTTTAAACCCTTGAAAGTTCAGGACATGGTGCGGGAACCAAATCTCTTGGCAGAAAGGGTGCATCTCTAAAACCCTGTGTGTGTAATAGGTCTTCAGTTTGGTTCCTAAAAACGCCCTGCGGAATTTTATGGCCTCAAATGCTGGGGGTGGGTGGTCGTGGTGGGCAGCGACCGCTGCAAACCTTGGATTAATCATCAGGTCTCGGTCAGCCCCTCCAAGCACAGACTGCTTCGTTGAATTTTGCCAGACACTTCACAAGACCAAAATTGAAGTCAGACTCACCAGGAAACACCCTACCAACCAGGGAACCCCAACTAACCTGGGCACCATAGAAACATTTAAACTCTCCAACTTTTCTCTTTGCATCATAGCATTCAACAAATCCAGCAAAACGGTTGCATTTACAAGAAGGTCAGTGGTTGCTGCTTAATGGTAATTTGTATATCCCCTGCCAACAGTGGGGTCCTAAGGAATTTAAAACCGGACCCTCACCACTTTACCAAAATGTGACCAAAAACCCATAGCACCCATGTGTATATTTTTGGTGCCAGGGAGGACCTTTATTAAATCGCCTTTCTGTCAGGGCATCCACAACTGGGCAGCAATCAGCACTGATTGTGCAGGGGTGCTTCGATATATCTAACAGTAGGGTCCTCCTGCATGCTCAGATAGTGGTTTTTGTTCTCAGGCAATAATTTGGGTGGGCTTGGCTAAGCTGACGTAAAAAGGTTGCAAGAAGGTAAACGCTGCATATGTTTTTTCTGCTTCAAAATCCCGAGTGATTGCAGGTGCCCACGTGCTCCAGTTTGAGTTTAAACTGCCTGAGTCGATGCCTGAATCGCACCTGTGGGTGGATACAATCGAAGAGCGGTAGGTTATTGATTTGTTATACTTAGATTAAAGCCCGGGCACAGGCGTTTGCAGCAAAAAGTGTGTTTGCTATAAAGCGTACACTATTGCTACAAAGTGTGCGTTGTCTGAGCAGGCGTGTTGTATGCAGAGATGATTAGCACTAATGCTTTTATCGTGTTTCTCATTGTATTTAACATCTTTAATATCAACCATCCCTGGTTGTATGCATAGCGCTTCCTCAATTGCGATAATTAAGCAAGGGTAAATAAGTAGGGTTGGCCAGATCCGTATGTCAGGGGGACGCCGTATAAATACGTATATACGGAAATACGGAATTCGGATACGGCGGGGGGAGGCTGAAAAATACGGTGTATATACCGTACCGTATAATACATATAATTATACGAATACGGATATGGCCAACCCTATAAATAAGGTGTGGGGATTTGCCAGCGAGGCTCGCTGACATAGGCCCTGGTTGGTGGTTTTTAATTGTAATGAGTGTTTCCGGTGCTTAATCAGTGACGAACTACCGTGAAGAGACCTGACTGAAAATTTTGCAAGAAGTTTTTGAAGTCTGCAGGGGAACGTGCCTGCCTGGCCTGCCTGGCCTGCCTGGCCTGCAGGCAGGCACATCCTCACTCAGACCCCCTGCGCCTGCCCTTGCTTCGGCATCGGCATGAATATCTCCTGAAAACGGACACACCCTATTAGCCCTGCAGGCTTTGACAGCAGTGGTGTCAAGCCTGAAATAGAGGCTGGCACATCCCTAGATATTAACATTATCTAATAAGGCCAACCACCTGTCACCCAAAGCGTTTTTCTTGCGATTTGAGCATGGATTGCTTTGTGTACTGCAATTTGAGCATGGATTACGTGTACTGCAATTTGAGCATGGATTACTTTGTGTACTAGTGACAGATTGTGCATCTGAAGCAGTGACCAAATTTAGTGATGAGGTGTGCACATCAGTAATGAGGTGTGCACAGCTAGTGATTAGGTGAGCACAGCTGTGGTTCCCAGCAAGTGAGTGCACACGTGCACACTCTTTCTATAGCACACTCTTTCTATAGCACACATCGAGGTTGGCAATAATCAAGTTTAGTTTGGAATACTAAGGCCTCCAGCCTGGCATGGCTGCTCAACCTATACGTCCCGACAAATAAATCAATCAAAAAGACAGCTGCACTAATGAATTGGCAATTATCAACAAAGAACATCAAATGTAAGCAATGTAGAGCAGGGTGTGTAATGCATGCTCTTTCTTTTGCTGTGCAATCCATGCTGCCTGTAAGCATCATTGCTGTGGCAGACAGGCCAGGGTGTAGACCACAGACCTGCACCCTTTCTTTTGCTGTGCAATCAATGCTGCCTGTAAGCATCAGTGCTGTGGCAGACAGGCCAGGGTGTAGATCACAGAACTGCACCCTTGCACGTGCGTCTGTAAGCCATTTCCGACTTCCCCTTTGAGCACGTTACGTGCTCTGCCAGCTTTCTGGTGTCTCTCAAGTCCTGCAAGAGTTACGTTGATTGATTGGTTCGGTTGATTTCAGCTTAGTTTGCTGCATTTCCCTCCCAACGAAATCTGAACCGTGCACGCAAAGTGCGCAGGCCCTTATAAATATTTGCCTTGCCGTTCATGATCAACGTTAAACACACAAAGCACCACAAGCATGCACATTGAGGTGTGATTTACTCATCTCCAACTGTTACTCACAGGATGCAAACAAACCGGTGGGATCCTAAACTCCAAGAACCACAACCTGAAACCAAATTCCTTGAGAATCATTCCGGCAGGAGCAAGTATCACAGGTGGGTACGTTGGCTAGAACCATAATATATACACCGTATATGTTCGTATATTTGGTGAAGTCTCTGTGATTTATTTGCCGTGCGTACACTGTAATTACGTATGCATGCGTGGTGTGCATTTCATATGATGTGGTTCAGGTGTGAGGCACGATGAATCTAGCGCTCCCTTGTTGTGCAGTCTATTGGATGTGATGTATTAGATGTGGGGCATGAACAAAAAATCAAGTCACCATATGATGTGATGAGCAAGTCACCATATTGGATGTGATGTATTAGATATGAGATATGAGACATGAACAAAAATAAAGTAACCATATGATTTGATGCAGGTGTGGGGTTCAGTACTATCTGCGGGCCACATGCCTCATGGGAGGCTCATCCAATGTCAGGTCCATGAATGTTCCTCTAAAAGTGATCAACTACTGCCAGGTCCCTTCTTCAGGTAATGCCCAACTTTGCTTCACTTTCACTGAAAGTTTCAGCAAAAAAATGCCTCCATGCATAAGGCGCCAGAAACCAAGTGTTGATCCGGACAAGATCTATATATTCCAGATTCTGACGTCAGGATCTGTTGACCAATATATAGTTGAGTCGATTTGAGGGGGTCGGGGTTGGAGGGGGCGAGTCCGGTCCTGGGAGTTTTAGGAGGTGCTTCAGAGTTCATCAGGAGCAATTGTTCCTTATTTTTAACTTGTCATTGGAATCCTGAGCTCGAGCCCTGCTGATTGACACCCTTGTTGGGGAGTTTTAAAGAAGGGGAGGGTCTGTGTGTTTGGCCACAAGTTGGCTTGGACTGCCCCAGAGTAGAAGGCACAGGGATGCATGTAGGGAAACAATGGTAGCAGGGATGCATGTAGGCAAACAATAGTAACAGGGATGCATGTAAGCAAGCAATCAGAAAAGGTCTCAAACTTGCAGGTGTCATGTACAACATGTATAGGGTTGGCCAGAACCATATATATACGGTGTGTATATACGGTATTTTTAACAGGGAAATCACAAAAATATACGGTCATATACGGTGCATATATAAGGTTCTGGCCAACCCTAAACATGTAACATTGAAGTAACTAAGTACGATTAAGGTTTCAGCTTTCAGCACCAATCAGGTGGTCAGATAAAGAGCGTGAGCACATCGATACTTGCCTTATGACTCACCTATAATATGTCGTCTCAAAATTGTATAAGGCAGATGAATGCACACACTGTTTAAAGGAGCAGAATGGCACCCGCAAGGGTGTACGTAGGCTTTGGAAGGCGTTGTTGAACTCAATTAATGATTGATTGATAATGAACTCCTGAAATTGGTCCCCCTAGGGTTATAAGCCCTTACTTTATGAGGTGGAAAGGATGGCCAATATATATGCTGCAACATATAAAATTTAGGATTGGCCAGAACCGTATATATTCACCGTATATGACCCTGCCATTTCCCTGCCAAAAATACCGTATATACACCGTATATACCGTAGGTTCACGATCACTTCGGGACCACACATTTTAAAAATTAATTAAATTTTCGATTTTACTTCGTGAGGGGTCTGGGGATTAATTTTCGAGTTCGAATCCAGTTCGGGCAGGCCCTGTCAAGAATTAATTTGTGAATTCGAGAGACCCCACTGGCTGCTGCTGCTGCTGCTGCTGCTGCTGTGCAGGCTGATGGGCAGACTGCCCATTGGCTGCATGGGGAGAACCACTGCTGAGTGCTGGCACAGGTGCTTCCCTCAATCAACGAAGCAACCCTCTTACCCACTTGTCATCTTCACCAACTCTGTGTGGATGCCCCAAGGGAAGGGCCTGGAGGGCCTGTGAGAGGAGGAGGCTTGTTCTTGGAGCAGCATGCATGGACGCCCCACGGGCCTCTTCACAGCCGCGCCCCTTCCCTTTGCCTATGCCTCTTCACAGCCGCGCCCCTTGCCTTTGCCTATGCCTCTGCCAGCTTCCTGAGCTGCCTCTCCCTCTGCAGCTTCTCATGGTCCCTCAGCTGAGCTGCCAGCCTCTCAGCTAGGGACAGGGGTTCGAAGAACGGGTTAGGGGTTCACAACCAGGGCACGCTGGGAGCCTAATTCTTGAAACCTCCCTGAAAACCACTTAGAATAATTAATTTATCACTTCGAATTCAGTTCGGAGAGGGCCCCGAGAATTATTAAAAATTTTCGTTTATTTGCCAAATAATTATTTAATTTCCGAAGTGATCGTGAACCTACGGTATATGGTTCTGGCCAACCCTAAAAATTCGGTACCTTTCAACTGTCACAACATGTCTTTCACTTCCGTGTGTGGCACTTCCAATGTTATGTGTGTACACGTCCCTTGAGAAAGGTGTATAATTAACTGGAGGTTAGTCCAACGGTGACCGGTGAAGCTGGCTCGACTCCAGAAGGCAGTTCTTAATATAAGTAGAAATACACCCACCCTACTGTCTTAGCCGTTGGTTAACTATAGCCGTTGGTTAACTATAGTACGCTATGCACTTCGTAACACACAACAGCAACTATAGTTAGTTAATTATATTTAGTTAGATAATTATAGTTAGTTAACTATAGTACGCTACGCACTTCGTAACACCCAACAGCGAGCAGTTTCTTCAGAGGAGTTGACCATTGAAACCAGATGTTCCTGCCTGGTGCTGTTGCAGAACAGCTGTTGGTGCTGTTGGTGCTGTTGGTGCTGTTGCAGGACAGCTGTTGGTGCTGTTGGTGCTGTTGCAGAACAGCTTTCCTGTTGGTGCTGTTGCAGAACAGCTGTTGGTGCTGTTGGTGCTGTTGGTGCTGTTGCAGACCAGCTGTTGGTGCTGTTGGTGCTGTTGCAGAACAGCTTTGTTGTTGGTGCTGTTGGTGCTGTTGCAGAACAGCTTTGACATCCAGCATGACTGGACAATCGTAACAGAAATAGCCATGCAGCCGAACAAAAGGAAAGAAGACAATCGTATCAGAAATGGCTTGCACATGTCAAATTTGTATTTATTTGTATTTGTTCCTGAAGCACCAGTGCTCTACCTCCCGAAAACAAATTGGATGCCAACTTCCTTGTTATGGGTTTCTATTGAGAGCAATCTCCGTGTACAGTTATTGGCATAGCACAGCTATTACTCAACAATCAGCGTGCTCAAGGGTTACAAGGGTTACAAGGATGGCCTACAGCCCGAGACTCTGGCTGATGGCAATTGGCTGGTGAAACAAAATCAACCAGTGTCAAAAATTGATACTTAATCTGACACAAACTTGAAGAGTCTGTATGAGTCTTGATCCAGGAATGCAACAATCAGCGTGTAGTACTCAACAATCAGCGTGTAGTACAGCAGCCGTAAACATGTACACACACACGCACACACATAATCAGCATGT
>Ga0307948_1001234_pt1 | contig 17995 bp, 15 predicted proteins | sample OrgLakmetagen280_FD_201824 | JGI IMG/M metagenome (GOLD analysis project Ga0307948, IMG submission 201824) | Saline water microbial communities from Organic Lake, Antarctica - #280 | ecosystem: Environmental > Aquatic > Non-marine Saline and Alkaline > Saline | place: Antarctica: Organic Lake...
TCTCTCTCTCTCTCTCACTCACACACACACACAAAACACCCCCTTACCCAGAGGGGGCCAGCTTCTGTATGGCACCTTAACTGTTTCTAGGTCTGCTTTTGCCAGAATGTATCAAATAAAAAATGTAGTGGGCAATTGTTAAGCAAAATTCTCAGCGCTCATCTGCATTACTTTTTAATAAAGATCAGTGCAGTGCAATTCGGCGTTATGGCCACGGGTAGTATGGTAGTTGCCAACTGGACGCAAATTTGGGTCCAAAAGCCTGAAGCCTAAGGTTCATAGAACAGTGCCGACCTTGGAGCTTGAGGTCGGGCTTCAGTGCCCACCGTTTCTTGAGGTGCCCAACACAGGGCGCTCACACTAACAAGCGTACCAAACATGTATCGTAAAACCTGACACACACACACACACACACACACACACATACAGACACACACACACACCTGTCCTCCAAAACAAATCCCCAGGCCATCGACCTCTGAAGGTAGAACCAACTGGTGCATGACCACCCTGCGGATCAAAAAGACACAGAGCACGTGGTGAAGGCAGAATTTGTGCGTGCATTACTATCCTTTGCAAATACGAACACATCTGTTTGAGCTCCGCACGAGCAAGGAAGTTTGGGCCCTCCTTCCTAATCTCTTTGAAGTTAACAGTCGCATGCTCAGTTAAAAAGGGGCAGAACTGGGCACGCCTTGCCCTCCCTGTCCACAGCGCTTTTGAGCTCCTCAAGGGAATGGGGGTCGGGACTTTGCAGAGGGCCAACCAGGCAACTTAATTCCTTTGTAACAGTAGCAGTTTTTTTGCAACACGTAGCTTTTTTTGGGTTGCCAATCTCGTTGGCTCACTAGCTAGACTAGGAGGAGCCTGCAAACTCTCGTACAAAGATGGTTGTACATGCGCATGTATGTACAAGCCTTGTGCATACATGCACACGCACAAAGTATGTATCATGTGAGCCGGTGGTGGTGATGAGAAAAAAACACAGCAAACAGGTTCTGTAGAGGATTTGGCACACCAACTGATAGAAGCAGGAACAGCCAGGTCAGAAACGCAGAGGCAGCAGATGCACGAAACCTTTCATCAAGCTCAGGTGTTAGCGTTTCCTCTTCATCAAAACAGGTAATATGTTCAACAAACATATCAGCCAGCAACGAAACAAGTCAACGCTAGATTTGCAAGGCCGCCTAACCTCGTGGTTGCGATGGGGACAGCAGGTGGAAGGGCAGACTGCTCTAACTCTCCTGCAGCTGCTGCTGTTGCGGGCGCAGATGGTGTGGGCGTGGTTTGAGCAAGCTGCACTGTCATTTCTGGGGATGCGCTACCCCCTGTGTGAACGTGGTGTGTGTGTGTGTGTGTTTTTGTTGTATGCACGCATATGTAAGTGCAAATTTTGTGCGTGTTTATGTGTGTGTGTGTGTGTGTGTGTGTGTGCATGTGTGTATGTGTGTGCTCGTGTGTGCTTGTGCGTATGTGTGTGTGTGCGCGTGTGTGCATGTGCGTGTGTGTGCGTGTGCATGTGTGTGTGTGTGTGTGCGTGCATGTGTGTGTGCGTGTGTGTGTGTGCGTGAGCGTGTGCGTGTGTGTGTTTGTGCTCGTGTGTGCGCGTGCGTGTGTGTGCATGTGCGTATGTGTGTGTATGCGCGTGTGTGTGTGTGTGTGAGAGCGTATGTGCGTGTGCGTGTGTGTATGTGTGTGTATGTGCGTGTGCGTGTGCTTGTGTGTGTGTTCGTGTGTGTGTGTGTGTGTGTGTGGGTGTGTGTGTGTGTGTGTGTGTGTGTGTGTGTGTGTGTGTGTGTGTGTGTGTGAATTGGTTCAACTTACCTCCATTCTTGGATTCAAGGGCTTGGACCCGGGCTTCCAGGTCTGCAAGCCTGACTTCATAGTTTTTCGTAAGCTCCATCAAAAAGCCATGCCCTTCTGTCATTTTTGCAGTTTAAAAAAACTGCAAAAACATTGCCATCTACACATCAAATTTGTTTAAACTGGTCTAAGGCATGTAGCAAATTTTGCATGATTAGGAGCAGCCTCAGACAGCTGAAGCTTTTTCAAGGGCAGAGGCAATACACCACCGGCATTGCCTCGGGCAGCGATGGCTCTCTGGTTCCTGGGTGAGTCTTGCAGTGACCAAGGGTGATAGACCGCGCACACATACGCAAACACGTGCAAAGACACACGTAATATAAGCGTACGCATTTTCAAAGCGAGGGTGTGCATGCTTGTCGTTTTGGAGCACAGCACCTCAAACACCTCCAGCCGCTCAAACTCTCTCCCTCTCCACGATTCCAAAGCCAGGCCTTCACTCTGAGGAAGTGCTTCGGCCAAGAGGAAGTCCTTGCCTTTCTGCATGCCACGGGTGACACCAATCCCTTGCACGTGGATGTGGCAGCAGCTGCAGCTGCAGGTGTGCTGTTTTTAATGGGCACGTATCTGTCCCCATTTTTCTCAGCAGGAGGTTCTCCCAATATTCATCCGTAGCGTACAAAGAGTGTCTCATCTGCTTCTTTTTGCATGCTTCACGCAACATGTTGCAGCTCCAACTTTCCTCAGCAACGCGCTGAATCTGTATTCAACTATCACTCTCCTCCTTTCCCTCATTGTTCTCAACATCACCAGGTGTAAGCCCGACCCCATCAAGCCCCTTGCTTCCTGGCATCCTCATGGCGTCCCTCTTCCCTGCCATCATTGGTTCTCGTTTCCCAGGGGCTGTGTACGCCTCGCAAACATTGAGCTTTAGGGCACCTGCCATGGTGCGTGTACGTGTGCGTGCATATGCTCATTCATGTGTGTGCATGAGTGTGAGCGCATTCATGTGCGTGCGAAAATGTGAATGTGTGCGTGCTTGTAGTGCACGCAGCATTGTCAGTCATGCCAGGCTCATGCCAATATGCCGAACTGAAAGGCTTGTGGGACATGGAACAAGACAGTCCTACTTTTAATTTCAAATCGCCCTGTCTGAATCTAATGCAGGTGGGAGATCTCTTGGAGGCTTGCGTGACAGTGACCAAGTGCAGCGGCAAACGCACCATCTTTGCCACCCATTGTACGCACAGACAGACAGGACGGGTGCTAGTAGATGGAACTGCTCTGGCTCTCCTGCATCCTAATAAGAGAGATTGACGGTCTGTTACAGTGGTGGGGGGTTGCCTGGTGCGGGCACTGACGCAGCCTCTACCCTTTGCTGGCTGTTTTGTCACAGCTAACAGGGTTTCTTTCTAGTATGGCATGGATACGCTATAATAGTGAGGACTCTGAACTATTCAAGAATGCAGGCTGAGAAAATGCTCACATCTTATATCACAAGTAAGGCAGAATAAGGTGTATATTTTGTACTACCTGCGTTGGTTTCCTGTTCCAGAACATCCTTTATTGCCCTGCTGATGTATACAATTGTCTGACAAAAAGGAACTCGTGCAAATGAAAGTGCTGTGTACTTTTTTATTATATACACCAGCCCCACGCGGCCCCATGCCACCACATGAAGATGGCTTACGCTTCCTTTGTGCACAGCCTCTTTCATGCACCACGATGTGTGTCCTTTGTGCACTTTCCTTTGTTTCAAAAACACTTGCGCAGCAAGGCAAGGCTCCCGAGCCTTGGAGGAGTCCTCCAAGCTGGGACCGACCATACCATTTCTTACCAAATGGTGTTTATCATTAGTTATACGTGGCTGGCCGAGACCACCAATCAGCAGCTGACCAGTCAAACAACCTCGCTGAAGGTCACCCCTAATTGTAACCATTATCAGGAGCTGCAGAGCGGTGCCATTTTTTAGGATGGCTGCCTTCCCGTACTAAGTCATTAAACTTGAAAGATTCTAGCTTCTCTCTAGACTAGTGCACTAGTCTTCCTAGCACGTGCTTCCTATGGTTGATTGAAACTTCTGAGACTCATTGTTTCAAGGTAAGGTAAGATACATTGCTATATATGTATATATGCCTCAGGGGGTCATCCGAGCGGAAGCTTGGAAACAAGGGTTACAAGGATGGCCTACAGCCCGAGTCTCTGGCTGATGGCAAATTGGCTGGTGAAACAAAATCAACCAGTGTCGAAAATTGAAACTAAATCTGACACAAACTTGAGGAGTCTGTATGAGTCTTGAAGCTTGGAAAGAGCCTGTATCCAAACCAAAAAGGCGCTAGAAAAAATCAAGGGAATAGGGATAGGCACTCAGCCACAAAAGAGGTCACACCATACATATCTGGCTGGTTCAGAAAGATCCTCAAACGAGTTGGGCTATCCTCATACTGAGGTGGGAAGACAAGCTGGCGGTATTGCGTGCGAAGGCTGACAAGATGTTCATGCGGACTGTCTGTCACGACGAATTATAGTCCAGTCCAGCAAAAGGTGTCCCATCATCCTGGACGGTGTGCCAGTCACATTTGTCACAGATCCGCCATGGGCATGTAGTGAAAGGACGGTTCTACGTTGCAAGGGAGGCAACGCAAGCGTAGAACCGTACTTCTGCTTGCATACGCACACCTCTCATTTAACATTTGTGGAGAAGACTGGGGGCTTTACAATACAAACAAAGGACACACTGTTGCCCCTAGATTTGTGTGGAGCAAGATGATGGTGGTTTGATCTCCTGGGGTGCAAGCTGGGTTTGAAAATGGCTTTTCAAGAGTGAATTCAGCCAACACAAATGTCACAGTTGCACTCCTGGGGGTCAAAAACGTGGATATGGACGTGCACAATATGTACATCGGGGCTGTGTGAGTGAAATATGGAAACCATGCTGTGCGTGCTACACATGCATGCGTGCATGTTGTCGGATACAACGACACAGGGCAAATGGTGCATTCTTGGAGTGTGCAATGTGTTTGGGTGTTGCCCTTTTGAAAAGTCTAAACTGTTTTCAGTATGCGTCTACTTTGGTGAACCAACGTCTACACTTTGATGTATTTTTGCCTACTTCTTCTCGTCTTTAAGGATAGCATTTTCCAGTTGCGTCACAGCCCTTTTTTTACTTGGTTTGTTTTGAAGTTTACCTCGTTCTCATAGGTTGAGCAGCCATTCCAGGTTGAATGCCTTTGTAATCCAAACTAAACTAAATCTCAGAGTCAGGGACACCACTCCTTCATGGTGCGGTATGCGAGAGTATGCCTGGAGCCCCTACAGTTCAACTGGTTTCGTGCTTCAATGTGTCTGTACAATTCCCTTACCCAATGCCAATTCCCTTACCCAACGCAATAGCTTCATGATGAAAAAGGTTTTGCAAACTGACATGCGATTGAGCTTCGAGGCTCGTGACTGCTGGTCCTCTCACATTCTTTCAGCCATGGATGGTTTGACACAATCCTACATGTCCAGATCCTGAGCTCATAAGGCCTTCTAGGTATTCCTGTTATGACGCAATATTTGGACCAGAAATTTATGGCCAGAAAGGTGAAGGCAAGAAAGTGCACGGCTGAGATTGTTAGAAATATCCAAGCAAAGGTAGAGAGGCAACACAGGCTTGTTTCTTTTTCTGTCATCCCACCAGCCAGGAACAATCTCCAGAGGTACATCAAAATGTATAAGTCTTAATATCGCTCTTCAAGGTGTGCCATCTCTTGCTTAATATTTCTTTGCCAAGCTTAGACAGCCAAGAAGTAAGGCTGACAAGGTTGAGGCAGGATGCGTGCTCATCGCACATGCAATGATTGATTGAGATGAAGCAAAGAAGTGACAGTTGATATCTTTCTCGTCAATCCCTCTGTCGTGCGTGCTAGCCTTCGGATGATCCTTGCATGTCCTTGGGTATGCTGACATTGCCAGGCCGCCCGACCACATTTCCAAGTTCTTTTGTCACCAAAACCTGTGGCATGCAAGGCACGATGATGCAATTAATTAGGAAAGTTCAACTTCAGGCTTCAAAATTGAAGAATCACAGGCAGAAACCTCAACTCTCAATTCCCACATCAATCGAAGAAAGGAGCTGCATATGTATTGGGTAGTACTGCAAGACTCCTCCACCACAGAAACAAAAAGGGAGATAGTCAGGAGGGTGACAGGCATGACACCGGCTTTTTACAAGAATTGATTTCAATGACACTCAAGGGCAAATCTACGTATGATTCCCTAAATCATAACATGCCTCATGGTGTGAGTACTTAGAATAGTGCATCTCATACATCAAAAGTTCCGCGCACGATTAAAGCCTATGGCATCAATTTCTTGCAATCGAAAGTAATTTCTTCAAAAACAGGGTCACACACCTGCCCAGGTTTGCCACCTTTTGGCTTTTTCAAGCCACCTGCTTTGGCCACAATGACATCGCATTTCAGATCATTCCTGCCCTTTGAGAAGTACGAAGCCAAGTCAGCAGCGCACTGCACGTCTTCGTCTCCAATCTGGGGGCTTGGCTTCGGGCTGCCCGGCTTTGAGCTGACACTGCAGACAGAAGTGAACATGTGAATAGATGTAAGTTTAGGAGCAGGTAGCAAAGGTGGGAAGAAGCCAGGGTCATGCACTGCAGAAAAAGTGTATTTGTAAAAGCATGTATTTTTTGGGGGGAAGGTGGCAATGACCTACATCTCAATTAAAGGTGGCTGAGGTCACAAGGGCATTTGTTATTTGAACTACACAGTGGAACAAAGGAAAGAGAAGGTTCCATGAAAGTGTGCAAGATCAAAAAGGCCATGCCTAACTGGTGTGCAGGTACATCATATCCTGCTTGAATCTAAAATTAGTTTAGTTTTCTGAGTATATGAGCTTTAGTTCTTTTGCTCTTGTTTACCTGCTCGGCTACAGCCATCAATACAGGCGACTTGCACTGGAATGCAGAGACCAGTTATCATGTAAATGCTGTCCAGTTTCACCAGCTTATTAGCATTAACATGTCCAGCGCTAGCAGCGTTTGAGTGCCACACACTGGCTGCTGATGCTTTATCACAATATGCCAGTACAGCTATTTTAATTTCTGTAGCTGACTTGCAATAAAAAAGAACCAAGTATGTGATATATGGGTGCTTGTTGTACCAAAAATAGAGTGTGTGTGCATGTGTGCGTGCTACCTACACTTACCGAATGGCAACGTGAGAGCCAGGCCTCCCACGGATGTGAAACCACAGGTCCTCCGGCTGAGCCACGCTGCAAGGTAAGATGGTGCGGGCATACCATTATGATTTAAATCAAGGGGTGCCTGTATTTTATTTGTGTGGAGGCAACTACTCTAAGTATGATCCTGAAACGTCTCGGCACACACTTTGCCTGTGGCTACAACACAGAAGAAAGTGAAGAAGCATGCAAGACGCTCAGGCTACAATGCAATGCTTAGAATGCTTGTACATTCCTCAGGCTACAATGCAGTGTTGAGGATGCTTACATGATGCTTGGATTACAACACAACATGAGATTGCCCGGTTGCCTGACCAGCTGAGTGGCCTCAGCTCTGTACAAAGCAGCTCTAAGGAAGTACAATTGGCACGCAGGATCTAAGGAGCAGCCAATGGAGCGTAGCAGAGCCTCCAAGTTACAAGTGGCTTGGAAATACACAAGAGCATATGTTAAAAAAAGGGGCAGAACTTACGAGTGGCTCAGGACATCGTTCTGCTTGTTGTTGCGGCCCACGAGTACCTGCAGTTCACAGCCACAGAATGGGTGAAGGGATATTTCTGGCGCTTTTCAAGATCGAAACATCACGGTGTGCAGTACTGTGTCCTAATTTGTGCAAGTGGCTGGCCTGAAATGCTTTGTGTAGCCCCTTTTGAGTAGGTACAATAGACAAATCAGAAGGCTGGGTTTGGTAGGGCCGAGCTTCACATGCCTGAAATGCTATGGTCCAGTGCCTTGGTACAACCCAGGTGCAGCTATAGTAACAAATCAAGATGGAATGTGGTGATCGCTTCAGATCACAGTTGCACGTGTGAACGTGAGTGTTGCACTTTTTTCTTTTACCTGGTAACCCCCAGGCGACATGAACATCCTGAGCCCACTGGCCCCATCAGAAGCACCAGCTGTCTTGCCACCCTTTTTGCTGGCTCGATTGCTTGCCTGTGTTTGGTCGACCAAATGAGAAAAGAATAACACATGAGATTGTGTTCCAAAGATGCATTGCACGTTTGTAGACCTTTCATTCAGGTTTGGGATATTTGCAGGGGTGAGAACAAAACCATTGCTGTTCTAGCCACCTGCGCCAATTCCTTAACTGTAAATACTTTTTGCTTCTTGCAATACTGTACATGCCTCATCCATGATACGTGAGCCAACCAAATACACTTGAGCTTCCAGTCGAGCAAAGGGAATGCGCCTTGACATATGAGAACAAAAAAGCGTGCCTCGACACATGGAAATAAATGAGGCTTGCCGTGCCTTGCGTGCTTTGGAGGCTGCTTTGGCGGCCAGGGCGGCATCTGGAGGGGGACGGATGTAGCCACCACTGACTAGCTCCTCCTGTACGCAAATGACACTAGAAAGACTCTTTTAGAGCAGGGCAGTGTCAGGAATGACCAGGCTCCACTTGATGGCCAATACTACTTTGTCAAGGTTGGATGGTGGTGCTAGTGCAGCTGCAGAAGTGCTGATATACTTACTAGTGCACCTGCAGTGCATAAGTGCTACTAAGTGCAGCTGCAAAGATGAGATGAAAAGCACTGGCAGGAGGGTGTCGTTTGAGAGTGCAGAGGTTTTCATTTGCAACATGCTTCAAGAGATAACGCTGATGAAAACAAATAAAACGCGCGTACTTTCATTCACGCGTACACACACCTGGACCTCTACAAGCGCCTGCTCATCTTCACGACTTGTCTTCTCTTTTAGCTGCTGCAGACTGTCTAACACCTGAAGCAGTTTAAAAAAATCACAAGGAAGCAAACGCAACAAAGAGATTGCTTGCTCGTTTATTGGCAGGGGTCATGTATAGTCTGCATACAGTTATATACATTGTACATTGTTTTGATCTTCAAGGTTGCCCACACCTACTTCAGACACGCTGCTCAGCTCATGTGAGCAGTGCTAAGGCCGCAAAAGCATGTTGAGTTATTGCAAGAGGGCTTACACAAAACAAAACAAGCATGCATGCTTTTAGTTCAACAGGCTTGGTCAGGGGGCTTGCCCTGTTGAATACATGTCAGTTTTCGGGAGGCATTTGCTGAGTGTGTCATGTGCACACATACATGCTCGACATATGGAAGCTCTGAGTGTGTCATATGCAAGCTCTAAGTGTGTCATGTGCACACATACCTGCTCGACGGGAGGCATTGCTGAGTGTGTCATGTGCACACATACCTGCTCAACGTATGCAAGCTCTGAGTGTGTCATGTGCACACATACCTGCTCAACGTATGCAAGCTCTGAGTGTGTCATGTGCACACATACCTGCTCAACGTATGCAAGCTCTGAGTGTATCATGTGCACACATACCTGCTCGACGGGAGGCATTGCTGAGTGTGTCATGTGCACACATACCTGCTCAACGCATGCAAGCTCTGAGTGTATCATGTGCACACATACCTGCTCGACAGGAGGCATTGCTGAGTGTGTCATGTGCACACATACCTGCTCAACGTATGCAAGCTCTTCTTGCGCTGCCTCCAGCAGTGGGAACACAGCATCGGAGGCCCTTCTTAGCTTGCGAGCCCGTTTGTAAATATCCTTGGTTATCTGTGGACAAGGTTCAGTCCATGCATATTCTACAGCCGTGTACACAGAGTGCTCACTCGTTCATGCATGGATTGTCACGAGAATCTAAAGGAGAAACTATCCACAAGGCAACAAAAGGACAATTCCAGCAGGGGCAGAGGTCACTCAAGAGCAGCTTTCTTTGACATAACTGTCGAGATGAACTCCAGTTCTTGTAGTGCAGCAAAAGTGACATGCTACTTTATCATCTCTTGCTTCTTATCTGTGTTTCTTTGTTGTTTCTCCATTATTTTATTCCTTGGTAATAAATTCCTGGCCTACTGCATCTCACGATGCCAACAAAAAAGAACCTGTGTTTCAATAAAAGCGCTTAACTTTCCTTGCAGACCTGCATCTCACCAAGTTCGTAAACTATCGACAGCAGTTGGGACTAGCAGTCAAAAACCAGCTATCTACTGCACGTTGTCCAATATCAAATGTAATCTCGTACCTCAACTGCTGTCTTGGTGGGGTCGAGTTTAAGAACCACGGTCTCACCAGTTTCCCAATCCTCACACTCAATCTCTGGCGCCCCTACAGGTAAGTAGAACAGATGTGTGTCTCGTGCATATTTTGTTTATGTATGAGGTCCATAACACTTTGCATCGCAGCTATGGATTGTAAACTGCAACACGCTCCCGGATAAAAAGTGGTGACGCCCCAAGAACTGCAGAGTACTCTGCAGCTTGCTGCAGAATTACTCAAATTCTTGGAGGCGAGTGCAACCAAATGTCAGTTGGTACTGTCTTGCCACAGCTTGTGCCTCCTGCAGCAGGAAGCATCCTGGATGGTTGGCCATGTGTAGATTCCCCTTCAACATTCGGTGGAGCCGAGCTGGAATAGAACCACACTTATGTCTGCCGCTATTGTGTCTGCCGTTCTTGTTTCTGCCGTTCTTGCGTCTGCCGTTATTGTGCCTGCCTTGTTTTGGGCAGACCACACTTCTAATGTCTTTGCCCAGGACAAAAGCCACACCTACCGGCAGGGATGCGGTAAATGTTTGCTGTGATCATGTCTGCGTTCTTTTGTACAGCGTCCACCTTTGCCACGTCAGCCATCTGTGCTTCAAACGTGCGGATCTTGGAGCACAGTTTTTTGTGCGTGTTTTGAAGGGCTGACGTGAGCTGTTGGTGCAAGCGAACATGCCGCTCATCATCCTGGACGTACAATGCAAGTGTAAGCGTTTGTGTGTACGTGTGTGTATGTATGAATATGTGAGTTTGATTTAGGATTGTTATTATTATGTGTATTCCAGAAAGTACCATGTGAGCGGCAATGCCAGCCCTCTCCTTTCCTAAGCTGACACTTTTACCGACTCTGTTACACGAACGTTAGTGTTGGAAGAGGGTGTGCGTTTGTCGAGTGTCCTGACAAGACATGTTTGCAACCGTCCATGCACCTTCACCTTACTGCTGCTTTGGTGTCCGCTATCTGACGTTCATATACTGCCATGGGCCGCATAAGCAAATAACACAAAAGATCCAGGTAGATACTTTCACAGGGCCAGGAGTGTGGCAGGGATTTGATAGGCTTCAACTTGCATGATACACACAACCCTACTCATAACTCATAAGGCATAATCCCTTGATTGACAAAGGCAGCAGAAGGCTAACAAACCAGTGTTCGTTACTTTAAGAGCTTGTTCTTAAGTTGGGTATAGCTAAAAGAAAGGTGCAAAAAAAACAATAGTGGCGTCATTTATCACTTCCCTGCATTCCCCCATAGAAGTCGTCCAGCATAGTGAGCACAGAATCACCTCAGCAAAGTGAGCACAGAATCACCTGCATTCCCCCATAGTAGTCATCCAGCAAAGTGAGCACAGAATCACCTGCATTCCCCCGTAGTAGTCGTCCAGCAAAGTGAGCACAGAATCGTGACCCCTGGTCAGATGTGGGAGCTCTCCTGAACTCCAGATGACGGAGTACCTGAGTACAAAAAGTTGATCGGGAAGAAACTGTGTTCTGCTTCAAAATAGCTCCTACCCCGTCGTGCTAACATGGAGAGGACAAAATCCAAGCTGATATGTAGTACGCACCATGCTCTAAAAAGGTGCAGACAGTGCCTGCTTGACCGTCTTACTAGACGCAGATAAGATGATAACCTGTCTGTAAGCAGGCTTGACATAAACAATGTCTAGAGAAATTGTTTGAGGACTTTTTTGAACCAACCTAATATCTATGGTGCGGCCTATTTTGTGGCTGAGTGCCTAGCCCTTTTCCCTTTATTTTTTCTAGCATCTTTTTGGTTTGGTTTCAGGCTTTTTCCAAGCTTCCGCTCAGATGCCCCCCAGAGGCATATTTAGCAATGTAACCTTACCTTACCTTACCTAGAGAAATTGGTGGTTTAAAAGCTCTTGATTCTTCTTAATTAAGCTTGAATCAGGCGTATTTTATATAATAATGGTGGTTTGGGCATCCTCACGCAAGCCAGCACACCTGGCAAGTTGGTCATCTGAGGAAGCAGCAAAACTGCCACTCTTAATCCGAGAGAGCCACTCCTGCAGAAAGCGGTAGCAAAGTGTGACAGTTGGGGGTTCAAGGAACAACTTGAGCAGTTTTTAAATTGGATCTGAAGTTGTGGACATGAATGCACAGCAGGGGGATTTCTGGGCCAGAAATTAGCAAAAAGCAAAAAGAAAATAAAACTACGCAGGCACTCAAAAACCATTCCCCACATTGAATAAGAAAAAGGAGCAAGAAAACAGCCTCCACACACATCTATCCATCCACCTACCCAACTAACTACCCATCCATCCATAGATCCAAATTAGTCCCCATGCACCTAAACCCATCCAAAGTAGCCTCCAAACACATCTATCCATCTACCTTCCCAACTAACTACCCATCCCTCAAAGGAAAGGACCATCTCTAGTAGACACTCTCATTAAACATTTCCAGTTAAACTTGCAAGATTTCTCCTGCCCCTTTTCACAATGTCACGGTCAACCGTGTAAATCGTGAACTCCAAGCTTTGCTGAAAGCCAGAATTTTGTTTCCTACAAATGCAAGTGCAAGCGCCACTTTCATTGGTAATTGTTTTTATAACCTAACCTGGCACCAGCCCTCATGCTACATGCTCTGCCCATCTAAACAGGGCACACATCAATTCAAATTGGCATGAATGGGCTGGCCAAAACCAAACACATGCACAGTACACACAAAATTATTTGTGAGTATAAGCACCTCCTCATTTGCAATCTGATATGATGTAGGTGCATGGTTTGACTCAGACTGATAATGAACAATAATAATAATAATAAAAGCACTTGGTCGTCCCCACGGATGGCGCACCCCTAACAGTGCTGTTTGGCTTATTGCCATACCAACAACCCTCACACCTTTCCCAAGCATTCCAGACAAAGTAATGAACAATTAATGTTCTGCCACACAAAATCGGTGGTGAGCAGGGCTAGTGTGGCTCTGTCCCTGCTTTGCACCTATTTTGCAGCAATTCAGTGGCAATTTGGCAACCAAAAGTCCAATGACCAACTTTGCTCCGACCTTCCTGTGTGTAGCATACAAAACTACTTTGCATTGTGCTTTATGTTGTTTTGTGAAAAATGGTGCAAGAGGTCTGGATGGTGTATGCTGTGGGGGGGTGACCTGACATGAGTGAGAGTGATGGTACAAAACCATACATTTCTCTACTTACATCCCACGCATCTGCACCCTGACTGAGCCAGATCAGCAAGCTAATTGTGAGCAAGGCGCCAGAGCTGGCAACGAATCATGGTTCCTGTGAGTAACAGTGTCCTTCCAAATCAGTCATGTAGGTGTTTTAATTCTTGCAGAAGCACAGTAATTATCTTTAAGACTTTGGGGGTCGAAAGCACGGCAGCAGATGGTCTGGATACCGTGCAGCTGCATTTCTCTTTAATCGCGTGGCTCGTGAGTTTTATCATTGCAACCTTCTCTGTCAAAAAAGGATGAGCGAGATGTGGTTGCGCAACCTGCCAATCTCTTCCTAATTGTGCCGGTACTGGCTAAAAATGGCTGCATATTTCAATGGTTCAGACTTCACGCTCACCTGCTGCAAATACCGTGCTTGTCACGCTGTACCCTTCTTTCTGCTTTGTTCACCTGCCATTGACTCTCCAAACGTCACTCTATGCCTCTTTCTCCCTTTGTTCACCTGCCAATGACTCTCCAAACGTCACTCTATGCCTTTTTCTCCCTTTGTTCAACTGCCACTGACTCGTGGAACACCACTTTACTTCTCTTCCTCCCTTTGTTCACCTGCCATTGACCCCAGAGTGCCGTCCAGTCAGAGTGCGACAACGACCCCACATCTGCAGAACCAGGCAGCACTGCACCCGAAGAAGGCAGGCCTGCATAGAACAGTTGCAAGTTTTTGTGTAAACATATAGTGCGCACCTGCAAGCTTGTGGGTATGTAAGGACTGAGCCTAGGAGCACGGATTAAAGCCAGACTCCATGCATTTGCTTAGTTATTACACATCATGGCACACAAAGTCCACACAGCCGTTTCCTGTGGCTGCCCACAGACCTCTCCTTAATCTTCTTTTGCATGCAGCTGTGATCTTTGAGTACTTGCTCTCTCTCTCTCTCTCTCTCTCTCTCTCTCTCTCTATCTTTCTCTCTCTCTCTCTCTCTCTCTCTCTCTCTCTCTCTCTCTCTCTCTCTCTCTCTCTCTCTCTTTCACACACACACACACATACACACACACACACACACATGAACAACACACACATGAACAACACACACATGACCACACACGTATACCATCACAAAGGACGCGGATCCGCTGCAGCAGCAGCTGCTACATTCATTTTGCATGACCGTACGGCTCCTCATCAACAGCAATTTGATGAACAACAAAGGGGAGGCAACAGGTCTGGCTGGGTTGGCCTCGCACCTGTGAGTTTGGCCTGTCCCTGGGATGGGATCTTACTGGCATGGAGCACTGTTTTTGTTCTGTGTGTACAGCAATTAAAAGCCAGCACTGTTGTCTTGCTCGTGGTACAGTTTTGGCTCTGTAATGTTTGCATTCTTATATTCTCAGCTCAACTTAAACTGCTTTGGTGCGGACATGCATGAAGTGCAGTTGATTCATATCCGTTGCTCTTTGTCCTTAGGTTTTGGACTGAGCCTGCAAACTTCGCCCTGGTTGTGCTTTTGAGTTCTGGCGCGCTTTCAGATCTCGTCTCCAGAAAACAGGTAAATAAAAAATTTGACTCCTAGTATCTGTAAAGGTCTTGTGCAAGTGTAGGAGGAAGCTAGCTTTCTATTGAAGCCCATCGCTAAAAACTTACTTACCTGTGCTTGCGTGTCTACCAGCAAATGATGATTTAGTACAAGCAAAACCTCCTGCGCTTAACTGCCTTGCCAGAAACATAGTCATACCTGCCAAGCTTTTTTATCTCTCAGGACCGCCAGTCTAAGCAGAACGACCTGGCACTCGTATTGGCCCACCTCTTTGCTCGAATGCCAATCCTTCCCACACAAGCTCAGCACATGAGGCAGCACGCCATCGACATCACAAGCTCCTCCTTTGTTGTGCTCCCCCCCCTTCCGCCCAACTGCGCGCAAGTGCTGGACGATTACAACGACATGGTGGGAGCAAAAGCAGCTAGTTTGCTTTGTTCTGCATCAGAAGGAAAACAGAGGAACTGTCAACAATCTACAGATTAAGGAAATATCACGTATATAGTGAAACCACTCCCTGTACAAAGGAAATAAAGGAGCCACTTCCGTTGATATGGACTGTAAATAGCTAAACAGTAATTGCTCCTTCCCTCCTTACTTCCACTAAACAGATGGATGTAGGGATGGACAATCAGTACATGTGTATTTGCACGCAACAAAGGTGGCGCCTCCGCAAAAGAACTAGCACATTTTCCCCCCTGTACCATTGAGGCAAGCACATGCCGATCTTATTTTGTCTTGGTATATTTCAACAGCTACAGGCTGTAGGCCATCCTTGTAACCCCCTTGTAACCCCTTTCCTTCAACAACTACAGGTCCTGAACACTGCCATCAGCTGCACCATCTCATACGCAAGTGCTCTGATCGCTGAGAATTGTAAGCGCCCCCAAGACAATGCCCGGATGCAGCAGCAGGATGCAACACTGCCTTTGTCTGGCTTCACTCATTACACCCCGCTGGCACAGCACACACTACACATTGAGAAGCAGCAGCAGCAGCAACAACAGCTGTCCAAGCTGGCCCTGCTTATGTTTTTGCCAACATCTCCCTTGCTCCTTGACTGCGTAGCGGCAAGCCCGTTCTCGTGCTTGACAGGGAAGGTGCGTCGTACGGTGTGCATCCATCCAAGGCTTCCTTCATCTTTATACAAAACAAGTGCCAAACTCAGTGCAGCACATACTAGAAGAGATCCACTTTTCGCAGTGCAGCAAGAGTGACCCTCTCTCGTTTTTCTGCGACTTCTGCAGTCCTAACAATGCGCTTGGGTTTTGCTTCCTTTTTGTGTGTCAATCACTACTTGAGCAGTCACAGTTTACCCTAATTTCATTCCACTTGCATTATCATGGAAGGTGGTGGATTGCAGTAGCCACTGGCAACTGCTCCAAAAGCCACAGACCCTCAAGAGTCATGACTACTCGAACAAAGAGGAAAGGAACTTGAAACTAGTTGTAAGCTACGATATAAGAACAGCGAGGATCAAGGAAAGAACAAGGGAAATATACTATACAAAGCAAGAGTGATAGAGCTACATGCCGGTTGTTGAACCTAACCATAAATCAGAATTATTGTGTCAGGCTGCTGAACTCTCTGCTTGTGTAGGGCGACTGCTTTGCCAGCGTCGCAGAGCTTGCGGACGCTACAAAGGCACGCATTTGTGTGGATCCTTCAGCAATCCCAGTAAGTCTGGTGGCACGCCTCTAAAGCATTCACAAACTCAAGATGACAAAGAACAAGCAGGATGGCTTCCGGATGTCTCCTATACAGCCGTCATATGCATGCCACATGCCACATGCCTAAAGCATTCCTTGTTTCTTAATCACCTAGGCATAGCAAACTGTGAATCGTTTGCTTCCTCATTTAATACAAACAGCCACAAAAGTCAGGAAATGTTGAGATGGCACATTCGGTTTTTCCTCCCATGTCCAGGTGCTGAACTTGTGTGACCGACATGGCGTACAGTACCCTTTAAATGCTTATGTGTACGATTTTTTCAAGCACGGGCAGCAGCAAACAATCATCGACGACAACAAGGTGGGTTTTTCTTTTCCTAGCTGTGTCTTTCCTTTGCTTTACTCAGGTCCTGTAACTTCATCCGTTCAACACAACGACAAACGCAGATTCGTCTGCTGTCTGCTGGTATAGATAAAGGAAACGGCCAGTGACGGTTCAATACCGAGGCTGGAATCCATGGTCTTTTCCTTTTCTGTTCAGGTGCCAGACGGAGATGCGTGGGAAGCTTTGCGGTCTGTTCAAGGCATCATCCAGGCTACCTGCACTTCCCTTGACCTAATTATGCAAGAAGGCGGTAGGCAAGGCGATGGCGAGCAAGGAAAACAGATGCGGGAGGTTGTAGAGTACTTCAAGCAAGTGCAAGCACTCTTTAGCGAGAAGTTCCGCAACTTCCATGCCTACTCTGCTAATGACCACGGGGTTTGAACCGCCCGCTCTTGATTACTTATGCTGAACATGTATGGCAAATCCCTTGTCTCAACCATGTCGTAGCATAACATCGGCTGTGTTATCGATATATAAAAACACATCTTTGCTGTCTACTTGGCTATTGCATCAGCATTTGTCACAATAACTATATTGCTAAGAAGTGGAAAGGCAAAGTTCAAGTAACTTAGGGTGCTGGGTGCGTCACCACCATGTGGTACATACTTAAATTTAAAAAAAGGTAGACTGTGCAGTAAAAATCGCTCCCCAGCCATATAAGTAAAGGAGAAAAATAAAGCCACTTTAGTTAGTACTATGACATGGTGTATTGGGAAATCTTCCACCAAATCATGGAGATCAGGAAGTCTGCAGGCTTGGCCTGTAGCCAACTCCGATGATAATTAACAACGTTATAAGAGAGGGCATGTTTGTGGATAATGTTAGCAGCGTAGTTGACAAAATGCACGTGGAGATTGGAGGCTAGCTTCTTATGTGATTGAGGGTAATACAGATACAGATCGACAGGTGACTATTTTAAGGAAAACTGAGGCCTGGACACGTAAGGAAGTTAAGTTTACGTCTCTAAATGCCTTATTAGGGCATCTGAGCGGAAGCTTGGAAAAAGCCTGCTGTAACCACATCTAGTTAGATAAGGTAAGGTATGGTTACAAGCCTCCCGCTGCCTCCCGCCTAGACAGGTTCCACATCTCCCACCTCCTCATGCCCTTCACTGAAGCCTGCCATCCCTCCAGCCCGGCCGCCCCTGACCACCGCCCACTCCTCCTTCACCTC
>Ga0307948_1001235_pt1 | contig 17993 bp, 19 predicted proteins | sample OrgLakmetagen280_FD_201824 | JGI IMG/M metagenome (GOLD analysis project Ga0307948, IMG submission 201824) | Saline water microbial communities from Organic Lake, Antarctica - #280 | ecosystem: Environmental > Aquatic > Non-marine Saline and Alkaline > Saline | place: Antarctica: Organic Lake...
CTTTCAGATTGGGAGGAGGAGGAGGAGAAGGAGGAGGAGGAGGAGGAGGAGGAGGAGGAGGAGGAGGAGGAGGAGGAGGAGGAGGGGAAGGAGGAGGAGGAGGAGGAGGAGGAGGAGGAGGAGGAGGGGCGGCATCAGCAGGGCGTGTGTGCTGGTACACGGGAATGCTATTTTGTTGTGAGTGCCACACAGGCGTGGACGTCCACCTCATTCCTGGGAGAGTGCTAGCAAAATGGGATCTGCAGGTGTGACGAGATTGGTGGATTGTGTGTGCTGTTGCTGCTGCTGACGATGATTGCTGATTGCCAAGTGAGTGGTTACTTTAGCTGGCGGTGCTGCGGTTTGATGTTGCGTATGTTACTGTGCCCTTCTTTCGGACCTGTTTCCTTCACGGGCACGTGGATCAGTATAAATAAGGTCTACACAGCTTTAGAATCCCAATAAAGAAGAGGTGCTTGGGAACAAAGGCTGCTTGAAGTGTGCAGGCCCTGCTTGTATGGGATTGGGAGGACCCAGCATGTTTTGGTTGACGCTATGATTGTTGTGTGTGTAACAAACATGTGTGTAACCTAGTTGCTAATTGTACAACTTAAATGACGCTATGATTGTTGTGTGTGTAACAAACATGTGTGTAGCCTGATTGCTAATTGTGCAAGCATGTTTTGGTTGACACTATGATTGTTGTGTGTGTAACAAACATGTGTGTAGCCTAATTGTTAATTGTGCAAGCATGTTTTGGTTGACACTATGATTGTGTGTGTAACAAACATGTGTGTAACCATATTGCTAATTGTGCAACTTAAAAGTCCTAACGTTTATGGTTTGGGCTGACCCATTTCATCTGTAGATAATTTACTGGTGCGGACAAAGGTTTAGTCTGTTCAAACTTGAGCACTTGCATCATGCTTGCAGCCAAAGCCTGTTTGCTCGGCGGCCTCAGAGTTCCTTCAGGAAATCTCCGCAAGGCCAGTGCTCTGTGTGCCAGCAATCAACCCAGACTTGCTCAAACGGTAGGTTTTTGGGGGTGTACGGGTGAACCATTACAATTGCCCTCTGCTTGTCTCGGTATGCGCACAACCAAGCGATTTGCATGGTCTGGTGAGTAAGGAAGTCTTTAGGTAGGGCAGGCCTGCAAGACCGGCATGGTTGTTTTTAGCCGCATACTGCCAGATTGAGTTGGGGATGCGGAGGGCAATCTCAATGGGAGCTTCACCAAAATGGATTAGCGAAAGTTTCTTTTAATAGCAGTGAAAACCATTCCCCACCAAGTCAAAGGCTAGCACTCTTAGACTCGGGCACTTTGTACCTCACATTTCCATATGTTGTGCACAACATGCAACACCTTTTTATTATATCTAGGGTAGCACCGCTGGTGAAGCTGCCAAACATGCACAGACAACAAGGACCCAACCAACAAGGCGCATTTTTGTGGGCGAGGTCTAGTGACATGCATTTCTGTGTAATGTACACACATTTCCACACACAACACCACCCATCACTTTCTCCTACACTCACACATGTGTTTCTGTGGAATGTACACACATTTCCACTCACAACACCCATCACTTTCTCCTACACTCACACATGTGCTTCTGTGGAATGCACACACATTTCCACACACAACACCACCCATCACTTTCTCCTACACTCACACATGTGCTTCTGTGGAATGTACACACATTCCCACACACAACACCCATCACTTTCTCCTACACTCACTATCGATACAGGGTAGCACCATTAGCAAGGGCCCAGGTCCTGCGCCAGGAGGCAGCCAGTAGCGTGAGAGCCGCGGTCCGAGCTGGAGGCGACCAATTTGTACATGTTCAGCAGTTGTTGGATGCTGCAGGTAAAAGGAAGGACTGGTTAACGCCAAGCAAAGGAATGAATGGTGGCAGAGAACCTCAATTAATGTATGCTTGTTTGTAAATAATATCCTTCTTCAGAGCAAATCTAAGTTTTGATCACGACTAGTTAGCAGTGGAACTTTCTTTGGTCAGCCTATGTCCCCCCTCAAAGGGGTTTTGTAACAAGCTACAGGCCATGTCTGTAGCTTTATATCCGTGGTCTAAATCTGCGCGCGATCCTCCTGGGGGTTTTCCTGGGGGCCATCACAAGCCCTTCCAATGCAAATGCTACAAGATTGTTTTGATCGGACACTCTATATCCACCTTAGTGTCCTGAACTTCTCTTGTGTGTACTCGACAATAGGCCGACAATAGGCGTAACGGTGCAGGTCCCTGGAGCTTCAAAATAATGGCTTGTGAATTTCAGCAAAATTAACAAATTTGGACCTTTGCACTACTAAACGCCCTGACTGTGCAGGTTCCCGAAGCTACCTGCTAGCTGACAGTGAGCTTGCAGCATGGTGGGCTTTAAACGATCTCAGCGAGCTCAGCAAGGGGGCGCTGTCCTCCCTCCTGTCCTGGTTGGAGCTTCAATGCTCAATGTTGAAGACTTGAAACAGGGTTGTGTTGGTTGTACATGTTCCCTCTCCGTGGCACCTTTTTCCTAGAGCATCCAGTCAGAGCAGTCCAGTGTATATATAGGTGCAAGGGATTTCTATTAAGGAGCGAGGGCACATGTATTATAGACAATCATAGCTCTTTTTAACTCCTTGTCTTTTATCTGTTTTTGTGACTCTTTACAGTCGGTCTCGCCAGTCTTCTTTACATTTCTTGTCCCACCTCCAAAATGGAATCTATTTTTTATTGTCTCACCAGTAGGTACATGTACTATAGCAATACTGCTTGACCAATGCACCGTCGCAGATTCGTCTGTTTTGCCAGAGCAGAAGTGGATTCTGATTTTACTTTCCCACAGGGACTTGCTTCTTGCCGTGTGCGCAACATCCTTTTCACTTGTGTGTCTTCGTGCGGCATAATCCATTTCAAGGCACACCCAAGTTTCTGTATGTACAAGGCTTTGTTTTTCTAACATATACACGATGTACTTGTTTTGCAAAAAGAAAGGGCGCAGCAGCGCGACCAGTGCCTGCTGTTCATTGTGCAGTAGTGCTAAAAGACTAGCAGAAGGCGTCCTAGCTACTGGATATGCTGCTGTTGACAAAACGCTGCCCTCGTGTGTGGCCGCCAGCAAACCTTACAACGTAAGAGTACCTCAGACATCATCGTCTTCGTGCCCAACTTCCTCGCTCCAGCACAAGATTTAAAATCAGGTGGTACAGAACTGGAAATGCCAGCTTGGTTTCGGCTCCGTAGTAAAAAAAGACGCACACGTGTGACATGTCGTGGTATTTGTTGGCTGATAGACACTAGTTTAGGACACACTTATATCAAAGTCTACGAAGATTCAAATATCAACTAATTAGGCAAAATGTCAACACAAACTCGTCTGAGTAGGTGCACGCAGCCAGGTGCACCTACATTGGTATTTGGCTGGAGATAGGCACATCATTTACAAATAGCACATTTCCAAGCTTCTTTCGTTTCTACTATGATAAAGCAACATACCAACGATCAATAAGATATTGGCAAGATATTGGCAAGCCAGATGTGGGTACTATAAACTTCCTGTCGTAATAACGTTGCTCACATTAATAAAAGAAAAGGAGCCACTATGGTACCGGGTACCGTAAAATCGTCCACCAATAGAAAAGAGAAAGATCAATGTGGATCGGGAGGGTTGCAGGCTTTGCTTGCCTGAAACCGTCTCCTGATGAGAGTTGATAATAGTGCTGGAAATGGCACGCCTGGTATGGACTAGTTTGGCAGCGTAATTGACAGAATAATCATGAAGCTTGGAGGCAAATTTTTTAACTCTTGCTTTGAGAATCAAGACTCAGCTCCTTAAAAGGCTTAAGCGTGTGATTTTGTAGATGATGCCACCCACTCCCAAAAAGATGGTGTAGAGAGTAACGGAGGCTCCTACATGCGAAAGTTACGTACCAACGGATGTGTGGACACAACCAGCGTGTCCTAACTTTCAATTTCATTATCTTCATATGCACGGGTTGTCCAGAAATTCACCTCTAAGACCAAAGATCGCGAGCAATCATTCTATCGTGCAGTTTTGCTCATGTGTAAAAGTAAAGGAACACATGCCAGTGGTGTAAACACTTTCGGCATAGATTTAGGAAAGAGTTCTGTTGTGGGTTGAGCCATACAGCACCCCATCAAGCTAGCTTCATGCGTGAATTCAATCTGATTTTAATCTTAAGCAAGACCACACACATCAACTTTCGACAAGATACTTTGGAGACTGGCAAGGAGCTCTTTGCAACGCTACGTAGCAGGAACACTTGTTGCAAAGGTGGAGTGCGTCCCATCCCTCTTGCTTTTCCTCTTTCTTGGTTGACGTGGGGAGAGGTTCCATTGCCTATGTAGTTTTCTTCTACAAGTTTGCAAACGTGAATTTCATGACTTCTTGGAGTCGGGGGCACAATCCACAATCAGTACACCATAACTCCTCCACTAAACTTAAGCGTCCCCACGCACAAAGTGCACCAACTAGCTACTACTAAACTGCACTGCCATGCAATAAAAAGCATGAACAAGATTACAAAAACAAGACACAATTTTAAAATACACCTTAACAACAACAGTGATAATGGGGGGTCTGTCGGGGGGGTTACTGGTAGAGCGGCTGGCTTCAGGAGGGCTAGACGCAGGCCGGATTGCATTTTCTGACAACCCGCCGGATCCTCATTAGTCTCTGTTGTTTCTCTTTTTTTCCCCTCGTTTTTGGTGGGGCTCTGGCTAGTGTGAGCACTAGTTGAGAGCCTTTCCTTAATGCACACTGGTGACTTCCAGCGTAGACTTTTACTTTTTTCTTTTTTGAATTCATGCTGGGGCGAACAAGGGTACCTATAATTTTCTTGTTGACAATTATCGCAATTGGTTGCAACACGACATCACATCATTACTAGATCCTATGAGCACGTCTTATGGCAATTATTCATTGTGTCGGTTGTGTGGTGTTGATGGTAACACCTGTTCTTGTAATGGGAGTGGTGTTCACTGCCTGTGTGGGTTGCATCCCTCTACCGCAGGACTTAAGCTGGGACCTTTTGCATTGCAGCAACTTGTTGGACCTGCTGCTGGCCTGCAGTGGGCCCTTTTGCTACCGCAATCCCTGCAAAATGAGAAGAGCCAGGAAAATGTACTCAATGTCTGTGTGGTGCATATTACGATGGGGCTCCAGAGGAGGAGACCCAAATCGGAGACAATTTATTTGGATTCCGTATTCCACATGAACACTTTTGCAGAGGTGAATAGCTCTAGCCCTCCTGTTTCTCCTCCAGCAAATGAGTGCTTTGAAAATGTAACCATGAATTTCTCACCTCCCGTTGTGAGTGCGCCTCTGCTCATGGCTAGCGCCTCTAGCTGTCGTAACTCCACTTCAAACCTGCTTGCAAGTCACATCGGATAAGCAGCAATGAAAACTTCTTACAACTTACATATTTTGAACAAATAGGATGCTTAGCCAGTTCACACCGCAAACACACACTAACCACACACACACACACACACACACCCCGCAAACCCGGTATCTGAGCTCTCCTCTTACCTCTTCCTCCGCTTCTTTTCATCTTGTATAGTGGCTTCTAAGCTAGTCATGCGTGAGTCCCAAGCCGCAAGCTCAGATGGAGTTATACTGTCTCTGTCTGTCACCTACATCCACCAGGTTAAGTGTGTGTATGTGTGTGCATGTGTGTGCATGCGCATGTCTCTAGTGTAACCTAACCTACAAGCAGGCAGGCAGAGATCCATCTGCTGGCACTACACAGAAGCATTGTGCACTATGTTACAAATGTGCTCACGTGTTGCTGAGATCAAGCAGGCTAGCTTTTACCGGCAGAAGGATCAAAACAGTACACTTTGCTCAAAGTTCAAGGCCACCTTCAAATCTCCTGTCATGCAATTTTCTCTCTCTATGAAAAGTCTGTCTGTAACAACATCCCATTCCTTACAAACCTTACGTGCAGTCAGGGAGTGAGCAACTTGCCCAGACTCACACCTTGCAGGGCCAACCACCATAAAAACGTTCCGGAACCTATCAAATGCTCACGCTCCTTATAAACGTTCAGGATTGTAACACTCCTTACGAGCAGACAGGGAGCAAGCTGCTTGCTCAGGCTCACTCCTTACTCCTTACACAGAGCCAACAACCGCAACACAATCTCTCACATCTCGACTGTGTGATGCGCAATCACTTTATGTAAGAGCTCACTCACTGCTGTCGGCATCATGGCAGAACAGTAAGGCATGTGTACGTAATTCACGGTTGTGGTTGTGGCGAAAGCAAAACCTCACTCACCGCCGTCCGTGGGTAGCTCCTCACACTGCCCATCGCACTGTTGGCTCTGCTGTTCATGTTCGCACCCCCGCGCTTCCACCAATCTGCGTGCGTACCGGCCTCAGAGGGCACTGCTCGGTAGCCCCACGGCTTGTGCATGACAGGCAGCTGTCGCAAAGCAGACTCTGTGTGTGTGCAATTTTGAACGTGCGCACGCAGTGTGGTTCTGTGGAGTGCTGCATTCAAACTCGAAAGGAACTGCTCGGTAGCCCCACGGCATTCTGACTTTAGATCACACCTCAAACAAAGCAAAGAAGGGAGAACCGGTGACTTCTTCTGCACAAGCCATTATGCCTGAACACTTTGCCCAAACCTTATATTAATCCAGTTCCACCAAGTAGCACCTCAAAGTAAGCTGAGAAACGAACGGAATGCAATATTTCAAGGCTCACTTTCGTAAGGCCCACCTTCTTAAGCTCAAGGCACCATGCCTGAACATTTTGCCCAGCCTTTCTGCTTTGGGACCACCTTCACCCATCACATCTGCCCAGGCCCTTCCCCCATTCTGGATTCTGATTACTGAAGTCACTGGCACGTGCTCGAGCAAAACAAAACCGCCTCTCTCTGTTTACACACACCCAAGATCCCACAGCAGCACACACCCAAGATCCCACAGCAGCACACACCCAAGATCTCACAGCAGCACGCACCCAAGATCCCACAGCAAGCAACTCAGAACAAAAAACAAAGAAGCAGAGCACCGACCACGCCTGGCCGGGCCTCTTTTACCAAAAAAAGGCCGTCACCACTATTTGGCGCCTTGTACGTATGCATCACGTTAACACAGTAGCAAGCGCACACAGCAGTGAAGACACTACAATTCAGCAAGCAGACATGGCATGGGAAAATCCACAACAACACACATCATACTGTCAGCCCAGCCTGCTGGTGGCATCCACGCCTGGCCAGGCCCTGCACCCAAGTGCTCACAGAACCAGCCTGGTTCCGCCATTGGCACCTAACGCACAAAAATCAAACCAAAACCTAGCATCTAACACACAAAACAAATAAAACAACGCAAGCCCCACACCTGTAGGCACCATCCAAGCCTGGCCAGTACCCTGCTGTCCAGAAGGCAGTCCTGGATGCTCACCCTCTCCTGCCCCTCTCCCCCCCCCCTTCTGCAAAAGGCACAATATAAGGGATGGGCACACCGTTTCTTGCCAAGGCCGCGAGTCTTATCTTTGCTTGCTGGTGATTTCATGTGCTCCTGTATATGAAAGAGCACTCATAAGGGCTGCACCACGAGCGTGACTACTCACACACACGTGTGCACAGCGCATCTGCACACACGCATACACACACACTTACATGCACGCCTGCTCATGCACACCTGCACACACACATAATCTCACACACACGCACACTCCTATAAAATGTTCCATCTCACCTGTAGAGGGCCCGGGCTGGTGGGGGGCTGCTGTGCGCTGAAGCCTTGAACTCCTGCTGCTAGTGTGTGTGTGTGCGTGTGTGTATGTGTGTTTGTGCGTTGTTTGCCTTTCATAAACACTTCCATAAACAATCACAGGTACATCATTACCTGTCCTTACGAGCGTATGCATATGTGTGCGTGCTCACGCACGTGCTATTTATTATACAAGCATAAAATGCATGCAAGCTGCCGTACCTCTCCCTCTTCCAGCTCCCCCTAATCGATCATTTCCTGTGTTGTTATGGGCCTGTGAGAAAAGGGGTGAACGGGCTCATGTTGTTTATAAGTGCTGGTGTACATCTGTTCTCAACTCTACGTGTGCAATTGGTGTGCTTAATTCATTGTCGCATAACACTGCATGTTAATGAACATTTGGACACATGGCTGCCACGTAACCAATGACTTCCGATGATCTCATGCGTTTTCGTGTTTCTATGTATGCGTGTGTGTGTGTGTATGTGTGCTTTGTGTGCGTATGCACGTGTGTGTGAGTGTGCGCTTGTGTGTGCATGTGTGTGCAAGTGTGCGTGTCCAAAAACAAATGCACATGTGTGTGTTTCTATGTACGCGTATGCATATGTGCATGCCCCTACCATGGGTTGAGCGTGCAGCTGCAGGGCCCCTGCCCCAGCCAGACTCATAGCTGTGCCTGCTGCTGCGGGCGGCCTACCAAGGGTGTGGGGCGGTACCGGAGGGGTAGGGCGTAGAAGAAGGAGGGGGGGCTGTTGCCGCTGCTGCTGCTGCTGCTGCTGCTGCTGCTGCTGCTGTTGCAGCAGGCTGCTTTGTGGCTGCAGCTTTGTCTGGTGCTGCAGAGGGCTGCTGCTTTGCTGTTGCTGCTGCTGCTGCTGCTGCTGCTGCTGCTGCTGCTGTCGTTGTTGCTGCTGCTGATGTTGCAGTTGCGGGTGCAGCTGAGGGTGCTGCTGCTGTGTCTGTTGTTGCTGAAGGCCACTGCCACGCTGTTGTTGGTTCTGGAGACTGCTGCTGTTGAGAGCGGGGGGTGCTGCGTTGCTGGACCATGGTCGCAGGAGGGACTGGTCGGGCCGGTCTGCAAAAACGCTACTGTTGATGCCTGCCCGTTTGTGTGTGTGTGTGTTTGTGTATTTATGATTGTGTGTGTGTGTGAGTGTGAGTGATTGTGAGTGTGTGTGTGAGTGTGTGTTTGTGAGTGTGAGTATGTGTGAGTGAGTGTATGTGAGTGTGTATGTGTATGTGTGTAGGGGGGTGAGGGAGGGGGAGTGTGAGTGTGTGTGTCACTGTGCTGTGCAGCAATTGGGTCTGAGAGGACAGCAGTGGTAGCATAAGTACCCATTATCTTTCGCTTGTGGCCGAAGGACAGAAAAAGAGAGTGTGTGTGTGTGTGTGATGTGTGTGTGTGTGTGTGGTTATTTGCCAATGCATGTGAGTTGTGAGTGGTGAATTGTTTGGGTGCCAATACGCTTATCACACGGTTGGATGTTCCACGACTAAGAACCTGCTGTTTTCCCTATTTGCGCATGCTAGAGAAATTGCGTTTGCTGCTGTGAGCAGACATCTGTCACCTCCTCCTACTCCCAACACACAGACCTCACCAATTATGCGCATGAACTCACATGAAAGCACACGCATACACACACAGCAACACATACCCACAGCATTACAAACACACGTACACACACACATCACACACTTAACAATACAGACACACACCAGCTGCGTTGCTGCCTGCCAGCGAGGGAGCTCGTTGTGGATGGGCCTGAGGGGGAGGGCCGAGCTGCTGTGCGTGTGATGGGTGTGGGTCCTTGTGCCTGTCTAGGCGGCTGAGCCTGTTGAGCTTAGCCTGGGTCTGTAGGGAACAAGAAGAAAGAGAAAAGTGGATCAGTGTCGTACGGTCGTACGTGAAAGTTGAAAGCTGTCTTTGTGCCCGTCTAGGCGGCTGAGCCTGTTAAGGCTAGCCTGGGTGTGTAGGGAATCAACTAACTCAACTACTAGGGCGGCGCAGCCTAGTATATGAAAAAGTGAAAGGGCAGATGAAGCTCGAGCTGTGCAATGGGTCTGTTGAAACAGCGAGATCTGGCCCGGGTCCTGAGGGTGGAAACTATCTTTGTGGAATGGTAAAATGGTGAAAGCGGGTCTTTTCAAATGTAATGGGTACAGCTTGGGTCTGTAACAAAAAAGAGCGTGAGGATGTGAGGATACTTTGTACAAGTGTTCTGCCAAGACAGAGGTTGACCAGTGTTTTTGTGAAACAAAAGAGCGTGAAGAGGCTGGCTCCCTAACAACAGAGGCGGCTGAGCTTTGCACGAGGGGATAAAGGGAGGCGGCAAGAAATGAGCAATTGTGCCTGTGATAAAAAGGGTACCCAGACTCAGCAAGCGTGGTTGGCACGTGTTGCTGACCAGCCTTGTACGACCCTAGTTCAACTGGCGTACAATTTTTCCAGTCATGCAGCATGACCCATGCTGCTTTGCTTTGGCCTAGGAAAAGCAACTGGACAACAAGCCGGATAAATACTTGCTGTTGTGCTCGTCCATCAGCATCAGGGCAAGAAGGAGATGGCCGACGAAAGCGAATAGTTTTGCGTTTTGTGGTCGCAGATACAGCAAAGGTCACGCCACACTAAGTCACCTGCAGGATGGTGTGCTTGGGGTTGTGCATCATCCAGGCGGAGGGGTCTTTGGGGTCTTTGCCATGGGGGAGGGAGGTGGAGGCCAGCTGCCGATGGATCTGTGTGTGTATGTGCGTGTGTGTCTATGTGTGTACGTGTGCCTATGTTTGTGCGCATGTGTGTCTATATGAGTGTTTGTGCGTTTGAGTGCGGATGTGTTTATGTAAGTGAGTGTTTATATTCTGCCTCTGTGCAGGGATCATCACGAGCACGTTTTTCAATAGAGATCCCTGCCCTACCTTGCCTAGGGTTGCTGCTAAGGAGGGTGCAGCGCTGCCAGCTGCGCTTCCTGTGTTTGTGTGTAATTGTGTGTTTATATGTGTACATGTTTGTGTATTCGTATCTTGGGTGTGTGTGTTGTGCGTGCGTGTGTGTGTGTGTGCGCTTGCGCGCGTGTATGCACATTGTGTGCGTGTGCGTGTGCACAAGCGTGTGTCGCTGTAACTTACCTGCTACACTCCTTGCTGACCTCTGCGGGGGGGCTGGGTCTTGCAGCAATGAGCTGTGCAGGGTAACATGCTTGGGAGCAGCAGCTTCGAAAGAACTGCACCGAACGGCCCCGTTGATCGGGTGCTGGGAGGGCCGCATGTCAGCGCAGTGTGAGGCTGGGGCCTTTTGTGTGTGTGCCCGTGGCGCAAGTATTGCAGGTGAAGGTGGAGGCGCGTGCCGAATTCTAGCTGCACTGCCGGGCCTGGCGACACCTATCTTGTAATGGCTTGGGGTGCTATACTGGCCATCAGACTGGGGTTCCTTTGCCATGTATTCAGGGTCAAAAGACCTAGTTAATCTGTTCAAGGACCTTGTCAGCAAATTCAAAGAATCCTCCATGCAAGCATACTCAGCTCCAATATGATGAATTGGATATTATAAGTTTGTTATAAGCTAAACTAATCCAAATGCTTTATTTACAAAGAATGAACGTGGAAATGAAGACAAATATTTGCTAGTAGAACTGTGAAAAGCATGGGTTTGGAATTGCTGGCTGTTGCCCCTGCAGCAATTGGTGTGTGAGCACTGTATATGTAGCATAAATAAGCACACACACACACACACACACACACACACTCACACACACACACACACACACACACACACACACACACACACAAACACACACACACACACACACATACACACACAACACGCGCACACGCACACACACAACACGCACACGCACGCACACACACACACACACATACACACACACACACACACACACACACGCACGCGCACACACACACACACACCACGCACACACACACACAACACGCACGCACACACACACACACAAACACACACACAAGCACAAACACACAAACACACACGCATGCACGCATTAAACACACACGCGCACGCAAGCACATTCACTGGGCATAAACTCACAGACACCTCCTCCCACTATGGTACTCTTTACACAGTCGACCACTGCGCGATACTTGAAAGGGACTGTGATGCCCTGGCGGCCTCTCTTCTTGCTGGGAATTCACAAGGGAAATCATCACTAGGGGGTTGCATGAGGGTTGACCAGAAAGAGCTTCAAAGATTGCTTGATGCTGTCCGTGAGCGAGTGCCCGGTGGTTTCATCTCAAAAGCTGCGGGCTCAGTTGCAAATGTCGCAAGGAATGTATCCAATGGAAGTGGAAGCACTGTAAAATTGGTAGGTGCATGGTCTAGCGGTATTATGGTCTAGTCTTGGCAAGGCCAGCTAGGAGTTTACATGTTCATATGAAAAACCGTTCGCTCTGAAACTCCCTTGCTCAATGTGTGATCTGGAAATGGATACACATTGTCTCTGCCAAACCTCTATGCAATAAATAGTGCGCATGCACATGCGTCAGGGGAGTGGGACAAAGACAGATTGCATGCTTAATTTGCTTGCCGCTAGCTTTGTAACAAATTGCTCTTGGCCATTGTATGCAGGTGACTGTGTGCGGAGCTGATGCCAACGGAGCTGCCTTTGCGGAAAGCATGCTGCAGGCGGGGGTAGACGTGTCCGCGATCATCCACCGCCAGGAAGGTCCCACAGGTGGGGATATAGCGAGAGTTGGAAGCAAAGGGCATGGCAACAAATTTGCAAGTTTGAAGGGTGTTTTTTTAATTGCTAGCAGTGGCAAGGAGGGAAGGTAGGTAGTGGCAACGCAGCTAACAGAATGATTATGTGGTGCATTATTTTTCTGGTTTGCCTGCACGCTCTTTTCAGTCGTGCAGCCGCTTATGTTCACCAATCTAGCTGGTCTAGCAGGCATTGTAGCTACCTTGGCTGTGTGCAAAGGTACTAAATGTAACAGAACCTCTCCTTTTCCTCAGATCACTTAACAGGCATAACAGACTCTCTAGACTAGATTAGGCTTTAGAGGTAGTCCTGGGCTAGTAGTAATATAATAGCTGCAGGCACGGGCTCAAGACCCGGCTACCTGAATTGAACACCTGTTTCCTTCCACTAAATCTGGCTGATCCACCTAGCACAACTACGTTGCTTCACGCAGGTCAGTGCATCACACATAGGGTTGGCCAGAACCGTATATATACACCGTATATGACCGCATATTTGGTGATTTCCCTGCCAAAAATACCGTATATGCACCGTATATATATATGGTTCTGGCGAACCCTAATCACACACTGTAAAACTGGCTAATCCACCTGGCACAGCTACCTTCGTTGCTTCACGTAGGTCAATGCATCATCCTGTCTTGCGGAGGACAGCGCACCATGCGCACTTGTATTAGCCCAGAATGCAGGTTGGATTTCGTTTGTTTTTCTAACTTGCACATACATCGCTTCCATGTGCGTTGCCTAGAAGGAGTTGCTGCCTATAAATGGTCGTCGATGGTCCTCACAAATACCTCACGATGTGATTCCTATTGTATTGACGCGGAGAGAGTGTCGCACGCAGGCACAGCGTTGCGTGCTGGCACTGTGACACAATCTTCGTTATTCCTAAAGTATTGACGTGCAGAGAGAACGAGGAAGTTATTATGCTAGGTAACTGGCCTAACAGCTCAGCGGTCATTTCTTTGCATGGTAACATATGTGTACTTGGCTACTTTTTGGCAGCGACGGCCTCTGCTTCCTTAATCAACGTTTAAAGCTGAAGATGTGATCCCCACTTGTATCTAGTTCCTTTACAGTATGCCGAGACATCAAGTAACAATAAAGTAGGTGTGATATGCTTAATGAACTGAGTGTGACGTGCGCACGCTTGTGTGGGTGCATTGCTCATCAGAACCTTTATCTTCAGGCCTAGGTAACTTGCAGCGTGTGGGTTGAACTACTTCTGTGAGCTGGGCCTGCATAATGACAATGAGCGCGTAAACCCTCATATACCAGAGAATCCAGACATCAAGTTTATAGTGTACCACAATAGTGAGACCGCACCGACGACGGGCACCCTGCATTTTCAAGGCTATGTAGAGTAGAAGGGGCACAAGTGAAAGATCGTCTGATGTACTGCAGGATAGAGGCTGAAGACTTGACATTGTTCCCAGCACTGGATTTCTTTGCTCACCAAAAATGTTGCACTGACGTACTCTCACATTTAAGCATTCAAGCAACACTTTTCTTTTGCATTTGCCACGACCCAAATTAAACGTTTGTTCGTAATACGCATGTGCTCTTCATATATCATAATGGCATAGCGCTTAAACCCGCAACTGCAATCTTTCTTTGTGTGCAACGCAACTGTTGTGATGTTTGGGTCTCTGGCTCATAATGCGCTTCTACTTCCCTAGCAGCTCCAAATTGATGTGGATGTAATTTAAGCCTCTTTCCTCTTCACTTATTAAACTTGAATTGCCTTGAGTAGCAGTAAGTTATGGTGATCATCAACGTGCAGGCACTCATTATACTTAAGGTGCCTTCAACCTTCCAAAGCGACTCCTGTTCAAACTGAAGGCAGGCTGCTTCCAGTTGATCTCTGTTTGAGTCATCCATGTACGGTCACTTAGTATGCACAAAATGCCTTTAAAATGCGTATGGCACATCTTTTGTTCCAATGCAGGCTACTTCCAGCTGACCTCAACCTGGAGCATTTCCAAGGGGACAAGACGAGGGTGATGCAGCGCTGGGTCTTCACTTCTGCATACACACTGAACACTGATGGCCTTTTGCCCCGAATCGTCGACTTGGCAAGACAAGTATGTGTGCTTGTGCAATTATTTGTGAATGTGCTTGCAACTTACAGCTAGACTCATCTGCTGTGATTAGGATTACTGGTGCCTCCCAAAAGTATGCAAACTGGCATACCTGTGATGTCCTTTAAGCAAGTGGTACCAGATCAATAAGTTGTAAAGCAGTTAAGCAGCGCTTATCACTTATTTGATCGCAAAACATTTTGAAGGTTTATAAAAATGTTGTTGCAAATTTCCAGAGATGGTCATCTGAGCAAAAGTCCTGGGACGTGAATTTTTTGGTGCAAACCATGTTCAAATATTATAACTAGATGGTTCACAAAGTTTAAGGCAAAATGGCCCCCCTAATGGCCTGGGCAGAATCTCAGTTCAAATTTTGGCACTGATATTTCACGTTTTGGGCCACAGCACTCTAACCAGGGCTTCTTTTCACCTCAAAACACGACAAAAGTACTTCTTACATTAAAAGGATTCGTTTGGAGTCTGAAAACCAGATTTGGTGGAACTTGGTTTACCACCCTTTTTGGTGCCCCTTCTGCTTTTTTCCTCAAGGGAAATGGGCCACAATGGGGTGCGTATCTGACCAAGTACTGCTCAGTTTTGCCCCATTGTTGTTGCAACGATATTCTTTATTGAAATAAAAATGGCACAGATCAGGTCAGTGGGTGGTGAGATATGAGAGAATGGTGGTGAAAAATAAGGTTCACGCCGCGGGCAATCAGACATGTGCACCGGAGCTGGCTATTTTCAAGCTTAGGTGCTATCAGTAGCTACCTCTGGGTCCTAAGCCTGAAAATAGCCAGTTCCAGCGCAAATACTCTGGCCACATTCTTAAAGTACCCCTGTTTGGGGCCTCAGATGACCACCTCTGGCAAATTTTGGTAGAAAATTCATTTTTGTTTTGATGTGGTTTAGTTTGTTCCAGCTAGTGTCCTTTTTTGGGTGTCACCATTGTCAAGTGTCACCATTGTCAAGAAACAGTCCTCTTATTTCAAAAAACAACCTTTGTACCTGAACACCTTATTGCAGAGTGAACAAAGCATAGCGTTGGATCTGGCATCATATGAGGTCGTGAAAAGTCACAGGCATGCTTTAAAATCAATCTTGGAGCAGGGCGTCATACATCTCTGTGTTTGTAATGAGGTGGGTTTGCGGCAGAGAAGACTCTGGGCTGCTGAATTATCAAACTATTTGGTGCAATTTCTCGAGTTTAACACAGAGTTTGCATTCTTTGCCGGCACCCTACAAACAGCCAAAGTTTGTTGCCTTGTTGTGTAATTTCGCATGTTAAAAACATTAGTGTGCACCTCCTGCGAAAGCTTAAATCGACTCAAGACAACTCTAGAGCAGTAAACCAAGCCAAGCTAAGGGGAGTTGGCTTCGGCTTTTTCACACTAATATTTTTAGCTCTTTGATCATGGACTCATTTGACCGATTGCTTTTAAGTGGGTGGGGTTGGAGAAACCAAGCCAAGGATATAAAAGCATTTAATGTGTTTGGACCTGTTGTTTGCAGGATGAGGCTCAGGAGCTTGCCAGAACTCAACATCACAGCCCTGGTCCTCAATATGACCTACACGCCCTGGCCTACCTGTCTCAGCACTGTTCAATTGGAGTCGTGACCCTCGGCGCAAAAGGCTGCCTTGTGGCGTCGCAACGAGGTGTGCTCATTATAACCCCCCTGAAATCAGATCAGGTATGGCATCAACAATTTCCTGCGTGGTTGCTTTTATGGCTTTGGCCCGTGTGTGTACCCTGACAAAGAACGTTATTAGCGTATGTTTTCAAGCGCTTGAACACTAACTTGTGGAAAACTTTTGTATTTGCTAGAATGAATTTAAGGTACCCAGTATCAAAGTAGCTTCCAACCCTTGATTTGTGTGGGGAGTGCTTTGCACTGCCTGCATGGTATTTTTTCCTCAAATAGAGTGGGTCAGAGATTTTATTGGCACGTCAGACATTTCAGGCCGGTTGAAGTGCAATGACCGCGGTTGAAATGCGGTTGAAATCTTATCAATCAACCAGCGGAAGGCGTGCAAAACGCACGCCTCAATCTGCTTGCCCCATCTTGATACAGCTATCATAGAGTTTATTTTGGCATCATGCTACAGAGGGATGCTGGCTCAATCAGTTTTTGGTTCCAAACAATTTGACAAAGACTGGTGTTTATTTGGCTGTTCAGTTTATGAAAACAAGGCAAACCCCCATCGATAAACAAACAAACGCTTCTGCAATGTTTGCTGTCAGCCACAGAGAGAAAGCTGACTGAAAAACAGGGGAGAGCAAGACAAGGATTTGCTCGGTCCTAGCTATACAAGCTTGTCCGCATGCCATGTTTATTGCAGCAGGAAAGTGGAGGGATGAGGTTGAGCAATACGCACTCAGCAGTGACCAACAGGGCTTTACTGAAAGCTTGGTGCCACACTTCTTCTACCCTGCTTTCCCAGTCACAGCCATTGATGCCACAGGAGCCGGAGGTGAGTGCAAGTGTGTTTCTACAATGAATTGTTCATGGACGTCTTCCCTGTCTGTATTATAATTTAATAGGTGCAAGGTCTTGTAGCATAGTTAAGCCGTTGAAGTCACGTACTCATCCCACTTTGGCAACTTGCTTCATGGTGCAATTGATACTCTATTTGATCTTAAGCATGAAATTCTCATCCTACGGGTGTGCAATGGGATTTTATACCAGTCAAAATACACCCCTTTATACAGGCATGAGGGTAAGCGTAAGTATAACTTGGTAATATATAAAAGTAACTTCATTGGTAAAAGCTGCTCCCGAATTTAAACTTAAGCCATGTGCGTGCTGAAGCTAGGATCCCTTTGCTTATTATCGACAGGGGCTGGACGTTTGATGTAACTTTGGATGCTGGCAGGAGGCGTCAAGGATTATGAATTTTGACGTCACGTGTCGATTTAAATATAAACTACATATTAAGAATCCTGACGTCTAGAGCTATTGATTGGTATATAAATCAGTTGATCTTTAAGGGGGTCGGGGAATTCTGGGAGGGTGCTCCAAAGTTTTACTGAGCCGCTTTCACAAAATATTAATATATCTTGGGGTTCCTCAGCTTGAGTCCGAGTGTTTGGCGCCCTCGGTGGGTGATTTGATTAAAGGGGGTGGGCTGGGTGCCTCCACAGAAATGCAATTAATGTCCCCAAGTAGGCCACGGGGGTGTGTTTAGACCATATTGCCAGCAAGTGATTCCAAACTTGCAGTTCACGTATTGCATAAGTTGCATGAATGAAGTTAAAAAGTGCTTTGACAAAGGTTTTGGCTGGATTTGTGCACTAAACAGGTGGTCAGTGCAAGAGCATGTGCAAACCAGGTTTTGCCATGTAACTCTTCACGCATTAAATTAATTGACATGAGAACTGTGCAGGCAGATAGCTGCTTACATTCTGCGTAGATTGACACCCTTTTTATAAGTGTGGGGGGTCAGGAAGGGGGGTTCGGGGGGTTG
>Ga0307948_1001236_pt1 | contig 17988 bp, 18 predicted proteins | sample OrgLakmetagen280_FD_201824 | JGI IMG/M metagenome (GOLD analysis project Ga0307948, IMG submission 201824) | Saline water microbial communities from Organic Lake, Antarctica - #280 | ecosystem: Environmental > Aquatic > Non-marine Saline and Alkaline > Saline | place: Antarctica: Organic Lake...
AATAGACTTTTTCTTTTTCTTTCTGAGCTTATGGATTTATTTGTGGCTGGCCGAGACCAGTCAGCAGCCGATCAGCCAAACTACCTGGCTGAAGGTCACCCCCCATTGTAACCATTGTAACCATTACCTAATTGCTGAAGATGACAACACGTTTTGGCGTATGGTTTTGGCTCGCCATTATTGCAGCCATGTTCTTTCTTGTGTTATAGCCGTGTTCTTTCTTGTGGCAGTGATTTGACCCGAGCCTCCTCTGCTCCTCCAGCCAGATGCCGTACAGAACAGCAAAAAAGACTGCTTCATCAGCTTCAAATCATTTCATTACATGTCAGAGTCGTTTAATAAGATACTTTTTAAAAGCATGAAATGCATTATAATCGATTAAGTATATATGAACTGCATTAAGAGCAAACTAATGAAATGTCAAACCTATCAGATCCTGTCGTACGTTGTCACAGCTACTATGTGCCAATTCAAAAATGAATATCACCGGTCACCACCCAGAACAAGTAATCCTCCTTGGGGTTAGACACATGCATTCATCTCATTGCACGTGCCGTGCAATAAAAAAGTTTCTTGCAGCCAGCTACAGACCAAATTAATGCAATACAAGGCGATGCAGATTGCGTTAAAACATTTGCTACTCGCTCATCCTTTACTACAGTTCCCCATCAATACTCCAAAAATTCAGAAAGCAAATCGAACAACTGATGCTTGAAAATAACAATTGAGCGTGTGTAGGTAACATTCTTTCTGGCAGACATACATGATCGCCTATCGACAACCTAGTTAGCAAGACATGTCAGAGGAAGGACCCCACCTCATCGTACGTTTTTCAGTACTGTCATGCTACTAAAGGTATAATCTAAGTGAATTACATTGCACAATCGCTTCGACAGAGTTTATAGACACACGCACACACATGTACACGGTGGCTCCTGGGTACTCAGCAACATCCCATCAACATGCCAATAAAATCCAATTACTTTGTAACATAGAGTGCAGAATCCATTCCCTTGAAATGCTGCTTGTACAAGCAGATTTGGTATGAAAGCCTGTGGACACTTCGGGGGACCTCTGGAGACAGCTTAAGCTCATGGGAATTCCTAAAGACATGTACAATGTCGCACCTAGCTACACGATTTTCCAAAGTCCCAATCACATGGTTTAGACTGTCCTGTCAATCATGGAGCTTTGGTAACATCCCCATATAAATTGCGGTACGAGCCTCTTATACAATCCTATACCGCAAGATCATAAGACCCCATACCTCAGACTGGGAGCTGCTGCAAGTCCTGCATCCTTCAATGGCATGAGTCACAGACTGTAACATGCAATTGTCCATCAAACCCTCCAGCATAGCTCTTCTCAAAACATATATGGTCAGAACATCAATAATTGAGATTGCCCTTGGCCGTTGCTGCTGCAGCAGAGGGCCTCCTAAACTCAATGTAAAAGCAGCTCGAAGTGCAGGCCCAACAGCTCAACTCACTCTATGGTGCTGGCATATTGTGAGGAGGATACTGAGGGAGTGCCCCTGTGATGTGGAAAGCACCGGACACGGGCAGACTGACCGGGGGCTGCAGGCTTATGGTATTCATGGGGAAGCCGTGGGTCACAGACAGGCCCCCCATCGGAAGTGAGCCAATGAAACCCCCACTGTAGGGTATGCTCATTCCCATGCTCATGCCCACTCCATCCATGTACAGCGGCTGATTGTGGGCTGCGTACGGCATGCTGTAGCCAATCTGCTGGTGCAGCATGTACTGCGGTGGGTGGCCTGGGTGGAAGCCCCCCATTGGGGTGCCCCCCCCCGCATGGTTCAAAACGTACATCTCGCCTCCAAGGCTGTGGCTTCCCGGGTAGGAAGAAAGTAGGGGGGCTTGCACACCAGTATAAGTGTGAGCTGCTCCTGCTTCAGGCGCCATACCGTGGGGCCCCCCTCCTCTCTGGCCAGCAGCTGCCGCAGCAGCGGCCAAGGTGGCCAGGCCGGGACTTTGAGAGCCGCTGCCAGTCAGACTTTGCTCCACTTCGTGCGGCAGCAGAGGCACAAGCTGGTCATTTACCACCCGGTACAAGTTGCCTGTGAGCATGTGTGTTGCGCGCCGACAGTGTGTGTGTGTGCATGTGTGTGTGTATGTTTGTGTGTAATTGTGTGCATCTGCGTGTTATGAAGCGTGTAGTACATATGTGCAAGCACTAGTGCGGGCGCGTGATGCGTGGATAACGCAAGCACAAAATTAGAGCGGCCACATGCTTATTTGCAGCAACTGTGCAGGCAGGCTAAAGGAAGTCGTACCTGCTGGGTCAGCAATGACGCGGCCTGCAAAGAGAGAGGGCTGGGACTGGGGCTGGGGCTGGAGTTGAGTTTGGGGCTGTCGTTGCACATGTTGCAAGGAGGCGATGGGTTGGGGTTCAGTCAAAACGCCACCCTGGTGGTCTTGTGTGTTTGCAGGCTTGCTCTGTGCGCCTTCAGCGTCTGCGTGGGGGTGTCACAAATCAAGGCATAGCGTGTTGGTGAGTACGGCAAAGGATGAGAGCTTGAGCCTGGCATGGACATCTCATTGGCTGCTCTCGCAGCAACATAGGATGAGAGCTACAGCCAGAGTCATACAACACACTATTAAATGGCTGCAATTACAAGACACGGGAGAAGCACAGGTGCCACAGAAAAGAGGCTACACTTTCAGACACCAAGCTTAGAATTGCCACCATTCTGAGCACGGTGCACACAAGTACAAATGCACGCAATTGTGCCACGCTCACGCTGCATATCCACGTGCGCACCTGGCTTCAGGCCGCCCAGAGCACCCAGGTTTGCTGAGCCTGCAGTGATCATGACAGCGTCTCCAGACGCGTTCTCTATCTCGCAGTGCCGAGGTTCTGACTGTGCTGCGATTCCAGCCTGAGGATACGACAGAATATGCATTGGGTCCCGCCCACGTCAATAACACTGCTTAAGAGCATAGCAAATAAAAGCATTATTACAGGCTATAGGCGCATTTTCAGCGCTAATGACTATACAATTCCAATTGGTTGGAGAAGTAGGCCATAGAACAGTTTGATTGGCATGTGTACAGAGCATAAACGGTATGAGGTGTGAGCTGCTTGCCCTAAATCTACGACACTAGTGCCCTGCGTCGGCCTGTTAATTATGTAAATAATCCAGCCCACGTAAGCTCGGTATGTACACAAGAGGAGCAACTACCTGATAGGATGTACAGCTGTTGAAGGTACACCCCAAAGGACATCATTCCCTTGCGTAACACATTACAAATGGCTGCTGCTAGCCCAAACAAAATATCCACGTATTTAAACAACTCTGTCCCCTTCCCCCTCAAAATGACCAGTAGGTCCATCAAATTAATGTTGCCAGGATGGCACTTTTCTCACCGGAAACCTGAAAAAGGCAGTGATGATGTATCTGTGTTTCAGTTCCAGCAGCTCAATGTGCACGCACCTGCTTTGGAGAAACGGCAGCCTTGTTTGAGGGTTGAATTTGGGAGGTGCTTGCTCTGGCCTCTAACAGCTGTAGCTGCTGCTGCTGATGATGATGTTGGTGCTGCCGTTGCTGCATCTGCATTTGCATCTGGGAGCCTGCCGGTTGCATTGAATGGGGGAGATGTGGGTATGGGTGGTGCAGGAACTGGGCGTCGTGCTGCTGCAGCTGGGGGTGTATGTGCGGCCCCATATGGGGACTTATGTTGGGGAGCATGCTGTCATGGTGGGTGGGGGGCAAGGGAGGGGGGAGGTAGGGCAGGGAGGCAGGCACAGAGCCACTGACAAGGTGTAGGTTATCTTGGACGGACACAGTCGTGAGCAAGAGATGTCGGTTGTCCGCATGGCGGTCTGAGTCGTCCAGCTTGGGATGTGCCATGATCTGCGTGTGCAGTGTGTTGCGTGCATGTTCAGGGCACGAAAAGTTGCACCGGTCTTTTGCAGGCTGCGTTTCCTTTTTAGTCACAAACGTGGTTCGTCCATAATGTCACACTTAGAGACGCAAATGGGGAGGACAAGAGGACACCCCGCCCAACCTCTACCCCCCCTTCCCCATACGTACACGCTAGACAAACACAAACACACCCGTACGATCCTTGCACTCTACATCCCGCGACCAACGCACCTCTGTGACATGCTTGGGGGAGGCTGGGAGGTCTGCCAGCTCACGCATGTGCTTCAGGTGCTCTACGACAATGGAGCAGTGAACCAAGATGTAAGTTTAGAAAGGAGGGCCGGTTTCGAAATCACTTCATGGATGGTACGCAAATTCATGTAGCTCAAGGTGCCACCTATACACTACAGTATATATGTGTGGTGCATCAAGTATTGCTCGGTTTCAGTCCACGTTGGCGGGATATTGGTCAATCAAAACCGTCTAGATTATGCCTGACTTCAGGTATTTTATCCGTGTAATCATTTGCGTAGCCAACATCTGCATGCAACCTGTAATAAAAGCGAGCACAAGTGCACAAACAGGGAGCATAAAAAAATTACACTTTGCACCTGGCCTCAAAGAAGAGCCAAAATTTGGGGACCCATACGCCCAGGAGCTTCCCTTGTCATTCACCATGAACATGAACACCTGCAAACAAAGGGTGTTGACAGGCAACAGACATCTGTTGCGGCATCACGTCGCTGAGGGCCACAAAGCAGGAGCTGACTGGGGCGAAAGAAATAAAAAAGGATGAAGAGGGAATTCTCCTCCTGATCCTCACCTTTGCGTCTGTCAGCTTGTAAAGCTGGTACGCCTTCAAAACAATGCCACGCTTGCGTTTGGAGAAGGCTTGCCGCTTTTGGTCGGAGCCCTGCACGTGTGTAGCGGGGCGACATTTTTGTACTTTTGTTGTTCGTGGTGTGCTACTATTACGGCATCCAATTGCCAGTGTGTGCATGTGTTTTGTGTGTGTATATGTGTTTTGTGTGTGTTTGTGCGCATGTGCGTGTGTGTGTGTGTGTTTTGTGTGTGTGTGTGTGTCGTGTGTGTGTGTTTGTGTTTGTGTGTGTGTATATATATGTGTGTGTACATATATGTGTTTGTGTGTGTGTGTGTGTGTGTGTGTGTGTGTGTGTAATTGTGTGTGTGTGTGTGTGCGTGTGTGTGTGTCTTGTGTGTGTATGTGTGTGTGTGTGTGTTTGTGTGTGTGTGTATATGTGTTTGTGTGTGTGTAAGAGTGTGTGCGCGTGCGAGTTTGTATGTGTGTGTGTGTGTGCATGCGTGTGTGTTTTGTGTGTATGTGTGTGTGTTTTGTGTGTGTGTGTTTTGTGTGTGTGTGTGTTTTATGTGTGTATAAGTGTGCATATGTGCATATGTGTGCATATGTGTGCATATGTGTTTTGTGTGTGTATATGTGTGTGTGTGTGCGTGTGTGTGTGTGTGTGTGTGTGTGTTTTGTGTGTTTGTGCAAGCACACATGCAACTGCGAGTCAAGTCACACAAGCCACAGGCATGCAGTGCGCCAGACTTCAGCGATACAAAAATGGTCGCATTCGTTGACGTAGGATAATAGCTCATATGAGGCATGTGACCTTGCCCCTAGCACTATCAAATACATTGGTGATCGTCCTCTCTCTATCTCTCTCCGCACAACTCTTACCACCGGCTTCTGTGTAGCTTTGCGCCTTGGTTTGGCTCGATGTCCGATGGCGATGGGGTTTCGGAAACCATTCTCCGAGTTATTGTCCGTGTCCGTCTCAACATCCACCTGCTGCTGCTGCTGCTGCTGCTGCTGCAGCTGCTGCATTGGCAGGGGTCCGGGCAAGACAGCGTAGTACCCCCCCGGAACCTGTGCAGGCTGCTGCATTTGCAATATATTCCCATCGACAGCATTGCCGGCCATTTCGTGAATCACGCAGTATCTCGAACGACGAGGTGTAAGAATGCTGGCTAAAGCCGGTTACGGGACCGTAGCATGCGCGTGTTGTTGTTGCTGCGGTTCTAGCACCGTGCGCAGCGCAGCGCGCTCACAGGTAGCAACGTAGGGTTGCCTTGCCTTCTTGTACGAGGTAGTGGCCCTCTCCTCCAGCTCCTTCACAGTTGTTTTTGTAACTTTACATTCCCAAACGCCCTAGCTCGGACATCCGTTTTTGTGGGTTAGGATGTAGAATAATATATATATAACCAAGTTAAACTGGAAACAAAAGCCAACTCAAATTTCCGCTTGCACCATCTTTGTCAGCACCTGCCACGCCTGCCACGCATCCACTTGTAGTACCCTGCGTACCCACGCCAGTGCGATACAATCGACTGTCGCTCGTCGGTATTACACAACTACAATAATTTATGTTATAATTCTCAATTATTAGCACCAAAATGGCAGCAGTCGGCGGATACAGGCGGGCGAGATGGGGAGACCAGCTTGAAGAGGAGGATGTGCTCCCCCCTCCCTCCTTCACCCAATCGGGGAATCAAAAGACCGTCACGGAGTATTACAAGAACGAGAGGGGCGAGCCCATCAAGAAGACGACGAAGAGCAAGGTCGTGAACGTAGAGAAGAAAGTGTACGAGGTACGTGCATCACACGTACACATGGACCGAGAAGTGAAAAGCATCGTGGATTTGTCACCCAGAAGTAGCGGCTCTCCACATCTCGCACGGAAACCATGCCGTCTGTCTCCCACTCCACTCTTACGGCCCTGCACGCACCTCCACTCTCCGTATGTGCAAAACGGTCGGCTATTACCATTGCGTGCAGGTAGCTAAGCAACGCAGGAATTGGAGACCGTTTGGCGCAGCTGCCAAGGAGACCCCTCAGGACAGTGTAACTGTGCAGGTAGGCCAGCAAGCAACAGATTGTAATGAACCTGCAGGAAGGGAGGAGGTGGCTGTTCATGGAAGCAAGGCTATAGTTGCAGGGCGCATGCTTTAGGTTGCAGGGCGGCATCCCAGCCCGTGCACACGCGCCCTCCACCATCGTGGCCACACATGTCAAGTGTGCCTTATGCACGACTCCAGGCAGTTGAAGAGATTCCATTTGATCGCGTGCGCCAGCTCAAGGCCACGCAGCAAGAGAAGAAGCAAGCCAACATGGACTTGCAGACGGCCATGCAACAAGGCATGGACAAGCAAGCAATTTCTGGAAGGTAACGTCGTATGGAGAAGCAACGCAGCACATGCGCACACGCTCATACACACATATACAAGAATGCACACTGATACGCACACTCAATTACATGCATTTACTCGCACACACATATGCACACACATACACACACACACACACACACACACACGCACACGCACACACACAGTACTACTCTGATCACCTTAGTTCGTGTTTGTACACACACACACATTCACACACGCACACACACATACATACACAAACATACAAATTGCACCTCAAATGCAGTAATATACGCACATACTTGTACACACGCATGCACTTAACACATGCACTAACCCAGGAACAGCCTGTGAATATGAATGCTGTACAGCTGTTGCAGTGAGCATGTGTTCGTACATCTGTGCACATGCCTTGAGTAATACATGTCATAGAAGCAAAGTTTGAACTCATCGTAAGTGATTCCCGCCTGCTGTGGCGCTCTTCTGTGTTGCTTTAACAGCACCATCATCCTGGTGCTTACCTTTCTGCCTTTGGGAAACTCCTCTCGAACACTGTGTTGCATGCTTCCCTTCCCTTGAATGCATTGCAGTATCAAAGATATGCTGTACAAGAAAAGGATGGAGCGAGAACTCATGCGAGCCAAAGGCTTGCTCAAGGAGGCCGAGAAGCCGCCAGGGGAAGAGGTGAGGGTGCTGCTTAGAATGCTGTAGCTTCCTCTGTCTGGAATACTGTAGCGCTTACTGCAGCGATCCATCAGCCAGCTTAAGGAACAAGATACTGCCATGCCATCTCAAGAAGGCAGGGGAATTTCGTAAGGTTTAGCCTAGGGGAACCCTGGAGGAACCTGCTGTCAGGGCGTCGTGCCAATTTGTGCATGCACCAGCGCAGGACACGAGATGAATGTCTCAGATGAATGTCTGAGCTGAAGCACAATCGTAGCATTGTCTGTAGATAGTCTGAAATCCTTGCAAGCTCGTCAGAAAATAGATGGATGCTAGAAGCGAGAGTTTGCTAAAGAGTCGTCAGGAGAGCCGTTGCTGCAACAAACTCCTCTTCATTATGCTGTTATCAAACATAAACCCAAGGCAATTGCAGAAAGAATTACTTGTCTAATGGGTGCACATGCGCACACAAATACACTCACCGCACACACGCATATACACTCGCAAAACACACAGGATGGTCCTGGAGGCCCGCGGCCGACCTCTGCACTGCCTCCTCCAGGCAGCAAGCCTGGCAGCTACGTCCCGCCCTCATTACGGAACCGGGGTACAGGAGAGCGCATGGCAGATGATGCAGGCGGCAGGGACAGGTGTGTGTGTGTGCCGCACGCTGTGGGGGTGTGAGATATGAGGATTTCTACGTAGGACCACAGCAGCAGTAAGTTTTGCGATTTATGTCAATGGGCAGGAGTGCATGTGTGTAAGTGTGCGTGTGCGTGTGCGTGCGTGCGTGCGTGCGAGTCGATTACAGGTTTGATGGCCGGCATAGGTAACGCCAGGAAAGCCATTTAAAGGGGTGTTAAGAGAGAGTCAGAAAAGAAGTAGAAAACTACGCAGGCAGTCAGGCCAGCCAAGCCCCACTCAAAAAGAGGGAATTATTGCCCTTTTCCTGAAATGCACATCTGAGGTCACACAGTGGTTTCTACACATAAATGTAACACTTCTGCATAAAAACTAATGAGTTTGGGGTTAAGGGTGTGAGTGGGGGGCTGATTTGTGCCATTTTCCTGCCAGAAAGGTGGCATGGGTGTAGAATTGCGGGTTCTGGTCCGAATTTCAATAATGGTTTGTTCCCAGATAAGTTTAGGGTCACATCACCCGTCAAAGCAAACAATTTGGTCGTTATTTTGCCCCTAAAGGACGTAGTGCGTGGGCCACCTGCCGGCCAGAGCTTTTCCAGCGCCAATTTGAGTTCACTCATTGTAAAAAACGCGCCTGGATCCCATCAAGTGCGGTAAAAGCCTTTGCATTTCGTAGTTTCCATGCCAAAAGGGGGTCCAAAACTGGACCTTCACCCCAGCGCTGTAAATTTGCATTTGGCGCAATTTCCTCAGAGCGCTTGCGTTCGGCTCAGTTGAAGCTTCGCACAAATCTCATTTTCAATGATTTCAGCCTATAGTTGCAAAGTAAATGGTAAAGATTTCACCTTCATAAGTACAAGGCGTCGGTCTGTTATAGTCAGTCATTCAATCTTCCACACCTGGCCGGACCTTCACCAAAATGTCCCCAATATTATTGCAAATACCCCTGGTAACTTGCCAGTACTCGGAAGGAGCTTTTGGGAATCTACTGGGCCGGACACTTTTTGGCAGGTATTTTCACCCTGCCCATCTGGGCACCTCCCGCCACAAACTGAGTGTGCAGGGGTGCTTAGATTTTTCTAATATAGGTTCCTACATACTTAAATGTACTTTTCTGCTTTGGGGCAAGAACTCTCACAGGGATGGCATTAAAAACACTCCCTACAGTAATTAAGGAAAAGGAGCCACTTTGGTACCGGGTACCGTATAACTCCCTCAAAAATAGAAATAAAAAATCAATGAGGATCAGGAGCGTTACAGGCTTGGCCTGGAATTGGCTCCTGATTAGAAATGGTAATGGTACTGGAAAGGGCACGTCTGGAATGGACAAGTATCGCAGCATAGTTGACGGAATGAACATGGCGCTTGAACGCAAGCTTTTTAGCTCTGAGAGAATCAAGAACCAAGTCTTTGAAAGGTTCCAAGGCTGGATAAGATGACTGCAGCACTGAATGCTGCATCTATGAATACAAGGCTATGTGAAATGATGTGTTTATGCCTGACCGCTCAGCTTGACAAACAGCAAAGCAGCAGCAAGCAAAGCCCATGCCATTATTTTAACCATCCCTTTTTTGATCCCGATCCACATCATTCCTGTGTGTCGTTACAGGAGGCGTGATGAGAACAGCTTGCGTGTGACCAACTTGAGTGACGACGTAACAGAGGCGGACTTACAAGAGCTGTTTAGACCCTTTGGTGCCGTGTCACGAGTGTTTGTGGCCGTAGACCGCGCCACGGGCGAGAACCGTGGCTTTGCATTTGTCAACTACGTGTACAGGTGAGGGGATACAAGGAAAGAAGCATCTTGGTGTGGGATAGGAAAATAGAAGCATCTTGGTGTGGGATAGGAAAATAGAAGCATTTTGGTGCGGAATAGGAATTTAGAAGCATTTTGGTGGTCCTGTTCTGTCGTCCGGTGTCAAATGCACTCACGTTTTTATGTTGTAATGTGTGATATCGTAGATTAAATGTCAGGTTGTGTTGCAGGGTCAGATGGTTCGTGTTGGTTGGGCTCGGTGTTATCAGAGTCAGAGTCAGTGAAGGGCGGCTGTATTTTAAGCTGTTGCTTATCATGATAGTTATTTGCTTTTGCTTCTCACACAGTTCTTGCTCCGGTTTCTAGCAAGTAAAGGTGCAATGCCGGTTGTTGGGGTGTGCATAAGGGTGGCAGACGTCTTAATCACATTGCTTGGTGGTCTTATGGAGGCCAAAACACGTGGCTCAACTTTGAAATGCATCCTAGCTCATTGTTTTTGGCTCCCGTTTATTCACAGGGAGGATGCAGAGAGGGCCATCCGCGCTTTGGAAGGCTTTGGCTACGACAACCTCATTTTACACGTCGAGTGGGCGGCACCTCGCGCTGAACGCTAGAATAATTTCTCTTTTTTAGTGATTATTTGCACTTGCTGGTGCTGGCACCGCGTTCTTGTTGTTTCTTTGCAAAATTACGTGCTGGCATTCCACCAGCTTTGCACCAACTTTGAGCCGCTCTTCCCATTTGCACGTATATCATTAAATAATTTGTGAAAAAGGAAAACTGCGCAGGCTCCTCAATTTAAAATATTATTATCATCCGTCTCTCCTACGTTCCTGACTTTTGTGTGATAGGAGTACTTGCTGCACTGATGGCTTTACTTAACAGCTCTGCCCCTTGCTACCTGCCTTGTTGTCAGGTGAAACGCTGTCAATTGTGGCTTTAAGCAATGTGTTCGCATTAGTTTAGTTTGGATTACAAAGGCATTCAACCTGGAATGGCTGCTCAACCTATGAGAACGAGGTAGACCTCAAAACAAACCAAATAAAAAAAGGGCTGTGACGCAACTGGAAAATGCTAGCCTTACAGACACGAGAAGAAGTAGGCAAAAACACATCAAAGTGTAAATGTGTTCGCATTAACAATCTCACGTGTAGAGCTAGCAGCTATAGGAGCAGCAATCATTCACGGCTGCACTCCCATATAGCCACAGATAGCCCTAGCTACCTCAATGCACCAAATTAAAAAACAGCTCTCACACCGGAACCTCCACAGCCACCACATCCCCCAGGGCAATGCCCTCCGGTCCATTGCCAAAGCAATCCACCAATAACCATTGCCCATTCATTTCCACAAAGTCAAATCCCACGGAGGAAAATAGAAAATAGAACAACTACGCAGGCAGTGAAAACCACTCCTCACAATGATTAAGGAAAAGTAAGTAACTGTGCTTGGTACCGAGTACCGTAAAACTCCTTAACAGGCAGACAAAAAAGGCCCAGTCAGAGAGGTTCAACAGAGTACCGCCAGAAGGAGGAAAGAAGACTAGTCACAAAGAGACTGGAGGAGTACCAGCCTCAAACAAGCAAGAGCACCAGGCACAGACATTGCAGAGCTAAACTAAGGGTCTACAAGGGATGACCACCCATCTCGGCCACTGCCAATCCACAAAAATTACCGAGTCTCATAGTTAGCCCTACAGCACTGAACCTGCCGTGCTCTCCACCACACAGTCACTCGGAGGTATTATAGGCAATGAATTTGCTGACGCTCTTGCTAGAAAATCAATCACAATCTACTCTGACGCCGTGGATACCTCTATCATAACAGCTGGCCCTGAGGAACATCCCTTCTTCATTATCTACTGGCTTGCAAAAGAAAACGAAGAACACCGAATCCTACAAAATCACCCAGACACAGCCCAGTCACCTACCTGAGGGCCTCAAGGCTTTGGTGCCTATCCAACTACCATGACGCCTTGCAAGCACACATGCACCCCCTCCACAAACTAGGGAATGCCAATACCGTAGCAAACTACCATGATTACTACCAGACCTTTATCAAGAATGGCACTGCCAATGGAGTCGCTAGCAACGCGCGCTTACCTAACAGCGTCCTATGTCCTGCCTTTAGGTAAAAAAACTACGCAGGCAGTGAAAATTACTCCCCACATTTATTAAGGAAAAGGAGCCACTTTGGTACCGAGTACCGTAAAGCTCCTCCGCCGCAAAAAGGAAAGGAAAATCCAATGGGGATCAAGAGGGTTGCAGGCTTGGCCTGAAACCGGCTCCTGATGAGGGTTGATAATAGTACTGGAAAGGGCACGTCTGGTATGGACAAGTTTAGCAGCTAAGTTCACAGAGTGCACATGGAGCTTGGAGGCAAGCTTCTTAACTCTTTGAGAATCAAGACCCAGTTCATTGAAAGGTTTCAGAGTTTGAGTGTTGTAGATGGTGCCACCCACACCCAAAAGGATGATGTGGAGAGTAACGGAGGCTCCTTGGAGAGTGTTGCAGAGATCTTTGTGCTGCTCCTTTGCGGCGTTTAGCTGGTTCTGAGGTCTGGTGTCTTCACAATACTTGATCTCGACAAGGTGGATGTCACGCCGATGTTTGCTGAGGTCTTTAGGTCGGTGCTGTCTGGGGTTGGTGGCTCTATTGGTGGCTGGCGGCGCTGCTGAGGTGCTCCCAGTCACCCTCAATTGCTCCCTGCCACTTCGAAGAACCCACCCCCCTACATTAGTTTGTTATTTTTGTGTTTTTGCAGCAATGAGAGTAACCAGCACAAAATCTGGGCGGCTGGAGGTGAATCTGTCTTTACCTGGGAAACGGGGTGGGAAGAGCCATTTGGGAACAATTCTACTTTCAGCTATTTCAGGAATCTGGAGATTTTGCATGGTCATCCGTTCGTTGCTGCCTATATATATCTTTGGAGACAATGCATGATCCTAAGGAGCCTGTTTTGCTGATAGCCTTTAATATCATGCGGCATGCTAAGTTGTGTCTTTCGGTGATCATTTTCCTTATTTGCGTGTGTCGGCACCCAGAAAGGATGTGCAGGGCACTGTCTACTTATGGGCAGAGGGTGCAAGTTTGACTTGTTGAGAGTTTGAACAATACCGCATGCTTTTGATTATATAGGGTGTCTGTTCTGTATTTCATATGATACATTTGGTCTTAAAGGAAACATTGGATGATGTTAGGCAAGCATTGCTAGTGGCTCCATTGGCAGTGCCGTCCTTTATGAGAGTCTGGTAGTACGCATGGTAGTTCGCTTCAGTTTTGGCATTTCCCAGTTTATGGAGAAGATGCATATGTGCTTGAAGGCCGTCACGGTGATTTGGTAGGTACCAAAGCCTTGGGGGAGGAGGATGGGCCATGTTTGTTGCATGGGTATGGGTTTGTGTATGGTTTTCTATGTCTTCTTTTGCAAGCCAGTGGATGTTGTAGAAGGGATTTCTCTCAGGGCCTGCTGTTCTGATGGAGGTATCTGCAATGTCGGCGTAGGTGGTGGCTGACTTTTTAGCAAGGGCGTCGGCATGTTCATTACCAATAATACTGGCATGGGACTTTACTTTGAAGAAGTGGATGGGCGATGGTGATTGGCGGATTGCTTTAGCAATGGATTGAAGGACATCTCCTTGGATGTGGTGGCGATGGAGATTCGGATGTGATAGCTGCTTGTTTATCTGGTGCAGTGATATAAGTAAGGCTGTCTGTGGCTATATGTGAGTAGCCGTGTATGACTGCAGCTGCTATGGCTGCTAGCTTTGCACGTGAGATGGTGTTGGTTATACCCATGCCTTTTGGGTTTACATAGTGGGAAACATTTAAGTGAGGGTGGTATACGCCTGATCCGGTGTCTTGCCCTACTTCATTCTTATGGAGGCTGCCATCAGTGTAGGTCCAATTCCGCCAATCTTTTACCTTACGGGTTAGGTTTTGGCTGGAGCTGTTTTGGGGTGCTTCGTCGATATTACAATTGTGAGGTTGGTCAGTGCTAATCAGGGCATCAGTTCATGTTTCCTCTAGCTTCTGTTTCTTTTGTTTAGCCAGGTGTAGTTTCAGGCTTTTTCCAAACTTCCGCTGAGATGCCCTTTGAGGCATATATAGTGATGTAACCTTAACTAACCTTACCCAATCAGGGCACTTGTTTTATCTGGGCCTTCTGAGGCTTGAGGGTGGTCATTGGGTAGCTTACTTATTTTGTTGAGTCCTGAGTGTTGTCCGGAACCTAAGGCTGTTTGGTAGGGATGGTCATTTATGTTTTGAATTCCCACTTTGCCTCAGGGATTTCTTTGGCAATTTCTTTTAGCCAGTCTTTGTTGTGAGCATTGAGGCAGACCCTGCCCTTGGTGTTCCATATGGCAATGATCTTCAATTCCAATGAGTGTTTGGAAAGTGGTATTTGCATGTTGTTCCAGAAGGGCACTTTCGCATATTGGAGTTGGTCTGATGAGATAATGTCCAGGAATTTACACATGTGTGGGTATTTGCGGCAAAGTGATGCATAGGGATTTGTGGTCATTTTTTTATTCCAGGAAGGGAGGAGCATGAATATGGCTGTTTCCTCTGTGCTGACAGCAGCAGAGTAGATGGAGTGTCTTGTTGCTAAGAGCATGGTGTTTTCATGGTAAATGGGATGGCAGATGGAGAACCTAGAGAATAATCGGGAGGAGAAGGGATTGGTGTTTGCCCCAAACACTTTGTCCCTTGGGTGCTCACTCCAGTAATGGGAGAATTTGGGGTCATAGTCGAGGGGGGATGCCATTTTTCCTTATTGAGGTGGCCATTTGTTCTTTGGTGAGGTGGCCTTTTGTTGAGTACCAGTATTTTGATCTTTTGTGTGTATGTGTTTGTGTGTTTGTGTGTGTTTGTGTGGCTAGCCATTATGAGCCTGTTGTATAGGCTTGACGGCTAATCCAATGCAGAAGGCTGTGTTCGGGGAGGGCAAAAATGTCTGAATGAGAGAGAATTCACAGGTCCAGCATCCGAGGTGATCATGAAGCCACACCTAACGGCAATGTAGCATTGCCTACTATTGTGCCTTTTTCTCCTTTTAAGAAGGCTATTTAAAAAGTGTGAGCCTATTAATCTCAGTCGGTTTGTTGTGGACCACCTTAGGGACAGACAGTTAGAGTTTTGGACAGCCACCTTTTTCTGATGACCACCCTCCTAGAGAACGCAACAGCAACTTGGATTTCCACCTCTTCCCCTACTTGCGACTTGTGTGAGGCTGATGATGATGTCCAGGATGAAAACATGTTCTCTTTTACTGCACGCTCCGATCCCTCAGATGGTTTCTCTCCGCAGGAAGTACGCGATCTTACTTGCACAGACAGGTTCCCAGGATGTGTCTGCTTTTTACACCAGGAAACAACATACTCCGTCTGTTCATTCATGAACTTATCTTACTTTATGTAACCTTAACCTTAACTTTAACCTTATCTTACTTTACAGCGGAGCAACACGGCAGCCCCCAGCGTGGTAGCCGTGGCAGTAGTTATAACCAGGGTCCGGCTGTAGCTTGCTACCTGCTCCTGGCGAGTTAGGAACTAGCTCCCTTCGCGGCCAGGAGGCATGCCCTGGCTCACAATTTCAATTGGCAAGTTGTGGAGGACAGCATCGGACTGGTCTGCTGTAGCTGGGTGAGCTGGTGGGGTTAGCAGCTAGAGAGGAGAGAGAGGAGCTGTTTTTGGGGCTTGCATGCGTCCTTTGTTCCTTCTTCTGCCCCGCTGCACTTGTCCTCTTGGCACTCCTGGTTTTGTGAGGCTCTCTCAGCCTCTGGTTTCCTGTTTTTGACTGGGGCTTCTTATACACACATCCTGAGACATTTTTTTCTCGTTCTCCTTGATGCTTTCTCTTTGCGCTTCTTCAAAACAAACGTTCTCTTTCTCTAGACATTTTTCTCTTCTACATACATCTGTTTCATGTTTCCTCTAGCTTCTGTTCCTTTTGTTAGCCAGGTGTAGTTTCAAGCTTTTTCCAAACTTCCGCTGAGATGCCCTTTGAGACATATATAGTGATGTAACCTTACCTTACCTTCTTACCTTACCTTACCTTTCCTTATCTTACTTTATGAACAGGCGAGCAGTCATACATCTCGACTAAAGGCCCTCTTGTAAACCTTGTAAAGCTTTTTTTTAGTGCTACAACAAATACTTATCACGGTTTTTTACTTGCATTGAATGCTTTACATATGCAGTCACACTTTTGACTGACGGCTTAATTTGTAGTCTGTGTCACCTCTGTAAGGTAGCAATGTCCTTCTTCAAAGCCTTGTGGGGATTTTTACTGCTCCTTTAAGCGATGAGGTTGCTCTGTAATCCTCCTATTTGCTTTCGTGTGTTTACAGCTGCCTGAGAGCAGCGCAGTGTCTATTAATAGGCACTGAGGGTAACTCATCAGGTGGCAGTTATTGGGAAGTCAGAGCATATAGCATCATGATGTCTTTGAGTCAGAGCCAATGCGGAACCAAAAAGACAACTTGGAATTTGATTGTTGATTTGCCACGTTGGCTTGGAAGAAGGGGAAGAAGGGGAAGAACAAGGGATAGGAAGGTGGCCGGCCTGAGCATGGGCACAAGCTTAAGCTCTTGGTTTGGAATGTGCATGGCATTGGGGGGCGCTCTGCTGATGCTAATACAGAGCTGAAAATCACTACTGATGTTTGCAGCATGGTTAAACTACACGATATTACTGTGCTTACAGAAACGAGAACAAGTGATGCATCGTGGTTGTTAAATCACTTGCCTGGCTTTACTGTGCACAACATTCACTTAGATAGAGGAAATGAAGGCAAGAAAGGGCATGGAATTGCTGTGCTCGTTGCTCCAAGCTGCTCTGATTATGTGTGTGTGCTTAAAACTAGTGAATACGTGAAGTGCATCTGGATGCAGTGTGACAGGAAAAGGTTTGTGCTGGAGGAGGATGTGATTGTGGGTGCTGCGTACATCAATCCGCAAAGTCGTGATTTATTTCCTGTTCGTGCCGTTCAAACTCATTTTACTTACCTGTTTGAGGACACGCTTGGTGCTTATCAGGTGTCTCCTAATGTCGTACTGTGTGGTGACTTTAACGCCCATGTGGGGGAGCTGAAGTGAGTGACGCGCACGCTGGTATTGTTTTGGATTGTCCTGAGGTTCTTGAGACTAGGAGATATGTGTGCAAAAGTGTGAACAAGGCAGGTCAGTTGTTAGTTGATCTGGCTGCTGCAACAAGTATGGCTATTGCGACTGGACGTGTTGTTGGAGATGATGGGCAACCCTCGTTTACTGGAAATTATGGCAATAAAAAGAGCCGGCCTGATCACGTGCTGCTGTCTCCGGCTTTGTACAAACTTGTGTGTTCATTTAAGATGTGGGATACGTGTGCTTCTGATCATGCGGCTTTGAGTACAGAGTTCAGAGTGAATGCTGTGGGAGGGGAAAGTGCGAATACAAAGCAGCACGTGTGTAGGATTGGTCAGTGTGTCAACAACCTGGTTTTGCGTTGGCAGCATGAGAAGGTTCACGTGTATGCTAGGCATATCTCGGAAAACATGGAGTCGCTAGCCCAATTTGATGAGGCAGAGAGAGCTGGCGATGTGGGTAAACTGGCATTCTGTGTGCGTTCGTTGATTGTCCAGGCAGCGAGCAGTAGGGCTGTGGGCATGTCTGCACAAGCTCGGTGTGTTGTTAAGCGTGAACGCAGTAGAAAGGGTCCACTGAATCCAGTTTGGTTTGATTGGGAGTGCTGGGAGAAGCATAAAAAATTCATTGAGGCTGTGAAACGTGGTGATGCGAAACATGCCTGTAGGTCACTGAAAAAGGAGAGTGATAGCTGCAATCGTAGGATGAAGCGTCGGCACACCAGGCATCTGCGTAACCTGTTT
>Ga0307948_1001238_pt1 | contig 17976 bp, 12 predicted proteins | sample OrgLakmetagen280_FD_201824 | JGI IMG/M metagenome (GOLD analysis project Ga0307948, IMG submission 201824) | Saline water microbial communities from Organic Lake, Antarctica - #280 | ecosystem: Environmental > Aquatic > Non-marine Saline and Alkaline > Saline | place: Antarctica: Organic Lake...
CTACCTGTCAGTGAAAGGTAGCGACTAGCGTCCCCGCTAGTCACGAACGTGCAAGTGGTCCAGAAATGATATACCGAGCCCGGAACGTGTAAAGTGAACCGCCCGATACTTGCATCTAAACGAAAGGTTTCGTGTGTGTTAAATTAAGCACCGAATCCTTGGCACCTTTTGCCTATCTTGGCTGGCGGGGACGCCATCCGCTACCTGTCAGTGAAAGGTAGCGACTAGCGTCCCCGCTAGTCACGAACGTGCAAGTGGTCCAGAAATGATATACCGAGCCCGGAACGTGTAAAGTGAACCGCCCGATACTTGCATCTAAACGAAAGGGTTCGTGTGTGTTAAATTAAGCACCGAATCCTTGGCACCTTTTGCCAGTCTTGGCTGGCGCATTCGACTCGGCTCATGCCAGGAAGGACGCCATCCGCTACCGGGTGGTAGGTCTGCTGTTTAATACCGCACACTCGCGGTAATTCCGAAATTCCGCCCCACGCCATCTACCCCACTGCCGGGTTCACGGTAGGTTTTGTCGCCGATGTTTTCCACGAAAAGGCTTATGCTGCGATTGCCGTCGTCACTATTCCAACCGACCATTAGATCAATCACCCCGTAGCCAGGCATGCTGCCGTCGGGGTTGCCTGCTACGGTGAGTCTAGCATCATCCGCATCTGAATCACTGGGGTGGGTGGCGACATCGTCGTAAGCGTCGTGCCAACGCAATTGCACGAGGCCCCACCAGTTTTCATCTTTTTCGGCTTTCAGGCCAACACTACCATAGATTCGATTTGCCCTGGAAAGGTTGTCCTTAAATGTGCCACCCACGACCGGGATCTCCCGCGTGGCATCGACCAGAGAAAAAGAACCGACGAGGGCCAAACGTTGCCATGCTCCAAATTCGTCACCATAATCCCAAGCGGCTTCAAAACCTTGAAGTAGTGCGCTTTCAATATTAGTGGTGACAGGAGTGGCCAGTGAGAAGTCGCGCTGGATCAAATCGTCAATCTCGGTGCGAAAGAGGCTGAAGGAAAGGGAATTTTGGTTCTTCTGCCACTTCCAGCCGAGTTCGTAAGTGTAGCTCAACTCTGGTTCGAGGTTCGGATCGCCACTCGCCGGCACGCCGCTTGAACCGCGATCCACATTGCCGGCGAGGTTAACCAGATTTGGAGCTCGAAAGCCGCGTGATACACCCGCGAATAATCTGTGATGGGCATCAACTTTCCAGATGCCCCGGAGGCTGCCAGTGAGATCATCGACCGATCCGTCCACGTCGTCAAAAGACCACTTATAGTAGCTGTAACGTAAGCCGGATACTAAATTGAAGCGGTCGTTGATGCGCCAATTGTCCTGCAGGAAGGTTCCGTAGGATTCGTAAATACTGCCGTCGGGAACGGTGGCCTGATTGGACCAGTCTGCCGGGTTGTGCGGTGCGAGTAAGGCTAGGTTGCTGGAGCCGGCAGGAGTCCTGAACTCGCGGTAGCTGTTCGCAGTTTTCTCATAAATGTAGGTGCCACCCCAAGTTAGCTCATGCTCGTCTTCAGATCCGAGAAGAGTGGTGAACTGCAAATCTACCCCGAGCACGTTGATCGTATTATCATATTCCCGTTGCCGGATAAGCTCGTTTGGAGTGCTTTGGTCTCGGATCGAAGACCGGAACTCTTCCTCTGCAAACTGATGCCACCAGAGCTTTGTGGCCGCGCGTTCGATCCAATTGCTTTCGACCTGCCAGCTATGTTTCAAGTGAAGGTAGCTGAATGCCTGCGGGTCAAAGTAACGATAGAGCCGGTTCGTCTGGCCGGAATTTTCAAAATAACCACCGGAGCGCGGTGCATCGACCTGTCGTTTGTGGCCGGTGCTCACTTGTAAGTCATGATCGTCGAACCCCAGGTAGGCCACGCGCAGGCCGCCGCTGTAGGCATCGTAGTCGGTATTCGGGATGCGGTCGTAGTCGCCGCCGAAGAGACGATCGTTGGCATCCTTGCCTCCTTCGCGATCGTGAAACCAGCTGCCGCTGAGTTCAAAGGAGTAGGCCCAATCGCCGGAGACTCCGTCGACTCCGCCCTCAAAGCTCGGGCCGCTACCGGTATCCACACGTGTTCGCGCCCAGGGAGACAGCTCGGTCGTCACGCCACGACCGGCAGGTGCGAGACGAAAGTCCATCGCGCCGGTTAGTCCGTCGGAGCCATTGACGGTCGATGAAGAGCCCAGAATCAAATCGATTGAACTGAGCCCGGTATCTGGAACAGTCGCTGCATATTGATTCGGTCCCGGACGCATGAAGGCATGGCTTAAGCGGATCCCATCAAAGAGCAGTAGCGCCTGTTCGCCGGTCAGTCCGCGCACGAAGGGACTGGCTTGATTGGGAGCCGTCCTCTGAATGAACACACCCGGCGCATAGTTGATGCGGTCCAGTCCGGTTCGCCCGATTTGCTGGCTTAAATTATCCGTCTCGATACGATAAAACGCATAGGGCTGATCAAGCGGAGCCTCATTGAGGCGTGTGCCGGATACCTCCATGGGGGGTAATTTATAAACCGCTTCGGCTTCCGTCTGAGCTGTTGCCGAAAGAGCACCATTTAACAGGCAAACTGTGCCCAGAGTGTAAAAATAGACAGGCTTCATTTCAATTGATATAAGTAGGTATTTGTATCAGAATAGGATACCACTGACTTGTGGTTTCATCTATCTGAATGATCACGCACAGATTGGCAAACAAGCCTCGTTTGGCACTTATTCACAGGTGGTCAGAAAACGCTCATCTGCTGGTCAAAAATGAAACAAAATTGCTGAATTGGAGATCAATCATCTCTCCCTCGTAATTTTCGGCGCAGAGTGGTGCGGTTCGCTTTTAGGGCAGTTGCCATCGGGGCGAGTTTGCCGTCGTAGCGTTCAAGCAGTAGCTTGATGAGTGCTGTGTTAAGGTGTGATTCGAGATCACGGTAACGTGGCTCCTCGGTAGACTCGAAATAATGGTCGAGCCAGGCATTCATTTCGATCATAAGTTGTCGTGGAAGAGTGTCGGTTTTGCGGAGAGTAGGTTGGGCTCTCAGATATGCAGGGAGGTGAGAAGAGTCGATCACCGTTGCCTCGGAACTTACAGTCAGGGCAAAGGCCATCGCATTGTGCAGTTCGCGTAAATTCCCGGGCCACTCATGGGAAAAGATAAGATCCATTGCAGATTCGCAGATGGTAACCTTACAACCTGGTTTGAGCTGACCTAGAAAAAATGAAACCAGTGCAAGCAGATCGTCCATTCGGTTTCTAAGCGGAGGAAGTAGGACTTCGAGGATTTGCAAGCGGTAGAAGAGTTCACTGCGAAAGCGGCCAGTCGTGGCCTTTTGATGGAGATCTTCGCTGGTGGTTGCGATCAAACGGGGGAAAGTTGACGAGCGTTCGGTCTCGATCTTGCGCACGAGCTCGGCCTGCACCGGATCGCAGAGTTGCCCAACTTCTTCAATGATGAGTGCTCCGCTTATTGACTGTGCCAGCGAGCTATTGAGTTCCTCGATCGTTGTGCTGGGGCCAGCGACAAGAGTGCAGGCGTGTTCATGGCTGCGCAGACCGAAGGTCTGGATGACGCGGGCGGTATGGGATTTGCCGCTACCGATCTCACCCCGCACCAGAACCGGTTCGTCCGAAGCGCAGCAGTGGGCGATTTGCTGAAACACCGGCCGCATGGATTTGGCGGCTCCGATATAAGCGGCTGTGTCGGCGGGTGGTGGCTCGGCCAGTTCCTGATGCTTGCGGGTGGACGTTATGACACGCTGCAGGCTTTGATTGAAGGCATCGAAATCGATGGGTTTCTGGAAAAACTCAAGAACTCCGAGTTTTCGGGCGGCGATAGTGTTTTGGATTTCACCATGAGCCGTGATTATGAAGGTCGGGGTGTCGAAGTCCTCACCGAGCGAGTCGAGGAATTTCAGGCCATTTTGGTCGGGCAGCCCAATGTCGAGAATCATGGCAGCATAAAATTGTTTACCCGAGTTCAGGAGTTTACCCGCTTGTGCAGCGGTGGCAGCAATGTCGCTGGTCGCGCCAGCATGTTCGACGGTAGCGGCAAGGGCACGTGCGAGCGCATGTTCGTCTTCAACGATGAGCATTCGGGTGGATTTCATAGGTCGGTTACGTTGAGTGAGAATTTGGGAGCCGAACACGAACAACAGCACCGCCGTCGGGATCATTTATAGCGTTGATTGTCCCGTCATGGGCCTCAATCACCTCACGTGCGAGGGTGAGGCCAATGCCCATGCCGCCTTCGCGTTCGGAAAAGAAAGGTTCCCCGAAGCGCTTCAATGCATCTTCGCTGAAACCTACGCCGGTATCCTGGATGATTAGCACGGCTTGCTTATCTGTCGTCTCGAAACGAATGCTAATGCCACCGCCCTCCGGCATAGCCTGCATTGCATTGACCAGTAGATTGCGCACGACTTGCTCGATGCGGGCGTGATCGCAGTTGACTGACAAAGGTTTAGCAGGTTCGACGATGCGGAGGGTTGCATTCGCGTGATCCATGGCGGCGCCCAGGCTCTCCGCAATACGGACAACCAGGGTGGCGAGATCGTGTTCGCTTGATTGCGGTGGCGCCGGACGAACCACGAAGAGCCATTGGTTCACTAGGTCGGTGATGCGATCAACTTCAGCGCGAATGAGCCCTATGGACTCTGAGTCTGAGGGCTTGGATGCACGGGCCAGTAAGTCGGCATGCAGGGCGATGGAGGAGGCAGGGTTGCGGATTTCATGGGCGAGGCTTGTGGCGATTCGTCCAAGCGTTGCCATGCGTTCCGATTGCCGTCGCCGGTTTTGCTCGTTGACGAGCCGTGCGTGGGTTGCTTCCAGCGAGCGGGCGAGCTCGCCAATTTCATCGCCTCGACTGGACACTTCCAGTGGGATTTCTGGTGCAGCCCGGTCATCATGCTCCAAGTGCGGCAACCAGTTTGTTAAAGTTGAAAGAGGGGTAACGATTCGGTGAGCAAGATAATACGCCAAACATCCACAGGCGATCGTGAGAAGGATTGTCGGAATGAGCACCGCATCACCGAGCCCGGTCGCCATGACGGATCGTGTCTCGCGAATCAGCACCAACTGCTTTTCGTCGCGCTGAAAAGGCGCGATGGCGACTTCCTTGCCTTCGAGATGAAAGGCAGCCGTGTCGTTCATTATGTGTTCCTTCAGGGCACCTTTAAACTTAATAGACCAAGGGGTATTGGCAAACTGTGGGTTTTCGCCTCTGACATCATAAAACCCGACCCAAACTCCCAGGACAGTTGAAAGCTTTTCCTCGAGTGCCGCAGATTTGGGCAACTGAAGCTCCTCCACGAATTTCGCATTGGTCCTGGCCATTTGCTCGAGCTGCCGCAGCGCGTCCTGCTGGCTCCAATATGAAATATAACCTGCCAGAACCAGCGAGGCTACTAAAACAAACGCCGAAAAGGGCACGGCTAACCCGCGATATAAGTTTTTACGATATTTGATCAAAAAACGGAGCATCTGAACAGAATTTGCTCATATTTGCTAAAAGTGACCAGATTATAAATTCTTATTTAGGACTCACTACTATTTTTCCGGGCACTTCAATAGTGAGTGAATTTTTATAGATGCATCAATGCGCACAGCAGGCTGCGGCTTTGCTGGCTTTACTTTGTGGATCCGGCGGTATCTCCAACTTGCGGTCCTCTTCGCGGCCGAAGCCGCGAACATATAGATGGTCGTTGTAAACATCGATGATCGCGTAGGAGGTTTCCGTGGTGTCGACCATGCCTTTGAGTGTCAGATAATGGATGCCGTCTTTCTCGCCATAGTTGCCGGCGTGATTGTGTCCGTTAATCCAAGCAATGATGTGGGAATACTCATCGAGCAAATCGACGATTTGGCTGTCGTTCCAGAGGTTGTGCCCGTTCTTTGGGAAGATAGGAAAATGGCAGAAGAGAACGACTCGTTGGCTCGCCTTTTCCGCTGCTTTAAATTCAGTGTGCAACCATGTGATTTGCCCGTCGCCGACGCCGCCATTATAGTGCGGAGGTTTTTTCTCAAAGGTGTCGCGGATCGCGACCGACTCCTTGTGGCGCTCGCTTCCTTTTGGATGGGCGTAGAGGCTGAGGTCATTGCCATCCACCACGATAAAGCGCCAGCCCTCGCGTTCGAAGCTGTAATAGCGGGAAGGCATGCCGAGGCGCTCCGGAACCAGAAGTTTCTTATCGTCGGCAACGGAGAAATCGTGATTCCCCAGAACGTGGTAATGCGGCGCCTTGAGTTTTTCGTAGATGGGCACGACCACGTCGAAACTCTCCCAATCTTTATCAATGAAATCCCCCAGGTGAACGACGAAGGACAGCTCGACGGTGTTGAGATGGTCGACGCATTTCTGAAGCTTTTCCGGCGAGAGTCGGTAGCGCCGGCGTTCGCTGTCAGCATCGCAATACTGGCAGTCGGCGATGGCTCCGAATGAGAAGAGCGGGCGGTCGTTTTTTTTAATTTCCTCAGCACTTACGAACAGTGGGATGAGTAGCAGCGGGAACCAGAGTCTCATGTGTGTAGGTGGGTCGTCGAGTTATCTTAGTTGTAAAGCATGGCCTTAACAGCGTTACAGCGCTGGCATAGAGCCAGCCACTGCGTGTGCTGTCTCTAATGAGCATCTGTCTTTAGCGTTTCGGTTTGAGGCGGAGTGTAATTTCAGAATCCAGCTCGGGGAGGTAAGTCGGGTCGACTTCCCAGACAAGTTCGCCATTTTCGCGACTTTGGAAGTCGGGTAGACCCAGTAATTCATCACCGAAGGTAGAGATTGTTATCACATGTCCGCTGTTATCGGCGATGTATTGGCGCTTGCCGTCTTTACCATCAACCAGGTGTGATCCGGTAAAAGCAAATACGTTTGGAAACTTTTCCTCTGTTTTGTCATCATCGTCCTCGCGAGTATCGAGGCCGTAGTCCGGCATGTAAGGGTCACCTTCAGCCTTTCTAATGAAATCACTGATCGGGCGTTCAACAGAGTGGCCGCCCTCTTTTTTAGTGACTAAAAAGACTTCAATCGGGTCACCACTGGGTGGGAAATGCATCCAGCGGGTCTTTTCTTCGTTAATCGGTTTACGCATGGCCGGGTTTCCGTTGCGGGCACCGATCAGTAAAAGGGCGGTGTGCACGTGCATGGGGAGCGCATTGATGCGGATGATAGCTTCGTGCTCTTTGGTGCCTTCTGTGCAGGCGATGAGCTCCAGCAGGCCATCTGTTAGGCTAACTTGAGCCGCCACATCTACAATACCCTTCACGGCATCGATTTCGATGCCCGGAAGTTTGATAATCTCATCAAGAGGCTTTTCGGCCTTCGTTGCTTCAGTTGGTGTAGCAGCTTCCTCGGCAGCCAGCAGAGATGAGAGACTTACGAGCCCGATGATGCCGCAGGTCAGGATGCGTTTCGAAGAATTGAATAGAGTTTTCATGAATAGATATGATTGTATTTCGGGAACTGACTCCCCGTCGACAACGAACGATGGGCAGAAGTTATTTTAGTATGTGTAGTTATAGTCAACGATCAGGTCAGTTAGTTCACTGAAAATTCCATATCGATGGTGCTTCAGGCAGGCTGCTTGTCGGTCTAGTCAAACAATTAGCTCTTCGTGAATTATTGTGAGAAATTAGAGGTTAGTTTGAGTGTATAATCTGACGCGAGCGGTATAAGCTCTTCGGCTATTTTCTGTTGGTTGATCTTTAGCTTATATTCGAGGCATTTTGCCACAGTGCGACGGCTTGTCTGGAGACTCATCCAGCTACTTCCACAGGAATCTGCGAATGGCACTACTTAAGGCGTAGACGCGGCTTCAGCCGCTTTATCTCGGTCCTGACTTTTCGAAGTGCTTGTTCAAGCGGTGCACTTCGCTGCAACATCCGACTTAAATGGTGTAAGGCGCCCGACGTGTGTAGCTCTGCATCGAGTTTGTTTCGTCGTGGTCCGGAAGGATCGGGTTCTTTGGATCGAAGGTGACTTTACGACCTGATTTCCAACTGGCGGCCGCGGCGAAACAGGTCAAGTGAGCGTAACGGGCGACGGTAGAGTTGCAGGACGGCTGCTCACGTGTTTTCACGCAGTCTAAAAAATTCCGGACGTGGTCATGAGGATTGGTCCCGCCAAGCTGGTCGGCTTTCTTTCCTTCGAGCCACTTTGGGTTACTGGCGACAATCTTCTTATTGTCGCCTGCTTCGACCCAGCCGTCTTCGCCCTCAAAGCGAATCGGGCAGGTGCCCAGACCTTCCGACCAATTCCCTTCACCTTTAAAACCCGATAGGCGCATGATAAGTTTCATCCCATTGGCGTATTTCGCATGTATGGTGGTATCATCGATCGCTTCGTATTCCACCGGGGTGGTGCCGTCGGCACCTGCAGCCCATTGGCAAAGGTCGATAGTATGTGCACCCCATTCCGGCAGGTAGTAGGCGGCATAGAGTCCTTTATGCCCGCGCCAGCGTCCGCGGCAATAGCCCTTGTTGTAGGGTAGAATTGGTGCGGGCCCGACCCATTTGTCCCAATCAACAACTGAAGCATCCGGTTGGGGCTCGGCAGGCAGCGGTTTTCGGTATTCACTGAGCGCAAGGATGCCGGCATGCACAGAGGTCAGCTTGCCTAGCTTTCCACTCTGAGCCAGTTCTGCGGCGAGCGCAAAGTTTGGAACATTTCGACGTTGGGTGCCGGCCTGAAAGATGCGGTTGTGTTTGGTCACTTCCTCATCGAGTTCAATCGCCTCCTGAATATTCATGGCGCAGGGCTTTTCGCAGTAGATGTCCTTGCCTGCCCGCGCCGCATAGACCGATGCCGTAGTGTGCCAGCGGTCCCCGGTGGCGATGATGACAGCGTCGATGTCGTCGCGGCTGAGCACATCGCCCATATCCTGAGAGGTGCTCACGCCTACTTGTCCATATTTGCGTTCCACCGTGCGCTTCACGATTTCAGCCCGTTCTTTCTGGGCATCCGCGATGGCAACAAACTGACAATCGTCTTGCTTGAGAAAACCCGCAAGGACTTGACGCCCGCGAGGGCCTAGGCCAATACCTCCGATAACGATACGCTCGGAAGGCGGCGTCTTGCCATTCAATCCCAGGACGGAGGAGGGGAGAATCATGGGGGCTCCGGCTAGAAGGACGGAATCCCGGATGAATTTTCTGCGTGAACGGTCTGTGGTGGTTTTCATGTGGCTTGTTTAGAGGCGAGTTGAATTTCTAAATAAGTGGTCCATGGCAGAGGACTGCCATGGCTACAACGAACTAAGCTGTAGCCGAGCCAGTCTCTGGCTCCTCTACGCAGAACAGTTGAGAGATGGTTAGACAGACTGGAGAATGTCTTGAAGTTTGAGGTCCGGATTTTCAGGTCCGAAGTGTTTCAGCATGACGATCGGGTCGCTCTTTGATGGATTAGTGATTGTGACACCTTCCTTTGCGGCTTGTTCAGAAACAAAATACTCGTCGTGGGTGAGCTGGCCGTAGCGAATCATGGTTGGCGTTTCGATATCCCAAGCGCCCATCGTGCCGTGGCCCTGCATCATAATCATGCCGTAGGCAGCAGCGTCCTTGATTGTGATGGTGCGTCCGGGTTGAACGGTGAGTTCCTTCGCGCTGTAGGCCTCAGAGCGGTAGCAAATCCAGTTTTCGTGGTAGCCGTCGGCTGCCATTTCTTCGGGCGTGCGGACAGGGCGTGGCTCCATGTGGTGGTTCTGGCGGAAGTTCGGGTCCACATTGAGATCCCAGTCGATGACCTCCATGAGCCAGTCAATGTCGCCCTTTCGGTCTTCGGGGGTATCTTTCCAGAGCAACTCTTCGGGCACGACTGCGGTGCCGGCGACGGATTGATACATGGCGTAAACGTCGGAGGCCCGCTGCGGCTCATAGGTGCAGAGGGTGCCCGGTGCATGGAGAATGCCGGGCGGGATGTCCCATCCGGTGCCGACTTCCAAGCGATATGCCTGTGCAAGGTTGGTGATTTTATTGTCGCCCTTGGTGAAGTTGACGAGGCACTCACGGACTTCCTCTTTTGTTACACCAGGGGCGAAGCCAAAATAGGTGAGTTGGATATCCGCCGGGTAGTTGTTGACCTGCGGCGGGAAGAAGTGGGCTTCTGGTTTGCCTTTTTGGCCAGTAAGCGCGGCGTGTTCATCCCGGTGATGAATGTGATGGGGCAGGGGTCCTTTGTTATCGAAGAACTTCGAATACATCGGCCAGCTTCCGTGCTCATTCCAGAGGCGCTCGCCAATCAGCTGGTCCTTGAGCGTGTCGACTGCGTCGCGAAGCGTAACCTGCTGGTCTTCGAAAACGACATGGCTGATGCCTTCGTTCAAACTAGTGAGCGGGCCATTCTCGGCCGGAGTTGTGGAGGAGAACCAGCGCTCATCGATACCGCCCCGCTCGCCGCCGAGTGCGTAATAGTCGTCAGGATGAAGCTTGATGCGACGGCCAGGAATGCAGAAGGAACGCGGCACCCAGGTCGGGGTGAGTCGGATGATACCTTTGCCCTGATCCAGGGCGCTGTTGATGAGGGATACGTTGGAGGACATGTTTTTTATTTTTGGGATAGTGATTAAAGTAGGTGAGCCGCAGTAGCCGAAGCCCTTCGGCTGCGGTCGTGTGCATGAGGCGTTGAGCGACCAAAGTCTAAGGACTTCGGCTACGACCTTCGTCTTGTTGTCGATGAAATTGCATACTACCGCGGATTAAATTTCCTGCCACGACTTGGTTCGAGCTGACTTCAGCACAGCATCGCAAATGACATCGGTTTTGACGCCATCGGAGAAATTCGGGTGGAACTCAGGCTCGCCAGCTTCGAGGCTCTTGAGGAAGCCGTAGACGCAATGGGTAAATGAATGTTCGTAGCCGATATTCAGGCCCGGCACCCACCACTTATCCATATAAGGATGTTCACCCTCGCTCACATGGATGGAGCGCCAACCGCGTAGATCGCCGTCCGCGTTGTCGAAGTAGGCAAGGCGGTGCAGGTCGTGCAGATCCCAGGAGATGGAGGCGTCCTTGCCGTTGATTTCGAATGTTTTAAGCGCTTTGTGGCCACGGGCGTAGCGGGTGGATTCGAAGATGGCCAGCGAGCCGTTTTCGAAGCGGGCTAGGAAGGCGCAGGCGTCGTCGATTTTAACCTCTTGTTTTTCGCCTGTCTGGCTGTTCGTGCGTTCTTTAACGAACGTCTCGGTCATGGCGCTGACTGAGGAGATCGGGCCGTTGAGCCACATCGCAGTATCGATGCAGTGGGCCAGCAAGTCGCCGGTCACGCCGCTTCCGGATGCTTCTGCATCCAAGCGCCAAAGTGCTTCGCCGCCCAGTGGCACGTCTTCGTTAATCGTCCAGTCCTGAAGAAAGTTGGCGCGGTAGTGGTAGATTTTACCCAGTTTGCCTGCGTCCACGAGTTGCTTGGCCATGGTGACGGCGGGCACGAAGCGGTAATTATACCAGACAAGGGTTTTGATCCCGGCTTTCTCGGCGGCGGCGGCCATCTCTTTACTTTCTGCGGAATTCATGCCCAGCGGTTTCTCACAGAGAATCATCTTGCCCGCTTCGGCTGCGGCGATGGCGATCTCCTTGTGCATGTTGTTGGGGGCCGCGATATCGATGGCGTCAATGTCGTCGCGCTCGATGAGCTTCCGCCAGTCGGTCTCGACGGACTCATAGCCCCAGTTCTCGGCGAAGGCCTTGACTCGTTCCTCGTTCCGTCCGCAGGCGGCCTTCAGCACAGGCTCATATTCACAATCAAAGAAGCGGCTCACTTGCCGGTAGGCGTTGGTATGGGCTCGGCCCATGAATCCGTAACCGACAATTCCTATATTAAGTTTCTTTTTACTACTCATAATGATTTAACGACGAAACCATAACATTTTCAGCTTAGTTTTTAATAGGAAAATAATGCACACTTTTTGTATAATATCGGCATTAGCGGTATCGCTTTCGATACGCCCTAGGTGTTGCATGCATGATGTCCTGAAAGGTCCGTGAGAAGTGACTCTGATCGAAGAACCCGCATTGTGAGGCGATCAGAGCAATGGGCGTATCGCTGTTGCTGAGTAAGCTGCAGGCCTGATTGACACGGTATCGCTTGATATACTGCACGGGGGTCATGTGCAGGCTTCGTTTAAAATTACGTCCAAGTGCGCTAATCGAAATGCCTGCGACTGTCGCCAGTTCCTCTGAAGACAAAACGCGCGAATAGTTGTGATTGATATAGTCGATGACACGTGCGAGTGCGGGGTGCTGTGGCAGTATTTTACGATCTGTTTCGAATTCGCGTGTGATGCCAGCAAGTCCGGCTATTTTTCCCGAGCGGCTCCACAGTGGTGTTTTTGTTGTGATGTGCCACTTAATGACCCCGTCTAGGGTCGTCACTAATTCAATTTTATTTTTAATCGTAATGCCTTGACGAAGGATCTGCTCGTCATCTTTGCGAAACATATCTTCAACATATTCGTCGCAGTATTCGCGATCCATTTTACCGATAACATCAGCCTTTCTTCCCAATCTGAACATTTCTGAAAGGCTTTGGTTGACGTAGACAAATCTGCGTTGCCTGTCCTTAACGAAGAAGAGTAGGCTGGGAGTGTATTCGAATAGCTCTTCAGCCAGAGAGACGACTTTCTGGTCATCCAGAAATTGACGTAAATACTGCCGGCTTTTTGTTAGATTCATTATGCGAATGCCGATATTTTACAAATATTCGCGCATCTAATCCAAGCTAAACCGATTAAAATTGTCTATTATTCATGGACCATTAAATAAAATTACATCATGAGCTTAAAATTACATAACGCGATGTGGCCCGGAGTGGTCGGCAAAGGTGAACCCGACACTGAACCAGCTATCAGCTTGGAGCAAATGTTGGATCTGACGAGTCAGGCTCAAGTGGCCGGATCCGGCTACGACGGCGTCGACCTCTTTTTATTTCTCCCCCATATGGACGTGACCAGCGATGCGGATATTGAACGTGTGGCTGAAGAAGTGCAGAAGCGTGATTTAAAAATCGGCAGTTTTGTCGCCCCGGTCTGGCCCGGCACAGTGGGCGCGAGCGCGATGGGCTCTGATGAGGATCAGAAGAAGTTCCTCAAGGCGATCGAGATTTCCTGTAAAATCGGGCAACGCTTCAAAGAGCTTGGCGTCCGCGACTATGGTTGCGTTCGCATCGACTCGGCAACGCCCACCTCGGAGTGGGTGAAGGACCCCGTCGTCGGGACTAAACGGATCGCTGAGACTTTCAAGGAAGCGGCCAAAATTGCCAAAGATCACGGCGAACGCCTCGCCGCTGAGGGCGAAATTTGCTGGGCAGGCATGCACTCGTGGAAAGACATGTTGCAGTTGCTGGAGATGGTCGGCGAACCGGAGACCGTCGGCTTCCAGGCGGACTTGGCACACACCTACCTCTATCTACTTGGCTACAATGCGCCGGAGCATAAGTTGCTTGAGCCGGACCATGATGATGCCGCCTTTAAGGCCGCCTACCAGACGATGGTGGGTGCCCTCGGCCCCTGGCTCTTCGACTTTCACGTGGCGCAAAATAACGGAACCGTCTTCGGTAGCGGCAGCCACGATAAGACAGGCCGCCATTGCGCGGCTGACGCGGAGGACGGTAAACTGGACATTACCGAATGTTCCTTAGCCTGGCTGCTCGACGACAATGGTCAGGTCCGCAACAACATCCAGCACATCTGCTGGGACGGCTGCATGTTCCCCAACGAGACACTGGAGAATCCGGCCACCTGGACGACTATTCTGGATGCGATGCAGAAAGTGCGGACCGCGGTGGCAGGGTAGGGCCCTTCGTAGTGGTGAGCTTCAGCCACCACAGAGTCTTGTCTTAGTTTAGAATTCTTGCGTTGACTGGCAAACGGAACGGCGGCTGAAGCTCGCCGCTACGGAATCGGCTCAGAGCTTAGCGCGAGAAAACCTGCCAAAGGACTTCGGTGCCGTGTTCTTCTTTTCGATTAAAGTTTCCGCTTTCAACGAAAAGATATTCGGTGCCGTCGACTGTCTTTGTTCTGGTACGCAATGCTCGGTAGTTATCCAGATCCATGAGCCAGTCACCGGACCAAATCCAAATGGGCTCGTCCGTTGTGCCGTCGTCTTTGAAAGTTCTCGATTCAAAGAGCGGCCGCCTGACTTTTCCGTCCTTGGCTGATGGATCGAAGTCGTCAACCGAATCCACTTCGGAGAGCAGTTTCCAGCTGCCGGGCATTTTTGGATTCGCCGTGAACTGGCCGTCCCAGCGCAACATCAAGTCATCCAAATCGAGCTCTTCACTCTCTTCATATCTGGCGCGCATCCAATCAGAAGTCATCATCGGTATGATCGTGGCCGACTTGTAAACGAGATCGTCACCCATTGGTGGTAACTTTTGCTCTTCGATGTGGACGCTGATCCGGCCTTGGGGAATGCGCTCCGTCGGCTTGTTCTTGTATTTGTCGTTATAGCGCAGGAAGCTCTTCACCGCGATGGTGACTTCGTCTTTGTTGAATTCGTCGAGCCATTCCTTGGTGATATAGGCACCGTAAGGTTTTTCGCCCATGCCCCGGCCGAGTCCCTTTTCCATTTCAATCAAAAGCTTGCCGTTGATATAGACGCCAAAGCCGTTGCCGTTGCCCACGTGGCCCAGTTGATTGACGCGGAGGCGGTAACGGTGCCCGTCCTTGAGTGGCGCCAGTTCGACGGTTTTGCGCATCAGCAGGACCTCCTTGTCCCAGAGCGTATGGATGGGGGTATCCCCGAAACAGTAAGGCCCGACACAAGGTCCGATCCCATCCTTGTCACACTTTGAAACGGGGCGGTCCGGAATCTCGTCATTGTAGTTGCCAAAAGGAGCCTGGCCTACTTTCCAGCCTGCCTTGGCCGGGTCGAAATCACTAGCGAACCATTGCTCCATCCCTTCCGGCATAGTCACCTCGCGGTAGCGGCAGATGAGCCGGTCGAAAGGCACCTGCTCGGACGGGATCGGATCAAAGGTGTAGTAATCCCACTCGCTTTGCTTAAGGTCCTTGAAGATGGTCCAACCGTAGAGATTTTGACCGGCTCGTTCGTGGAGTGCGACCAGTTCGTCAATATACTCGCCAGGCCCGCCACAGCTGAAGCTCTGCACCTCAAGCCGGGCCAGCTTTCTCAACTTTTCGCGGTTTTTACCCACATACTCGGGGATCAACTCTTCGTTGATGATCGGCGTGATGGCCTGCTTCAGCTTGGGGCCGAAGAGCTTCGGGTCGGCGTTAAGAAAAAGCTCTTTGTAGGAGAGCGGCTCATTCGGGTAACGCCGCTGCGTAATTTCGAAGAGGGCATCCATGCCTCCCGGGACGTCGGCCAGGGAGGTGGCAATGTATTCCAAGTGCGAATCCAGGGTCTTTGTGACATCCAGGCCGCCGGGGGCTGTCGGTTCTCCGTCATATTGCGTGTAGCTTGCCTTCAGGGTTTCCACCGCCAGTTTATGCACCTTCGGGTCCGCGAGTTTGATTTTGTCCCGCATCGGTTTCATCAATCCCAGTGTGAGGGCCGCCCGCTGGTTTGTGCGGATGAGCTCGCCGATGCGTGGCAGCACCTTCTGGTAGCAACGCTCATCGGCGACCAACGGAATCAGCGCTTTCATGGCGGCGTTCTGTAGCCACCAGTCATCGAGATCGAGATAGGAAAGAAGCAGGTCGGTGTAAGGCACAACCTGATCCGCCGTGGCATAACTGACGACATGCAGAGCCGCATCCTTGACCCACCAGGATTCTTTCGGATCCTGCACGGCTTGGATCGCCAGATCGAATACCTCTGGCGTCAGCAACTTCAGTTGCTGTTCATTCTTAAAAGTCTCCGCCAGTGCAGCGAACATCGCGCGGCGAACACGTGGCGAATCAGATTTAAAAAATTCCATCACAAGTTCGGGGCGCGCCTCACCACCTTCGGCCCGCCAGCCGATATAGCCGCGGTTCACACCCAAAGCTTTAGTCGCAGCGGTCAAGCGGATTACTGTATCCTGATGGTGCACGTAGCGGCGTATGACGTCGTCGCTGACCGAGTCCTTGCCGATCTGCCGCAAGAATTGCATGCCGCTATCTTCGGCCAAGGTTTCCTCACTGAGTTCCTGTTGCTCGCCGTTTGGGTAGGGGACGGCTTCGAGCGAAAGAAATGCATTATCCGCTTCCACACCCCAGGGCTGCTCGGGCAGTTGGTAGGACTTTGAATACTTGGTGGGCGGTGCGCCGAAGATTCGTAGTTGCTTGCGCGGCACGGTGTAGGCCCAACCGTAGGCTGCGCCCCAGCTGAGGTCATCGTATCTGCCTCCACCGAGGATGCCGAAGGAACCGTCAAATCGTCGGGACAGCTCATAGTGGAACTGCCGCTTGTCCATGAATTCGCGGTATTTCTGAGGCTTTTTTTCACGCAATAGACCCATGGAAGCGCTGCGCCAGATCTCGCCGATCCCGCCGCCGGTATGCCCGTGGAGCATGAAGGTCGTGGTGTAAAAAGCCGTCATCGCAGCAGCGTCCCGGGCCTCGGCGTAGACCGAGTCCTCGCCATCCGGCGTTAACGCCGCTGCTGCTGCCATGGCAAAGGCGAGGTTGCCGTTCTTGCCGTTATCGACAAAGCCCATTTCCGGACGGTCATCGCCATAGGGGTTGCTGCCGCGTCCGGCGTAGCGGTAGAAATGGCGCAAGGAACCGAGTAGGGCATGATCCGGCACATCGGCACCACACTCCTTAGCCAACATGAGAAAGGTCACGACCGCAGTGCCGGCTGCATTCAGATGCCCATGCCCATAAGTCACCCGCGGCACGCCCCCACGGCCGGCCCAGCTATCGAGGTATTGCCCGGCCACGGCATAATCCACAGACTTTTGAATATTTGCCATGACTGCTTCGTCGCCGGTGCGCAAATAATACTCGCACAAAGGAATGCCTTCAAAGCCAATAAACCAGGGATAGGTATGCGGATCCAGATTCCGCGCCCACTCGCCGACAAACTCCAGATCTTTTTCATTCCCGGTGGACATCAGGAAAATTAGCCCGATATCCGAGATGCCGCGGTTCCCTTCCGGGCTCTTCAAGTAATCCGCCATATGGCGGACGATTTTATCCGACTTGGGGCAATTAAGCGGCCAAGTTTCGCTGTAGGTGCCCAACACCGGGAGTTGCACCACCACTGGCTCGGACTCACCGCGGATTGCCATCCGCAGCTTGCCGTCCGTGGCCTCCGCCTTGGTGATTATGTTGCCCAACTGGATGCGCGGGTCGATGTCCTGTAGCGACTCCCCGTTGATCGATTCGATGATCTGGCCCTTCTTGAGCTTACCGACCGCGGCTGCCGGAGAACCTTCCTCGATATCGCCCACGCGGATAGTGAAAGTCGGCTGGATCAACTCCAGACTCATGCCCACCGGACCAAATCGGTCGATGGTGACCAATGAATTCTCGGCGCTGGGCCGCTTCGAGAAAAGCGCCTCGCGACTGTAGTAGGAGTCCGCCGCCGAAGCGATGGAAACACAGGCAATTACGAAAAGAAGAGAAAGTCGGAGTCGGGTCATGGTTTATAGTGGAATGAAATTGTATTAGATTGGTTTATGGGCAAAAGGTTCCTTTGGCGACAATCAAAAAGCTCTGAATGTAAGCCTAGGTGGACAGAAAAGGAATAGGTGAGAAGAGGCTTTTTTGTTCAATGTAGCCGGAGCTTCCAGCTCCTGGGGCCTCGTATTTCGGGAGCAAGATGCTCCCGCTACTTTTTGAATTCTGCCAATAAAAGTCCCAGGGTGGTATTCGATCGGATCGCCAGAGCCCTTACGAAAGTAGCGGCCCGCTGCGCAGTGCGCATCTTTCGCGGAACGGCGCCAATCTATTCTTCCTTGTTCCGGAAAGCTTTGAGTTTCGCCTGCATTCGGCTGACGATCTCGGGGTGCTGGTCGGCCAGGTTATTGGTTTCGCCAATGTCGGCCTCCAGATCGTAGAGCTCAATCACCTCCTTGCGGTCCTTGTCTGCGGCGTAGCCGGGGAC
>Ga0307948_1001241_pt1 | contig 17966 bp, 13 predicted proteins | sample OrgLakmetagen280_FD_201824 | JGI IMG/M metagenome (GOLD analysis project Ga0307948, IMG submission 201824) | Saline water microbial communities from Organic Lake, Antarctica - #280 | ecosystem: Environmental > Aquatic > Non-marine Saline and Alkaline > Saline | place: Antarctica: Organic Lake...
TCTTCTCAAATAAACTTCCGTAATTTTAATATTGAGCTGACAGCTAAGAAATAGGCAAGGAATGACTTAGGGGCCCATTAGTGCATTACGTGTGATTCAACACCTTAAGTATTTAATAAAAGGGCCATCAATTTGCTAGCACTGCTAGTAGCAGAAGTAAAATGGAACAATTAAGGCGGAAGGCCTGGGGAGGTTTCTCTTGCTTTAGAGGTACATTGTTTGTTTGCTTGCATGTGGCCAGACAACCCTGGCCAGGAAGCGGTCTGAGATGCTGTAATCTATGCATTGTCAGTTTCTCCCACGAGCGTCACGACAAACGACTGCACAATTTATTTTTACTTTGTTTCTGGCGGAGTCCAGGACAGAATCCTGTCATCTGAACATACATGGCTGCCAGTTAACCCCTATGTAAACCCTTTTCATTCTTGCCACGGTAGAACTGGGGTTGCCTACAACTTACATTAAATTCCCTAATCATACAAGTGTCACAAAAGTTTCACGTAGTTTCATAGTTGTTCAAAAGTCACCTTTTAAGGTAGATGCCTGTTTTGAAGTGCAATTGAAGCAGCAATTTCAATCGCACAGTCAATTTTAGCCGCGATTATGTTTAATTCAGCCATGTTTCAACTGCTTTAACCGCACTTCAACCGAGCCAGGAAATTATGACGGTGAGTTGCTCTTCCTTTCTTTCAGGATATAACAAAAAGCTGGAGTTATGAACCCAAATCAAAAAGCTTGCAAGCAACAGTGCAATGTCACAGACCAGTTTGACAGCCTGGGTTGTTCACACTAATGGAGTGTCCTCACACCGCTTGTAATTTCATGCGTCTGCAGATTCTTTGTGTTCATCTGCGCATTATCATGCCCATGAACAATGGCTGTATTTTGTGAGCTGCTACCATCATGCCAATTCCTATAGCAGGTCAGGTCCAAACCGACATGTTGATGTAGAAATACGCACGCGACATCTTTTGGTGAGTACAGTCTCGTGCGTTCAACATCAATTTCCTGCCCCTCTGCTCTCCCCCTGCCTTGAGCCTGCGCGCACAACAATAAAGGCATTTAGTGGTGAGCTGTTGCCAAAAAGAAAGGATATGACATGCAGACTTTAACAATTGTGGCAATTTCACCTTCTGATTGCAAGACGCACTGCCAGTAGCGGCAAAGCGAGTTATTTAAACAAAAGCCACCAGAACACGTGCCTAGATCATGCTGCGGTGGTGGAGGCACGGTGAAGTGAATGATGTCAGGGTCCTCTGAACCCGGTGTTCGTGCCGGGGACTGGTAGACGTCCTTTGAAAAAGGATATGCAAAGGACAAACAGTGTTATGCATTTTATAATTGTTAATATAGGTGTCCATAATAATAACTCGCCAAGGAGCTCACACCTTCCGGGTTTACTCGTTACTGGAACTGCAATCGTCACGTTAGCAGACTTGCCTGTGCTCTTTGTAGGCTTTTCTGCAATTTCTGCCCTTTGGCGGCTGCAGCAGCTTTTGCAGTTTTTGCCTGCAGGGTTCAAAGGCATTTCGGTGCGCACCCTTAAGGTCCGTTGGTAAAGCGCCTCTATCTTGATTTCTTTCCACGCACGCACCCTTCCATGTCATGATCACCACCGTCCGGGTTTCCTCGTGTGCTCATTATTGGTTGCTCTGATTTGTATTACAATCGATTTGCAAGAACAAATATGATGGATTTAATCAATGTAGATTATCCAAAGTGGTCCTCGCCAGTCGATTGACGTCAACAATAAACTCTCTACCAAATTATAAAGATACATATCAACGGGGATATTGCAATCTTGACCTGAACGAAACCGTCACCTGATGATGAGCCGATACATGAGCCGATAAATGCTGAGAGCCACACAGGTTCCCATGCAAAAGCTCATTTGCGATTTGCGTTTCAGACATTTGAAGGTGTGGAGGGAAGCTGATTTCTCATGTCCTCGCGCAGTAAACAAGAAAGCAGTGACGAATCACAAGTGGTGTGGGAGTTCTGAGAGTGGTCCTAGAGATTCTCCTTTTTCTATCCCCTCCTACTTGTACAAGGATTTGGACAAACATGTGTTGAGGAATTTCAGCAGGTTCAGATTGCGTGCACACCATTTAAGAGTGGAGTCTTGCAAATGGCATGGTGGTTCTAGCATTTGTGATAAATGTGAATGTGGAGAAGTTCAAGATGAGAAGCATGTGCTTTTCTTTTGCAAGCGTGCTGGAGTGTGCGAGCTGCGCATGAGATACAGAGACCTTTTTGAAGGAATATTTAAGACTATGCGTGTGTTTGCGCCTTCAAGCTCTGAATTTATTCCTTTCTTAACTTGTCATCACAGTATCACTGATTTTGAGGTAAATGCATTCCTGTATCAAGACTCATACAGACTCCTCAAGTTTGTGTCAGATTTAGTTTCAATTTTCGACACTGGTTGATTTTGTTTCACCAGCCAATTGCCATCAGCCAGAGTCCCGGGCTGTAGGCCATCCTTGTAACCCCTTGTAACCCCTTGATGAGCCGATAATAGTTGATAATAGTGTCGGAAAGGGCACGTCTGGTATGGACAACTTGGCAGCGTAGTTACATAATATTAACGAGCTTGGGAGCAAGGTTCTGAGCCCTTGAAGACCCAGCTCCTGGAAGGATGGTGCAGAGGCCTTTGTGCTGTTTTGTGCTGTTTCTGAGGTTCTGGTTGCAGGCTTTTTATACTTTTCCGTTCAGATGCCCTAGAGGCATATATAGCGATGTAACCTTACCTTACCTTACCTTGTGCTGTTTCGCTTATGGCTTATGGCTTTCGTGGACTTCCCTTCACTAATAAACCTATTCTCTTCTGAGCTTAGGGATATATTTGCTTGTGACTGGCAAGATCAGTCAGCAGCCGATCAGCCAAACGTCCTGGCTGAAGGTCACCCCCCATTGTAAGGAGTAAGGAATAAGGAATGAGTTCAGTAGTTGGTCTCAGCTGTCGACTCTTCTTTCCCCTTTCTCACAGCATGCCTCTCTTGAGCGGTCAATTTTCTGGTTGCCTCTTGCTTGAGCTCCCTCTCTTGTGCTTCTATGACACTCAACAATATTGTGGGGAGCACTGACAGTGTAAGCATTCCAGTAGCCATCACCACCTAAAAGGAAACAATTTGTATTATAAAAATGAATGTAGATGTCTATGCGGATAAGTACAAGCTTGCATTAAAAAAAGAGCGAGGGCAGAATGTAAAGCAGCTCCATTTGTCGTCCAACCTTGCTTCTCTGACCAGAACTAGATCTGACCAGAACAAGACGGAAAGACTCTTGGTGCTGGTCTCTATCAGCATGCAGTGAGGGTCAGGGGGATTAGGGGTAGGGGTAGGTCTAATGAATGCTTCCGACTTGAACCAAATAAATTGAAACAGAGGAAATAAAAAGCTGCGTTATGGCCGAATGCATACTGTACACTGTGATTTTCCATACGTTTTTAATTATGGAACGCTATAAGCATGTGTTTAAGGAGCAGGTGACCCAACTTTCCCTTAACCCTTGATTGACTGAAGCCGCTTAGCGTCAGTAGACGTGTGGGTCTGACCATTGTGGAAAACTCTAATGGAATTGCTGAATTGGCAGCCATGGAGCCACACCACAAAGCATACTTACTAATTAGTAGGAAAGGGGTGCTCAAGAGCCAACGCGAGCACTAAACCTGAGCAAGAAGCACTGACGCTTCCTGCTGCACGGCGTCCCAACATGCGGCCACGTGCCTCAGCTGAGTGCCCGAGCTCCCCACAGCCTGGAAGCAGTCACGTGGAGAGGTGATCAGAAATGCAACACACAAGTTTGGATACAATATCTTGTTTTTTGCCGTGCCGCAAGTAGGTGTAGTCCTAGCCGTCCAAAGGACATGTAAGAAAACAGACGCAAGCACGCATCCGTACTGACCAGCCTAATTGTGAACCTCCCACTGAGCTCCGTGTGGATGAGAAACATGTCCCCCCGGGCGTTCAGGGCTTCCAATAGCCTCTTATTCACATGGTCAGAGACACCAGCAATCCTGCATTTCCGCAGCCGTACGTTAAAGGTGGAAGGTACAGAAGTATCAGTGAAGTGACACGCACGCAGTATCAGTGAAGTGACATGCACGCACATGCGTCGATTTTGGAAGCATCATCGAGCCGCTTTGGCTGCACATTGGTCTTAGCCAAGCAATACATTCCTCAAACATGTCAGGATCATATATCCATCTCGAAATGTTGGCAGGGTTTCAACCACGTATAAGAAACGTTCTGAATAAAGTTTTACAGAGAAGAGTTCTCCCCCTCATATCTAGTATGCCCTCAGCATATGTGTGCTAATAGCCACAAGCGCGTGACCTTAAACTCCAATAGTCCATCAACACACTCGTTGAATGTAGCTTACTCTATTTACTATTTACTCAACAAATAGCCCTGCATAATATTGCAGCTTCATGAAATGTTACTCAAACACTTGAACCTAAATTCTGAATTATGTACACGTACAGACACCCATTAACAGCGACGACCGACACGTCACCTGAAGCACACAAGGCCAGATTTTTGTGGAGCTGCGTCACCTGAAGCACATAAGGCCACGTCACCATGTCACCACGTCACCAGAAGCACACAAGGCCACGTCACCACGTCACCACGTCACCTGAAGCACACAAGGCCAAATCGTTGTGGAGCTGCGAGCTCAAAGCGTGCATCTCCTTGCATCTGCTGCGCAAACCAAGCTGCCAGCGCACAGTGGTGACGAATGTAGGCGCGCAGCTTTTCGGCACCGTAGCAACGCAACACAAAGAAGAGCTTGAGGGACCTGCGCATTGTATTAGCCTTGCTGATTAGATATTTTGAAATATGAGTGGCCAAGGATGAGGAGCTTTAGACATTGACACGTTATGGTCGTGACAAGCCTCAAAGGCTTCCTGTGACTGAAACTACCTAATAATACGAGTTTCAATGTTGCAGAGGAAGCTACATGCTAATAGTCAGACGTTTTGACCAGTTTTGTAACTTTTTTGTAACCTGTACTCTGTATTAATTTGAAATAGCAGTAACTAAGACTAACTCCTCTTCCTTGTTTTCTGTGGGGCGAGAAAAAAACACGCCTGCATAGTTTTTCTTCTTCCATTTTTCCCATGTGACTAGCCTGCCATTACATGCTGCCATTACATGCTGTCGTTACATGCTGCCATTACTTGCTGCCAACGAGTCCCAGGTCAACTCGTCAAGGGAGTTTGGCTTGGCATCTCACACGCATTCCAAACACCACAACTGCCTGTAACTGCATCTGATTGCTGTGACAGCAGAGAGGATCTTTTTGTTGGCTGAATGCAGGTCAGTTATAGCCCTGTAAAGAACTCAGTGCACACAAATATGCAACCACACGACAAACAATTGCTTCCTGTGGCTCCCCTGATTGAGCGGTGATAGGTTGGATATGAAAACAGTAGAATGGTAGTAAAAGGACGGGTGATGGAACTGCTGCTAGGCCAGACAAGCCACCTCTTCTCACCATATGGCATTTTGAACTGGAATTTGTTTTCTTCCTGCCTAAAATATTTTCTGCCAGACAAGACGAGCAACCCTGGGAATTTTTTCCCCTTAAAAAATATTCGGACTAGAAGGGCGGCCTTCACTCTCCAGGCGGCAGTTTGAACTGGGCTTGCTCTTCTTCCCTGCTCAACCACCTCGCTAGTAGCGTTCACACACACACACACACACACACACACACACACACAACACACACACACAACACACACACACATTTACACCCATATACACACCTGAACCGTCTCCCTAGAGGTATTTGCAGGTCTTTGAGGTCTAAAGCGTTTCCAGTAGCCTGCATAAATATGTCAGCATCGTGCTTGTACATTTGTGAGCATGCATCCATGCAAGAGAAGAACAAACCCCACACAGACGTATTCACACAATTGTTTTAAACATGAGGGTTGTACAACTGTGCGCTTGCAAGTGAGCATTGAAAGTGCCGCCGTGTGGTCTCCTGGACCGGCTTCTTCCTCATTAGCCGATGACGTTTTACATGTTAATCACCTCTGCACAAAGGACAGTTTACATGGCACGTACCACGTACCTATTAATAAAAGTGTTTGCTGACTGTTCATTTGTAAGAATAGAAAATTGCCGGAGTTACTCATGTGCACAAGAAAAGTGCTGTCTTTATGAGTCCTACCCCGGTGCTTGTCCCATCTGCTGCTTACCTGAAGGAAAACTGGGGTGAGTGAGAGTGCCTCCTTGATGGGTCCCTGATCTGCAGCCCATAGTGCGCAGCAGTCAAAGTTGGTTAACAGCCACTTGTGGGGGTTGAAGCTGTACGAGTCAAGTTCCTGTGTGAGGATGGTCGTGGGCAAGTAAGAAAAAAGTGTGTCTCTGCTGCGCTCTGAGGCAGCAACTCTACAAGTGCAAGACCAAAAGACCAAAGCAAGCGCATGTACAAGCAAACACCCAGCTACCTTGCCACCACTCACTAACTTTATGCAATCCAACACACTCCTCATTCAACAGACTGGAAATATTACAGCTGCAAAGACTTTTCCCCTCGCTTTCTTATGCACCCCCAGCCCCCCAGATTCGATGCGTAAACAATACACAACAACCTTTATTGGTCATGTCTCAGGTGCTTTCAGGTCGTTGTCATCCTGTACACTAGTTTCAGAGCTGTGATACGGTGATACGCCAAGTCTGACCTTTACAATGCAGCCATTTCGGCCCTTTTTTTATGTGCGCTTGCCTGTTCTGTGCAAGTATCAGATTGGTATACTGTACCTCCATGCCCTGGAAGTGTGCTTCCCGTTGCTCTGGGCAAACTGCTGCACTACCTGCATGCAACATGAAGGCACACATACACATGAGCGCTTGATGCTTGCAAGTGGCAGAGGCTGTCACCCTACCTGTGTGCATGCTAAGAAAACACAAAAAAACAGCAACGCCTAGGCTAGAAAGGTGGAAGGGAATGGCAGCGCTGCTTGCACGCAAGCAAAAAGTGCACGCGTTAATCCAAACGTGAAATGTAGTAGGGACACAACAGCGTTGCAAGCAGTGAGAGAACGTAACTCGGCAATGTCCGAGGCTCATAAAATATGGAGACAGCCTGATTATAAGATTTAGGTATGATGCATGATATGAGATGTGCTCCAAGAGATATAGGCTAAACACTCGCATACGCAGATCAAGAGATGAAATAGTATAAACTGCGATGTCTGCAAAGTTGCAGGTGCAGCCTGCACAGATGACAGGAGCATGCGTGCTTGTGCATTGAATTCACTTCAATTCACTCAGGTCACACACCTGCATTTGCTGCACCTGTATTACATAGGTTTTATGTCACATATAGTGTGTGCCCAGACAGGCCCTGTGTGGCTGCAGTCTATAAATGCTGAGCTCACGCACCTGCATAAGCTGCATCTACATGTGCCCAGACAGGCCCTGTGGCCGCAGTATGCCCCACGCGTGCCAAAGGCCCAACCGGGTCAACTGCAATGAGGATACGAATTGCAGCAAAACTTTGCATTGCATTTAACTCACGGCTGCAGTAACGTTGGCTGCTGTGCACTCATTTGGCGTGGATACGAGTCAGGAGATTTGAGAAAGATGGCCACTAAATGATCATGCGACACTGCATGGTTGCACAACACCCCTTTATCCCACCCCATGCCAATGGTGATAACATTTTTTGGTGTGCTCCTCTTCTAGGTACGTAAGTGTTCATAAATGCGTACCTGGCCAAAAAGGAAAAGAGCTGGGGGGGCATTAAAACCACTCCCTACATCAGTCATAACAGGAGATCCACTTTGGTTCTTCCAGGTTCAATAAAAAATCTACTATGCAAACAGAAAAAAGAGTCAGCGGGACGCAGAAGGGCGATGCAAACAGAACGGAGCATCAGCAGGCCAAGCAAACAATAAGAAGCGTCAGCAGGGCGCAGAAGGACAACGCAAACAGAAAGAAGAGTCAGCGGGGCGCAGAAGGGCAATGCGAACAAAAAGAAGAGTCAACAGGGAGTAGGAGCGTTTCGAGCTGGGCCAAGCTTGCTGCTATACAAATGTGTGGCTATACAAAAGAGTGGGACTCCTTCCCGAGGACAATAGTCAATAGCATGGGGTCACCGGAAACATAGTCAATGGGGTCATAGTCATCATGGAGTCTTAGCCAAGACGCGCAGCTTACGGGTAGAAGCACTCGATGCAAACCCTATTTAAAATAGCAGCACACAGCTGGGATTTCATGGCCACCTGCACAGCTGGAGGTAGTCCCGATCGTGCTGCATAGGTAGCATGGTAGAAGCCCAGCTGCAACGTCCTCTTCTATGGCAGCTTGCAGGACAGAGGGCTGCACAAGGTGGTGAGTGAGTGAGTGGTACTCAGATACAATGATGATGGCGGCGTGAATTTCTGGACATTATCACAAGCAATAAATGCACACAAATACACACATACACACACAAGGACGCCATTTGTTTGGCCGTCATTATATTAATTGCAGGAATAGACTTTTACTGTCTGCGTTATTTGTTCTTTTCAACTGCACAGAAGAATGTTTTATAAATATGTGGGCATTGTGACTGAAAAATAGCGTGGTAGTTGCGTAGTTGCGTAGAGTTACGATCGTGTTTTGGGCGAGGAATGGGTAATAAGGGTGCAAGCGTTTGACAGGTCTGTGAGGATGCAGGTAGTTGTGATAAAGTCACAAGATCTGGCCCAGAAACTGATGATGACACCCTGGGACACCAAGCTGTGAAAAGCGTACAGAGCCGCATGGAAATGTATAAACTAGAATATTTTTGTTGACCAAACAGTCACCTGAGAGAGCTGGTGCGTTTCCACCTTGACTTCGTTCCGTACGAGCTTACATTACCTTATTTTGTCGGTCGTTCACAGTCAAAGCTTGGGCCTACTTTCGTCAGCCGCATTGCAGGAGTATTGGGAGCACAAAAGTGGCTCCTCTCTCTTGACCAGTGGAAGGAGTGAGATCTATTGCGTAGCTTCAACTCTGATAAACAACAAGTGAGGAAGAGCTAGATACGCACGGACCCTAATATTGAACCCTAGCAATGTCAATACAAGAAGTTACATGCAATCTTTGTGATCAGTCGCTTTCTAGTGAATCTAAAAAGTCTAGTAAAGTGCAGTGTGCCTGCAGGGACCTAGGAAAAGGCTAGCACCTTTCACCCCGGTTTCTACCGCAGCCTAACTGCATTTCTCTGCACACAGACGCTGCTGCGTGCGTAAAAATCCAGCCTACTTCTGTTTGAACGTCATACATCATGCACATAGCTCATCGTTATGCACATAGCTCATCCTTATGCACAAAGCTCATCCTTATGCACAAAGCTCATCCTTATGCACAAGCTCATCCTTATGCACATAGCTCATCCTTATGCACATAGCTCATCCATACGCACAAAGCTCATCCCTATGCACACAGCTCATCCTTATGCACATAGCTCATCCTCATGCACAAAGCTCATCCTTATGCACATAGCACATTCTTCCCTATTCCTTTCACTCTATATCTCCCCCTCCCGCCCCTATACCTGAAGCGCAAAGTCTTCGTCCTGGCTAGTGGGCAGCACACGCACGTGGTTGATCCCAACAATCATGCATGCCTTTTTAAAGGCACTGTGGGCCTGGTCACTGGAGTAGGCCACTAGTTTCAGGGCATCAGATTCCGGGCGGTCCCTAAGAGACCGCGCGCGAGCAGCGAGCAGCGCTACTAGCACGGCTTCGCTGCTAGTCCCCTACGGTATAAGATGCATGTTGTGTGTGTTTGTGTGTTTGTTTGTGAGTGTGTGCGTTTGTATGTGTACATGTGTGTGTAGTGCGCATTTGTTGTGTGTGTATGTGCCGTCGGTCTACGTGTACATATGTGCGTGTGTTTGTGCTCGCGCCAAGTGCGTACGTGCGTGCAAATAGTTAAATACCTATCTTGACACATACATTGTCAAGTATGTGTTTTTAAGTGTCGAAGTTTTTATTTTTGGAGTGGTAAGGAAATGATGCTCTGCATGTGTGGTTGTTGTATTTAACGCTTGACGTTTAAAAACACACGTATTTTCCTTGTCTGTGCACACAAGGCAGTAAGATCTTGAACAATATGTAATGTGAGGGAATTACAGCAAGTCTGACCAAAGACACATGCAGTAGTTTTGCATAAATGAACAGCAAATATACAAGGACGCTAAAAAGACGTGCCAGTTGCGCAGGACATAACAAAACTTGCATAAGAAGCTTTTGCGTGCAGTCTTCACCTTGATGACCCCGCTTTAGCGCGTGATAGGCACTTCAGCAACAGTAAAAATGTAAGCTTAAAAACTGGGAAACACCTTACTGCTAGAGTTGGCCAGCCCTGTACGTGTACACCGTATATGACCATGTATACTTTCCTGCTAAAAATTGCGTACGTGTATTGTACACATGTAAATGTATGGTTATAGTCAACCCTTCTTACTGCTCAAGCCTGCCTTTGTATCCAGCACCTGAATGACCCCACTCAATTAACGCATCCAGCACCTGAAAGACCCCACTCAATTAACGCATCCAGCACCTGAATGACCCCACTCAATTAACGCATCCAGCACCTGAATGACCCCACTCAATTAACGCATCCAGCACCTGAATGACCCCACTCAATTAACGCATCCAGCACCTGAACAACCCCACTCAATTAACGCATCCAGCACCTGAACAACCCCACTCAATTAACGCATCCAGCACCTGAATGACCCCCACCCCTGTACCGCCGCTGCTATACAGGAACTTTGAAGGCAGACCGACGAGCTGACCAAGCCAGTCCATCATTTGCTGCGCACGTGGGTATCGGAAATGATCATATAATAGGAAGGAAAAGTAGTGCAAAAAGTGAAGTTAGTACTTTGCTGCGGACATGGAATGCAGTGATGGACTGAAGGGCACTTCACGACCCGTGCATAAGCAAACAAGCTATAATAGCAGTATATCCTTACCTGGCCCTTATAGGTGGGAGGGGCATCCATATACACTCAGGCTTCGCCAGGTGTACCAAACATACAAGTTAAGACGCAGCATATACAGTGCCATTCAAAAATCACGGCATGCATGTATGGTATAACCATGTGTACATTAATACCATGTATTGCATTTTTGTTTGGACTTTCAAAAAAAGTCCAAGCATCACCCTTAATAAAACATCCCTTACTAAAACATCATTGCAAATTTAGCAAGAGAGCACGTAAATCGTATGACATGGCAAGCAGAAGCAGACCTGAACGTGCACTCACCATCTCAAGCTCTGTGCTGACAGGGCCTGCAGCCCTGGATAAGACAAGGAGCATAGAAACAGGGACAACGAGTTAGTCGTCCAGGAGCTATAGAGCAAGTGCATCATGATCAGGTTGTTGCTAAGCACTGTGCTTAGCATAGGCTGCATAAAAGGGCTCTGTGGGCATGTGGGCCCTGAAGACCCATATTTTATCACTCTGTATCCGTACAGGCTTACCTCTCAAGAGGCACTCGAAAAAAGCAGCTTACTATCAGATAAGTAGTTTTAAAGAATGTCAAGTTGAAGATACAGGAAGCGACTTGCAATTATGGCTTGAGGACCTTAAGTTGTAAGCATTTGTTCAGACCGTCAGTTCCTTTTCAAATAAGGCAATGAAATAGCTTCAAGCTTATAACTTGAGCTGCAGGTATGAAAAGAGACACTCAACAAAGACGCCTTGGGGAAAGCCGTGGAAAGGTGTGGAAGATGCACGCGTAAAGCGGGCACAATGCTAGTGCTAAGTCTGTTTAAAGCACGTGATTGGTACATGGTGTTTCATTTGTTTTATATGGTACTTAGACGACGCCATATGGAGCGCGCAACCCAAGGCAAAAATAGTTCTGTGCCGTACCAGCTGAAGCCGATCATGTTGGAGGCTCCAGCCAGCCAGTCTGCCAGCATTGCAGGGTAGCTGTGGCAAAAACAAGCAAAAAGGCATTTAAAAGAAAATAGCAGCAGGAGATGCTTAACCTCGTGAACCTTCCTATCAGTCCATAAGAAAAATGTTGATGAGTAGCTGGGGGAAGGCATGTACCTGCAATTTTAACCTTATGAAGGCAAAAGTACTAATGCACGGATCACAGTTAAGCTAGAATGGGCAATACAGGTAACTTAATGCGTGGGAATGAAGGGGTTAAGTACAAGGAAATTTGAGTTTTAACTTATCTAGCACGTCTGACCTGTATATAAAGCAGCGCAGTTTATCTCACTCAGCAGACTGTGGATTGAAAAAGTCGTGGACCATTTGCTTGACCGACCAGATGCGTGAGCCGGAGCATTCCAGGTTTGAGCGCAGGACAACAAGCTGTATGCATGAACGATTCGCCACACCTTCATGGTCCCAGACCCAACATCTGCTTGTTCAATGCAAGAGCTTTTGCATATTGAAATTACCCTTTTTGTGAGCAAACATAACAGCTCACCTGCTGTTGGCTGGGAAGTAACCAAAGAAGGACGGGTCTTGCCAATGCAGGACACCTGACGTGATTAGAAAAGGCAGCTTGCTTCAGTTTATATTCATAGCAAAAAAGTTGCGTACAAACATCACATACAGACATTATGTTCTCCGTGAGTACTTTGCAGTTGCAGAAGTACTCGAGTTCTTCAGAACAATATCAACATCAATTTTCTTCTATCTCCTCAGCTCAGACAGCAAGACCGGAGCAATTTCTTGGGACACGTAAAAGTCTTTGGAAGCTGCACACGAGCATGAGCTTACATAGTTTTGTACACAGCTTATAAATCTCGGGCTACACAAAAGCACCTGGCATGATTTTGGAGGTGAAGTCCTCAAACACCGTCGAAAATGACTCTGGCTGTTCGGGGGGAGATTCAGGCAGGTCGTTCAAAAATCCAGGCTGCGCAGGGAAGCAGAAGGGTCACGATTGTTGAGGGCTTACACATTACAGTTGCGCGCATGTCTATCATTGCATTGTAACACAAACTGCGTACACATTCCTTCTGGCATACGTCAGTTGCAATCTGTTTCACAAACCTGGACTCTTGGCTTGACGGGATATTGGCCACCCTCCTCTAATCCTTTGTAGTAATCCGCAATCCAGTCAACTACTTGGTACCTGAGAAACAGCAATTGTTTACGCTTGCATTCCTTTGAGTGCGCACGTCTGAATTACACTAAACACAAGCTAGAACGCCAAGTACCACACAAGAACACAATCACCTACCCAAAGCTACGGAACTGCATGCAAAGAAGGAGGCCGGACAGGGGGTTGTAAATTACATAGATAGACGTGTGGCCGTGTGCGGATCTACAAAGGGACACACACCTGTTCGTGGTTGATAGTGTGCTCATAATCTTCAAGGTCTTTCCCTCGAGCCTCGTGCAACTGAACATTTCTTTCACTGTGTACACGCAATTGTGATGTCGTGCTGTACGACATGTACTTCGAACGCAGAATGTCCGCAAGTCTGAAGAATGGTTTGGCCGGTTGCTTGCCCTGCTGCTTTGTTGCATAATAAGGTGTAGGTGTGAGGCACCTTCCAGCCATTGAGGTCTGAAAGCACGGATTGGCAACTTGCATGTTTAAAAGAAGAGTAAACAATGTCAGATTTTGACCAGTACTTTAAATATAATTCAAATAAAAATGGAATTGTGAACATCTGACGGCCTATCTCGTAATGGCTGAGTCAAAGCCAAGAAAAGGAGGAGAAAAGGACTGTGTCGAGTGCAAAATATTTGGGCAGGTGTGTGCATGTGTGTGTGTGTGTGTATTTTGCTTCCCGGTGGATTCGTTAAAGTGAAACCAAGAGAACACGTGCATGCATGCACCTGGCTTGGTTTCACAAACTGAGATGAAGCTGTGGCTACCAAGCGTATGACTCACAGTGCTTAGAGGCAAAAATGACGCTAACTCTCTGGTTGCCACTCACAGTTGAGGGGCAAACCTAATGCACTCACAGTTGAGGGGCAAACCTAATGCACCACAACATGGCAAAAGTGTTCGTTACTTCCTACAGCAGGGGCCGTGCGGGTGGCACAGAGAAATAAGGCCTTTGCACGTCTAAGGAACATTAAATAACTGCCGTGTACATTGCTGTACGCTTGAAAGCACATACTTGACTTTTCACTTCTGCTCGTCCTGCCATCCTGATTTAGCCAAGCACTGAGCGCTCTTCCTGAACAGCCACCCACAATCCAGACTTGAGAAACTTGCAAAGGATAACCAGTAAAAGGATAGTAAAAGGAGGGAATAACGCCAAGGAAACAAACCCGACCAATAGGACAAAAAGATGTAGAAGCAATGCAGGCAGTGAAAACCAGCTGCTTTCCGCATTAATCAAGGAAAAGGAGCCAATTTCGGTACCGGGTACCGGATACCAGAGATTAAAAAAGTCAATGAGGATCAAAAGATGGAACCAAAAACCCTAGACTGACCTGAGGCTCTATCACCATAAATACATTAAATCCTGGCGTGCAATTGGAACAAGCACTTCTCTTTTGGACATGTGACATGTGCAATTTTAACAAAAAGGGAAACTCGGCATGTACTGCAACACAACACAAACGATCAAATGTCAAGGCCACGATGCCTGGCCCACCTTAGTTTCTTTATTATTAGCGTGGTGGCTTATTAGCGTGGTGGGGAACTGCCTGGTGCGGGCATCTATGCAGCCCACCTCCTTGATTCAAGCTGGCTGGGCTACACAGTTACACTGCTAGCAGAACTTTTTTTGTAGTGCTTTTCTCGCATGTCGCATATACAATCTCTTCACACATTCCCTCTGCAGGGCATTTGTTTGCAAGCATTCAAGAAGTTTGACGAATGCTATGAGAATGCATCCAAACGCGGACTAGGAGATGAAGTGTGTATGGATAAGGTAATGTTTTGATGGCCAATGCAAGCGCAGAATGAAGTGGAATTCTGAGGCTTGGCATGGGGGTGAGAATTTGATGGGCACCTTGAAGTAAATGTCACAGACAATAAACGAACACACAACACCCTCCCTTATCATGCTTTCTGTGTTCTTAGTGCCAGCAAATTTTCCGATTCCCTTTTGTTTCCTACTGCATTGCGATGTACCTGTCAGTTTTCGTTGAGGACCCATTTAAGGTCGTTGAAACATCTCACGACACATTCAGCATATTTTATCACTCCTTTTTTCCCCTGATGTTTCTTTTAATGCTACTTCTGATCCTGCTGCAGTTTGATGACTTCCGGGAGTGTTACGCTCAAGCAACTGCTGCTCAAGCGCGCCTGAAAAGTACCATGGTGAAATGATGCGGGAGTTTCAAAGGCTGACAATCATGCTGGCTCACCACTGCCAGCATGTCTCCTCTGCTTTCATAGCCAATTTGTTACTTCTGATCAAGCGCTTCCCAGGGTAGGGATACTGGATTTCCCATGAATATTGTGGCCAGTATTGCCTGTTCACTCGCCCTAACTGCAGCTCCATATCCAACTAGCGCTTGAGTTAAACGCAACATACCCGATAAAAGAAGCATACACTATTGGTACGCAACCTCTCTCTAGAACAATATGCTGCCGCTGTACGCCACATCGTTACTTTTGGTGAACTTAGCCAACTCAAAAATACGTTTAATTTATGTTACTCTTCCTGGTGGTGTGCAGGCCTCTGCCTCCCGACCGTCTAATCCCCATTGTTCCCTCTATTTTTACTCCAGCTGGGATGCTGTGTGTCTCTGCATCCATCGGGCAGAGCAGGACACAAACCAACATCCTTTCCAAATCCATCATGCAAAGGAAGAAAACAAAAGCAGATATTGTAACCACCACCGGCATGAAATAGGAAGGATGTTGTTTTGTGTCTTGCACCAATGGATGCAGAGGCTCATGATGATCCCGTCTGGAGAATACAAAAACGAAGATTTATAAAGGGGACCAACTGGTTGAGGAGCCATGGCCTGCACACCACTAGGAGTATTGCTCAGATATTTTTAGTTGCGTTCAATGTCGCGTCTGGTTTAAATGGTTCTTTTGCCTCGCCTTGTCTAGTTGGCGTTCAGGTCTTGTGTCTATGCAGTAACTGAGTCTTATCTAATCGTACGTCCTACTACTAGTTGGTCTGTACTAAGTCTGTACTAACAATGGTCAGGCTGATGGAGTTTTGATTGGGCATGAAAACAGTGGTGTCCAGACCAGAAGAGTCTTTCACGTCCTTTGCTGTGACATTTGGTAACAGATTTATTTTGTGGTGGTACGTTCTGTTACTAAAGGAACTAACAATATTTCCGTAATCTATGCCTTTTTGTTTACACCTTTTTGAAGACTTTTGGCAGCCCGACCTTTTCTGCTACATTAAGCCAACAGCCAACTCATCTTTGAGTGACTTTCTCACTGTAATTACTTCTCTTATTCTGAGCTTAAGGGTTTATATAATTAGTTGTTGTGCTGAGCCTTATACTTTGCAGTGACGGTGATTTGATCTGAGCGACACATTACATCTTGATCATGAACAGCAGCTGTATCAGTCAAATTACAAGACAGATGCATAGCGCCACCAATTGCAGGAGCACGTAGGACTCCAGCACCATCACAAGAGGCATGAGTTGACTGCATTCATGTGTGCAGCTCGCTCCGCTGTCCTTGCTGAGAGTGCTCACGCATCGACATGCAATCCTTCATTACAACAACTGGCTACGCCAATATAAATCACAGAGAAGTTATCAATCGCCAACCGACCAAACTACCTTGAACCAGCCAAACATATGCCTCTGCCAGACTTGGCGTGTCTGTCACGACGAATCATGGTACCAGCTTAAGCATGGATTGCAAGTATGAGCCATATCCGCCAAGCCCCCCCATAAAGGTGTGTTTGACGTCTCCTCCTCTCCACGCGAGAAGGAATCGACGGCTCAAGCAACGCCCACGAGGAGATGGCTCAGACAAGTCCGAGAAAAGAGCGAGTTTGTTACAAGAGGACCATCTAAACTGGCCAAACAACCAAATAAGCATAAAACCGTTGCTCACGTTATAAATCAGGGAAAATCACACGGTTCGTCCATGCCACTGATTTAGCATGACATGTCACCCACAATTTTACGGTCTTAGCCAGGCAAGGAGATCGGATGCTGGTTCAGAGGTCATCTAGCAGCAAGACCCGCAGCACAAGGAGCAGTGCCAGATCGTTTGATGTTCCAGGCCTGCTCCGAGCGTCTCACGGACGCTCCGTGACGGACGGAACGAGTTGTGCATGTGATGCTCCTCAAGTTTTCTGTATGATAAAATATGCCTCCGGTATTTATGGGTTTTTTAGTGTGACATTCCTGTGCTCCTTTTTGTATGTGCCCAATCAGGCCTTTTTTTGTCAACCTTATAAACCTTATGTGCACAAAACGCAGATGACGATTCCCCCTGTTTGATTAAATGCGGTCGGTTGGTCTTAGCAACCTGCTATCTGAGATCATGCTTGATTGGTTTTTCTCATTTTCTGAATGCTTTCTGTTCGCGATTATTCAAGCAACCCATTTATGCTCTCTCTTCTTCATACTTTTGTTTCATGTTTCTCTTGGACGTTCCCCTTTGTTTAGCTAGGTTTGACAAGCTTTTTCCAAGCTTCTGCTCAGATGCTCCCTGAGGCATACCTTACCTTATTCATTGGTGCTGCTGTGTCACAAACGACGTTGTGCCTTTTTCCCTTTCTAAGGATTTTTTGTAGGTGGTACAAGTCTGCACTAATCTGCAACATCTCGTAAATCTGTTTTTTTGTGGCTGGCCATGATCACTGGCAGTCAGCAGCCGATCAATCAAACCTGGCTGAAGGTCCTGCCTATTATAATTGTCATCCCATATTGAGCAGCCATGTCAAGGTGAATGCCTCAGTAAGCTTTGAAATTTTTTTTTTTTTTTTTTTTTGGTGGGGGTTGTTACACGGTCCTCAGCAAGGGCCTGACAGAATGAAGGAAAAAAACCTATAAGACTGGGAAAAGGAAAACTCCTGCCTAAACAGAAAAACCCTCCTTGA
>Ga0307948_1001252_pt1 | contig 17916 bp, 12 predicted proteins | sample OrgLakmetagen280_FD_201824 | JGI IMG/M metagenome (GOLD analysis project Ga0307948, IMG submission 201824) | Saline water microbial communities from Organic Lake, Antarctica - #280 | ecosystem: Environmental > Aquatic > Non-marine Saline and Alkaline > Saline | place: Antarctica: Organic Lake...
CGCGTTTGGATAGGCCCGATACCCGCGACCACCTCCGCCAAAGCGGAAGCGCTTCCTCCTTCGCCTAGGCTACGGCGGACAGGTCGGCTACATAATTCTGCACATATTATTGACCTAAGAAGGCGAAATATCATGGAAATAACCCTTGATCTTTCCTTAAGACCCGCATTTATTCGCCCGCTTTCACTTTTAACAAGGAGTCACATCATGTCCCAACATAATAGTTTCAAAGCCGCCGGCGGTGGTGGCAAAAAAAACCGCACTGTTCTCAAGCGCTTCGAGCGCGTTGACCTGCTCCGCAAGCGCGGCCAGTGGGAAGACGGCAATCGCGTCATCGGCCTAAGAAAGACCAAGCCGGAAGAATAAGCCGGAAAAACAGCCGCCACTCGCGTTGGCTGGATCAATACTTTCTCAAGCCTTTCTAAAGCCTTTCCTCGCGGAAGGGCTTTTTTCTGCGCGGATGGGAATCAACACCGCAGCCTAGTGACGCATCCTCCAGTCCACGACGGGAGCAAGATGCTCCCACTACGTTCAACAAAGTAGCGGGAGCTTCCAGCTCGCGAGGATCAAAACGCAGCAACCAAGGCATCCACCTCAGCGCTCCACTTCGCGCGGGTCGCCACATCGAGCTGTGCCACCTCAAATCCACTTTTCGCGAGTTGTCCAAGTTCTTCCCGAGTGAACCCGAGATCCTGCGCAAGAGCGTGGTATTCCTCCTCAAGCGAGTTCCCGAAGGAAAAAGGATCGTCTGTGCTAATCGTGCAGCGCAGGCCACGGTCAAAGAACTCGCGGATCGGATGCATCGCCATAGAATCAATCACACCAAGCTTCACATTACTGATTGGGCACAGATCAAAGGTCGCATCCAAATCGATCGCCAGCTGGAGCACTTCAGGGTCCTCCACCGCTCGCACGCCATGCTGTACGCGGCGCACCCCCAACGTCTCCAGCGCTTCACGCACATGCCCGGATGGGCCGAACTCCCCCGCATGCGCCTTGGTCGTCAACCCGGCAGCACGGGCCTTATCCCAAAATTTAGGCGTCCACTCTTCGAGGGGCAAATATTCCACGCCATGCAAATCAATGCCGGCGAGCCCCTCCCAATTCACACATGCTTCCAATTCAGGCGCGAGCACCTCGGTGTAAGCATTACGCGACATGCCCATAAAAATACGGACATCCAAGCCATCGGGCACCGCGCTACGGATCGCGGAGAGTATCTCCTGCCCCGGAATTTTTAAAAACTCAATCATCCCAGCATGAAAGGACGTTTCCACATAGCGCACATTCTGATCCAGGTGTTTTTGAAAGATCACTTTAGCGGCCTCGTAGTAGCGCTCCGGCGTCGTAAACCACTCTAGCGCATGCTGGATCAGGTGCGATTCAAAAGCCTCGAAGTTGGGCCACTTGAACCCCGGAGCCCAGCAGGCAGGAGCCTCGGCAAATCTCTCCGGGTCCATGGCTTGGAGTAATTCGTAGGGCAATGCGCCTTCGACATGCAGATGCGTCTCCGTTTTGGGCAGACGATGGATGAACTCCGATAAGTTTTGATCTAACATCCGACTGAGCATTGTGGGCTGAGAGGGAACTTAAAGTAAATATACCGGAAAAAGTAACTGAAACTTTTCGTCAACGAACACGATTTGTAAAGTAAGCAGTAACAAATCAGCTGCGAAACTCCAAACCAAATCATATTATGAAAACAAAAAATATCCTCATCTGCCTTATGGCAGCAGCACTTCTCCCCTCACTTGCACTCGCTAAAAAAGACAAGGAAGGCAAAGGCGGCAAAGGTTTCGGCAAGCTCGACACCAACGGCGACCAAATGATCACCCTCGAAGAGGCTCAGGCTGCAAACGCGGAAAGGCTGATCGAGCGCTTCAGTCAAATCGATACCAACGGTAATGGCGAAGTGACCAAGGATGAAATGCGGGAGCACCACAAACAGCGCAAATCTGAGCGACGCGATAAACGCGAGGCTATGGATGCCGACGGCAACGGCACCATCTCGCTGGCAGAAGCGACAGCCGGAGGCGCTGATAAGCTGGTCGAACACTTCGAGAAGATCGACCGGGACGGTAATGGCGAAATCACCCGCAAGGAAATGAAGCACATGAAGCAGGCCGACCAAGGCATGCGCAAAAACAAGAAGAACAAGGATAGCAAATAAGAACGCTTTCCATCTCTGTCACAAAGCCCGGCCATTGGCCGGGCTTTTTCTTTGCTGAATGACAACTTGTACTAAGAAACCAGGCAGGAAAAATCTCGCATAGTGCATCCGGTATCCCCTATCACCTCTACCCGCTTTCACTTTTATACAGATAAGTCCACCTCATAGACCATGATCACGATCAATCAAGTCACCCACAACTTTGGCAAAAAGGTTCTCTACAACGGAATCAACACGGTCATCGGCGCGCATGACCGTATCGCTCTGATCGGCTCAAACGGCTCGGGCAAGACCACCCTGCTACGCATGATCATGAGCGAGATCGAGCCCGACAGAGGCTCCATCGACCAGCCGGGCTACGTCACCGTTGGCTATCTCCCCCAGGATGGCATCTCTGTCTCCGGTCAGACACTCTACGATGAAGCTCAAAGCGCCTTTGGTGATACCCTCGAGCTGCAGCAAAAGATCGAGAAAGCCGACGCAGAACTCCTCGATATGGATACTGAAGCAGAGGAATACTACGAACTTATTGACCTGATCGGCGAGTGGGAGCAGCAACTTGAGCAATATGAGCCCCAGAAGATGAAGTCCCGCATTGAGCGCATTCTCACTGGTATGGGCTTCGCTTTGAAGGATATGGATCGCGACACAGGCGAGTTCTCCGGCGGCTGGCAAATGCGTATCGCACTGGCAAAACTGCTCCTGCAAAACCCATCGCTCATTATCCTCGACGAGCCGACTAATCACCTGGACATCGTCTCCCAACACTGGCTGGAGCAATACCTCAAGCACTACCAAGGCGCGATCATCGTCATCTCCCACGACCGCGCTTTCCTCGACGAAGTAGCCAACCGCACGATCGAACTCAAGCTCGGCAATCTCAACAGCTTCAAGGGCAACTACTCCTACTATGCGAAAGAGACGGAGAAGCGCCTGGAAGTCCTACGCAAGGCCTACAAGAATCAGCAGAAAGAAATATCTGAAATGAAGGACTGGATTAACAGATTCCGCTCCAACGTAAAGAAGGCCAGCATGGTGCAGAGCCGAATCAAGCAACTCGAAAAAATGGAGCTCATCACGATCCCTCGTGACGAGAAAAAAATCTTCTTCCGATTCCCAGAGCCTCCCCCCTCCAGCGCCAAGGTCATCACCATCAAAGACCTGCACAAGGCCTACGACGACAACGTCATCTTCGACGGCCTCGACCTGCGCATTGATAACGGCGACCGAATCGCCGTCGTAGGGGTGAACGGCGCGGGTAAGTCCACCCTGGCCCGCATCATGGCAGGCACCGAACCCTACCAATCCGGCGAGATCGAGACAGGTCTCAACACCGTGATCTCTTACTTCGCTCAGTCTCAGGCCGAGGAACTGGACCCGGCTAAAACCGTCCTCCAAGAGGTCGAAACTTCTGCCGTGGGTAACAACGAGGCCAACCCGCGCGGTGCCTTGGGCGCCCTCCTTTTCTCCGGCGACGAAGCCCTGAAAAAAAACGAAGTCCTCTCCGGCGGGGAAAAGAACCGTGTCGCGCTGGCCAAGATGCTGATGAAGCCCGGCAACTGCCTCATCCTCGACGAACCAACCAATCACCTCGACATTAAATCAAAAGAGGTCCTGCAGGATGCAATTAACGCATTCGAGGGCACCGTCATCCTCGTCAGCCACGACCGGGCATTCCTCGATGGCGTGGTCAACAAAGTTCTCGAAGTCGCACCCGGCAGCACCCGCATGCTCACCTGCAATGTAACTGAGTATATCGAGCGCCTCGAAAAAGAGACTGCCGAACAAACCGGCGGCTAAAGGCGATATTATACCACTTACAAAAAAGCGCAGCCTCTTTCGAAGCTGCGCTTTTGAATGAATTGGATGCGCGATTAAGTCAGTCCCTTGATGATTTCCACGATAGGGAGGAAGAGCGCAATAACGATGAAACCGACAACCACCGCGAGAAAGACAATCATGATAGGCTCAATGATCGAGGTGATCCCGGCAACAGCGTTGTCCACGTCCTCATCATAATTATCCGCGATGCGATTTAGCATCTCTGAAAGCTCGCCGGTCTCCTCACCAACGTCCACCATACTGGTGACCATATTGGGAAAGACGGTCTCCCGCTCCATGGGTGAGGAGAGCGACTCACCGTCGCGCACTGCATCGTGGATTCGGGTAAGAGCAGACGAGTAAAATACATTGCCGGTAATATCCTTCGTAATAGTAATCGACTGAAGAATCGGCACACCACTCGACAGAAGTGTTCCAAAGGTTCGCGTGATACGGGCAATATTCACCTTGCGCACCAGATCGCCAACCTTGGGAGTGTTGATCGAGCACCAGTTGAAAGCCTTCGCCCCAAACTCCGTCTTAAGCAGAAACTTGGAGGCAAAGAATATGCCGACCACGAGGCCGATAGAGAGCAAAATATTATCCTGCATAAAGTTACTAATATTAATGACGATTTGCGTCGGCACAGGCAGAGCCGCACCTTCAAGCATATCTTCGAAGATCGTTTCGAACTTTGGCACCACCACCGTCATCAACAAAGCAACGATACCCACGGCAACGGCTACCACGACGACAGGATAGACCATGGCGGATTTAACCTTCTTCTTTGTCTTCAGAGCTTTTTCCATGAAGCCGGCAAGACGAGAGAGTACGACATCGAGCACACCACCCGCTTCACCTGCACGCACCATATTAATGAATAACCGGTCAAAAATCTTAGGATGCTGGGAAAGGCCGTCTGAAAAGGAGTTACCGGACTTAACCTGATCTGCAATTTGCTCAAGCACCGCCTTAAAGCGCAGGTTCTTCTCTTGGCGAATCATTACCTCCAGTGCGCGCAGCAAGGGCAGGCCTGCTTGCAAGAGCGTCGCGAGCTGCCGAGTAAAGGTCGACAAATCATCTTGTTTAATGATACGGCCAAAGCCTTTGGCTTTTTTCTTTTCATTGTTGCCCGCCTTCGTCGATCCTCCGGAGGATCCACCGGCAGCGACCACTTTTGTGGGCATCAGGCCAGAGGCGCTGAGCTTGGAATTTGCTTCCTCACTACTCTCCGCATCAACCGTGCCCGACTTTTGCTTACCATTGGCATCAATTGCCGTGTATTTAAATTTAGCCATAGTTTTTATCTGGTTAGGTGTATTTAAGGACTTCTTCGATTGTAGAATTACCATCAAATATTGCTCTCAAACCGTCGTCACGCAAGCTTCGCATGCCTTGTTCAAGTGCTTTTTGCTTAATGGACAAAGTAGGCGCCCGTTGATTGATGAGTTCTCGTATAGCGTCAGACATCATGATCATCTCAAACAGCCCTACCCGCCCACTATAACCGGTATTGCTGCATTCCGCGCAACCATCACCGTAATAGAAGTCTTTGTCCGCGATTTCCAGAGGGTCAACGTCGAGCATGTCAATGAGCTCTTGGCTCGGCTCGTAGGCAGTGCGGCAACTCTTGCAGATTCGACGAACCAGCCGCTGGGCCAGAATGGCCTCAAGGGATGCAGAGAGCAGGAAAGGCTCAAGCCCCATATCAATAAGGCGTGTAATCGCACCAGGAGCATCATTTGTGTGCAGGGTGCTAAGAACAACGTGACCGGTCAGTGAGGCCTGAACCGCAATCTGTGCAGTCTCAATATCGCGAATCTCCCCGACCATGATCTTATCAGGGTCTTGTCGGAGGAAGGCCCGAAGGGCACGGGCGAAGTCGAGACCGACCTGGTGATTGACCGCGACCTGCATGATACCATCAATCTCATACTCGACAGGGTCTTCTGCCGTCAGAATTTTCGTTTCTACGTCGTTCACCTCACGAAGTGCACTATACAACGTCGTCGTCTTCCCGGAACCGGTAGGGCCGGTCACGATGAAGATCCCATTCGGCCGGGCGACCAAATCACGAATAGTTTGTAGAATATTACCCGGCAGGCTAAGTGCTTCAAGGTCAAGATTAACCACCGACTTGTCGAGGACACGAAGCACGACACTTTCCCCGAACTGCGTCGGCAAGGTTGACACCCGAAGGTCCACCGGACGACCCGCGATCGTCATCTTGATGCGCCCGTCCTGTGGGATACGGCGCTCCGAAATGTTCATATTGGACAGCACTTTGATCCGGGAGGTCACAGGCACAGCGAGATTACGCGGTGGTGGCGCCATCTCATACAGCGCCCCGTCAATCCGGTACCGGATACGGAACTGATCCTCAAATGGCTCAAAGTGGACATCTGAAGCCTTATCTTTAATCGCCTGCTGCAGAACGAGATTCACGAAACGAATAATCGGCGTCTGGTTGGCCAGGTCCGTTAAATCCCCCTCGGAAAGATCCTCCTCGGATTGAGCGAAATCATCACCAATGTCACCGAGAATATCATCAATTGAAGAATCTTCCTCGCCATAAGTTGTGACGATGAGTTCGTCTATCAGCTCAGGATCACAAACGATAATGGAAATATCCTTATTCAGCGTAAACGTGAGGTCATCAATAATCGCCGGATTGAAAGGGTCTTTGGCCAGAACTTTGATCGAGGTATCATCGACCTCGTAGGGCACGATCGCATACATCCGTGCGACACTGGAACGGACGGCCGAGGCCACCTCCTCTGGTATCGTCCTGGGCGGGATCTCCAAAAACTCGTAGCCCAGGTATCCTGCGATGGCCATGAGGATTGCTGAACGCTCAACAACGCCAGCGTCCACGACTGCATCGGCCAGCGATTTGCCGGTATGCAAATGCGATTCATTCAACTCATCGAGTTGAGCAAGATCAAGCAGCTCGGCTGACTTGATGATTTCGTAAACTGTTTCGTTATGGTCTTCGAACATCGGGGTTTTTACCTAAATCGCTGGGTGAATGGAATGGATCATCAGTTGCTTAGCTTGGCGCCAGACTCGATAAGTCTTTCGCGCATAGGCCCTGGATCTTGTGATTTGGTGAGCGCCTCTTCAGCGGCGATAAGGTCTCGATTGTAGAGGCTGAGCAAGTGCGCGTCCAAACCAATCATCCCGTGAGCAGCACCGGTCTGGATATCGGAGGCGATCCGATACGTTTTATTCTCGCGGATAAGTTGAGAGATTGAAGTGGTAGTGACCATGATCTCGAAAGATGCAATGCGCCCGCCGCCCTTTTTCTTACAGAGCACCTGGGAGATGACCGCGACGATTGAAGAGGCCAGTTGAGTGCGCATTTGATCCTTCATGTCGGCAGGAAATGCATCGACGATCCGGTCAACCGTGCGGGCCGCACCTGTCGTGTGCAGCGTAGCAAAGACAAGGTGCCCCGTTTCAGCGGCACCCACTGCGGCTTCAATCGTTTCCAGATCACGCATTTCCCCAACCAGAATCACATCCGGGTCCTGGCGCAGCGCGCCGCGAATGGCATCTGAAAAGGAACCGACGTCGACACCGACTTCCCGCTGCGTAACGATGCACTTTTTGTGCTCGTGAAAGTATTCGATCGGGTCTTCCACCGTAATGATATGCCCGTCATGATTCTCATTAATCCAGTTTACCATGGAAGCCAGCGTGGTGGACTTACCGGAGCCTGTCGGCCCCGTCACCAGGATCAGTCCACGTGGGCGACTGATCAATTCTTTGACCTTATCCGGCAGCCCGATTTCACTGAGCTTAAACAAATCATTAGGAATCTGCCGCAGAACCATACCATAGGCTCCCTTTGCCCGCATGACGCTGACGCGGAAGCGGGATTTACCCTGATAGGCAAAACCAAAGTCCGCACCACCGCTCGTCTTCAGCTTTTCCTGATTACCGCTGGACGTGATCGCCTTCATCAGCTCTTCGGAGTCCTTTGCTGAGAGCGGGGGGCCATCCACCGGAGTCATTGTGCCGCTCATGCGAAGCGTCGGCGACTGGTTCACTTGAATATGCAAATCTGACGCACCCTGATCCACCATCAGTTCAAGAAGATCATTCATTTCGTAGCTCATCAGATGTCAGTCTTTTCTTGAATTTAGATTGAGTCGGAAACGGTCGCGTGAAGAACTTCTCCTGGCGTCGTCACACCGGCGATTACCTTGCGAACACCATCCTCACGCATAGTGCGCATTCCCATTTCTCGGGCCTTGTCGCGAAGTGCGACCAAGCTGGCGTTTTCGTAGATCATTTGCTGCAGCTCTTCATTCACGTTAAACATCTCAAAGATGCCGACCCGACCGCGAAAGCCGGTTCCACTGCACTTCGAGCAGCCCTCACCGAGCATGTAGCTGGCATCAGCGGACTGGTCCGGTCGAATGCCCAGAGAATTAAGCAGTTTTTCATCTGGCTCTGTCGGCGCACGGCATGCCGGGCAATTTCGCCGGACGAGCCGTTGAGCCAAAACAGCCCGCACCGCAGCAGCAACCAGGAAGGGCTTTATACCGATATCAACCAGACGGCTAATCGCGCTAGCCGCATCGTTGGTGTGTAGGGTGCTGAAAACCATGTGCCCGGTGAGCGATGCATTGATCGCAATTTCGGCGGTCTCCTTGTCGCGAATTTCCCCAACCATGATAATGTTTGGGGCCTGACGCAACATCGAGCGCAGCGCGGCAGAAAAAGTCATCCCAACATCGCGGCGCACCTGCACTTGATTCACTCCGGCCAGTTCATACTCAACCGGATCTTCCACCGTGATAATCTTACGGTCGGGATGATTGATACAGTGTAGCGCAGAATATAAAGTAGTGGATTTACCGGAGCCCGTCGGACCGGTCACGAGGAAAACACCGTCGGGTAATGCGATAATCTTCTCAAAGGCCGCTTGGTCATCACTAAAAAAACCAAGCTCCGGCAAACCGAGGCGCAGACCCTCCTTATCGAGAATACGCATGACAATACTCTCACCGAAAGCGGTCGGCAAAGTCGATACACGCAGGTCGATAACCTTAGCGCCAACCTTGATATTGATTCGACCATCCTGTGGCACCCGCTTTTCGGCGATGCTCACATTAGACATCAGTTTAATCCGGGAAACAATGGATGGTTGGAGCCGCTTCGGTGGGTTTTCAACCTCGTGCAAGACGCCGTCAATGCGGTAGCGCACCCGAAAACGCTTCTCCAGTGGTTCCATATGGATGTCCGAGGCGCGACGCTTGAGCGCTTCAGAGATGACCATGTGAACATATTTGATGATCGGCGCCTCTTCTTCGCTCGCGCCTTCAGCTGTCGGCAAATCGATTTCACTTGGCACCGCATCAGGGTCATCTTGATCCCCAAAGATCTCACTTACCTGCTCGGAACGGGCGCCTTCGTAATACTGATGAATCGCCTTCTCGATATCTGCCAGAGGTGCGACACGACAAAGCACGGATCTATGGATGACGTGACTGATACTGTCGATCGCATCCATATCAAGAGGATCGGCGATAGCGATTTCGACTTCAGTCCCGTTGACTTCAAGGGGCACGACCTTATAGCGGCTTGCCAGCTCGTAAGGTAACAGCTCAATCGCCTCGCTGGAGATGCGGACATCATTCAAATCCACAACATCCATATTAAATTCCGCTGCCAGCACTTCGGCAACTTGCATTGATGTTAAGGCGTGCTCGGCAAGCAGCAATTGCAGTATCGCGGTATCCTCATCGACATCTTCTGCGCCGCCGGATACTTTACTACGCGCCTCTTCAATGGTGGCGCTATCGATGATACCTTTATCGGTTAACAGCTGTAGAACAAATTCGTCGGCAGAAGTCACAGGGATTATTATTATTATTTGGGGTGGTCTAAAAAGTAAACTATCGGGCAACGCTCATCAGGAATTCAGCGTTTGTACTGGTCTTCTTTATTCGCTGAATAAGCATTTCCATCGCATCTGTGGACGGTAGGCCTTTCATCGCCCGGCGCAATGAATAAATTTTAAGCATCTCATCCGGATGATACAAAAGTTCTTCCTTACGGGTTCCGCTCTTATCCATACTTAAAGCAGGGAAGATGCGCTTGTCCGAAAGGCCGCGGTCGAGATGGAGTTCCATATTACCCGTGCCTTTGAACTCCTCGAAGATGACTTCATCCATCTTGCTGCCGGTTTCAACCAGTGCAGTCGCAATAATTGTGAGGCTACCGCCATCTTCGATGTTACGCGCGGAACCAAAAAAGCGCTTCGGCTTTTGCAGGGCGTTGGCCTCGACGCCGCCTGAAAGAATTTTACCACTGCTCGGCATGGTCGTGTTATAAGCCCGAGCCAACCGAGTGACCGAATCGAGTAAGATGACGACATCTCTACCCACCTCTACCATGCGGCGCGCCTTCTCAATCACCATTTCAGCAGCATGCACGTGGCTCTCTGCCGACTCGTCGAAAGTCGAACTGATCACCTCACCGTCGACCTGCCGTCGGAAGTCAGTGACTTCTTCGGGGCGCTCGTCAATGAGCAGAATAATCAAGTGCGCGTCCGGATAGTTTTTCTGGATCGAATTAGCCATGCCCTGCATCAGCACCGTCTTACCGGTGCGGGGCGGGGCGACGATGAGCCCGCGCTGCCCGAAGCCGACCGGCGTCAAGCAATCGACAACCCGCATCGAAAGATTGTCCCATTTTGCCTCCGGATCAGCCTCCATCAGAATTCGAGAAGTCGGGTAGTAAGGCACACGCTCTGTAAATGGCACAATTTCGCTGAGCGTTTCCGGATCACGATCCATCACCTTCTCGACTGCCACCACAAAGGGGCAGGACTCTCCTTCGCGGTGAGGATGCAGCTGGGCCTTCACGATGTGCCCACGCTTCAAGCCGTAATGTTCGATAAAGACCTGAGGCACATAAGCACTCAAGGACTTGATTCGATAGCTGTCCTTTTCATGGACAATAATCCCACCTTCTTCATCTTCGAGCAGTTCAAGAATACCCGTAGTCACAATCGCCTTTTTGGCCTCTCCGGCCTGCTTGGCGATCGCGTTGATCAACTGATCGCGATTCGGAGCATGCTGACCGGCATCCACTTCAAGAGCGGCCGCTTCCCCAAGCAATTCAGTTAGCCCCATATTGTAAATACGGTCATAATCGAGCACCTCTGCACTGCCAGACTTCAGGTCGGTAGAGAGCGCCTTCACTTCATCGAGCTTTTCGAGCACCTCCCACTCCATCAGTTCACCAAACTCAATCGGCGTATCATCCTCACGGCTCCGTTTATTCTTATTCTGCCAGTTCTTATTTCTGCTGCGCGGCTTACTCCGCTTGTTCTTGCCCTTAAACTTGTTTCCCTTCTGTCGATTATGCTGTTGGTTGCCACCGTTGCGCGGCCCCCCTTTTTTATCAGCGCCGTTATCCCCGTCCTGGTTTTTGGAGCTGTTTTGCTGCTTCGGGTGCCTTCTTCTCTCCTCCTTCGGCTGATCGCGCTCACCATCGTCGACTTTGATGTCGGCACTAAAGGTGACCTCGTCGTCATTGTTACTTGCGGACGTTTGTTTAGGTGCCCCGGTGTCGGCCTTTGTGCCGGCCTTTGCATTACCCTTTGCGTCACCCTTCGCGTCACCCTTTGCGTCACCCTTTGCGTCACCCTTTGCGTCACCCTTTGCGTCACCCTTTACCAATTGCTTTTTAGCGACTTTCTTAGCCGCTTTTTTAGCGGCCTTCTTTGCTGCTTTTTTGCGGGGAGTCTTTTTGGCAGACTCGTCGGGATGAGCTACCAGTTTAAAATCTTCGTTTTCGTCAGTCATAGAGAAAGTAAGCGGGTGTTATGCACCTGAGATTTCTTCAATCAGGCGCAGGGTTTGTTTTTTCAGAAATTCTAGACTGCCTGTATTCGTAATTACGCGATCGGCGAGACGCATCTTTTCGTCGAGTGGCATTTGCCGCTCCCTACGGCGCTCGACTTCCTCTCCTGAGTAACCTCGGGCCGCCATTCGGATTTCGACAACATCAGGAGAACTACCTATACACACAATTAATTCAAAAGAGCTTTCAAGCCTTTTTTCATATAATAAAGGGATCTCGACTAACCAGTCTGCGTCCGCATCATCCAGCATCGTGTTTTCCCAGACGTCCCGGACTCTTGGATGCAACAATTGCTCCAGCCAGGTCAGCTCCGACTCATCCTGAAAAACCTTGTCCGCAATCGCGCGACGATTGACCTGCCCGTCGCCGGAAAAAACCGCTTCACCCCAACGCTGACGAAGCTCTGTTTGCACCGTTTCATCATTGGCCAGGAGATCGGCTACGATCTTATCAGACTCCAGCGTCTTCCACCCGGCTTCTTCAAAAAACCCGACCACCGTGGATTTACCACAACCGATACCACCTGTAAGACCGATCTTCATCTATAAAAACACGACACCAGTAATGTCATCTGAGTTAATTTAATTTGAGGGAGAGAGGAGCACATACTCTTTGTATCGCATACTGTTCGAGCGAACAGAGGGTGGTCTAGTTAAAAGTGAGCCAAAAAAGACGGTGGGATGGCTACAAGAATCTTTAGTTCGAACAAACAAGCGGGCCTTCGGACCCATCTCGGAGCCTTCACCCGTCTCCCTCTTATACAACCCCGAAAGAGCGCCACAGCATACTGGACTCGACCTATACCTCTGTGCTAAACTCATGTTATGCCAGCCACCGTCAATCCTGCGACCAATCAAAACATCCGCGAATTCCCGGAAATCCCTGCCTCCGAACTGATCGACCTTCTCGGCAAGATCGCAGCCAACCAGCACAGTTGGGCGACCGAAACTCCGGGCAAACGGGTCGAGCCCATTCAGAGATTGGCTGCCAAACTCCGGGCGCAGCGCGACTCCCTGGCCAAGACCATCACACTCGAAATGGGCAAACCCATCGCTCAAGCCCGCAGCGAAATCGAGAAATGCGCTTTGGTGTGCGATTACTACGCCAGTCATGCGCCCGGGTTTCTGGAGGACGAAGCTGTCGAAGCCGACAAGAAGCAAAGCGCTTTTATCGCCACCGAACCGCTCGGCATCGTCTTAGCGATCATGCCCTGGAACTTTCCCTTTTGGCAGCTTTTCCGCGCTGCCATCCCCGCCATTGCTGCTGGGAATGGAATTCTCCTAAAACATTCCTCAAATGTCCCACAGTGTGCACTTTCCATTGAGGCGCTCTTTCAGGACGCGGGCTTTCCCATACACCTGCTGCGCAATGCCATGGTCTCGGAAGAAACTCTTGGCTTTGCCTTCGTCCACCCCGCCGTGCAGGGAGTGACCCTCACCGGCAGCACCGAGGCCGGTCGCACCGTCGCGGCTCAGGCTGGCGCACAGTTAAAAAAGTCCGTCCTCGAACTCGGTGGCTCGGATCCCTACCTGATTCTGCCAGATGCCGATTTGGACGCAGCCGCTGAAGCCTGCGTTGCATCCCGTATGATCAACAACGGCCAATCCTGCATCGCTGCCAAGCGATTCATCGTGGTCGGCCCCGAAACCCACGAGCCCTTTGCCGACAAAGTCATCGATCTCATGAGGGGCTACGAAATGACTGACCCATCCGACTCCGACTCGAAGCTTGGGCCCCTCGCCCGTCCCGACTTGCGCGACAGCCTTCACCAGCAAGTCGAAGACTCTATCGCCGCGGGTGCCCAATGTGTGCTTGGTGGCAAGATTCCCGACCGAGCTGGCAACTGGTATCCCGCCACGGTGCTCACCGAAGTCCAGCCCGGCATGCCCGCCTTTGATGAGGAACTGTTTGGGCCGGTCGCCGCCATCATTAGCGCCGGCGATGAAGCCAGCGCAATCGAACTGGCCAACCGCAGCAACTACGGCTTGGGCGGAGCCGTCTTTTCAGCGAACAAAGATCATGCGCTCGAAATCGCCCGCCAACTGAAAGTAGGCTCTGTCGCGATCAACGCTTTTGTCAAAAGTGATCCCCGCCAACCTTTCGGTGGCATCCGCCAATCCGGCTACGGCCGGGAACTCGGCCGGGAAGGAATCTACGAATTTACAAACAGGAAGACGGTCGTCGTTTCGAGATAGCGTAAAGGGCGAGCAACTTAGGGATGGAGCTCTAAGATTAATTCTCGTCTATATCAGACGAATAAGTAATAATGTGATCGATAAATCGTGGACATTACTGAATTAACGTTCACTGCTATAGTTCATCCATTCATATTATGCTCGGCATCACACAATCTGCCGCCCTGATGGGCGTTGAGGCACATCCCGTCCAAGTCGAAGTCAATACCGGCGAGGCGGGCGAGCTTAAATTTATTCTCGTCGGGCTTCCGGATAGCGCAGTCAAGGAGTCACAGGACCGCGTCTTCTCAGCCATGGCCAACAGTGGCTTTCGTTCCCCAGCCACCCGGACGACCATCAATCTAGCCCCCGGCGACATGCGCAAAGAAGGCCCGGCCTATGATCTACCCATCGCCATTGCCATCCTGGCTTCGATGAAAAAGTGCGAGAAAGAGCTCCTGGATCAATTTCTTATTGCCGGCGAACTCAGCCTATCCGGAGAGACGCGCCCCATTAAGGGCTGCTTGGCTATGGCAATCCTCGCACGAGACACCGGCAAGCAGGGGATTATTGTCCCCCAGGAATCTGCCCACGAAGCCGCTCTGGTCGAAGGGATCCAAGTCTACCCGGTCAAAAGCCTGGATGCCGCGGTGGCCTTCCTGAATCGCAAAATCGAGATACAGCCACTCCGCTGCGAACAGAGTAACTACATCCGAAAACCACCGGAAAGCCAGCGGCTCGATTTCTCCGAGGTAAAGGGTCAGCAAGCGGTGCGCCGTGCCGTCGAGATCGCGGTGAGTGGCGGGCATAATTTGTTGATGCTTGGCTCACCTGGCTCCGGCAAGAGCATGATCGCCAAGCGCATCCCGACCATCATGCCGGAGCCGCAACTGGAAGAGTTCTTGGAAATTCTCAGCGTGCAGTCGGCCGCGGGCGTCACCCTTTCCAAAGACAACCGACACTTCCAGCGGCCCTTTCGCTCGCCACACCATACGATCAGCGATGTCGGCCTTTTGGGCGGTGGCACTATTCCGGGACCCGGCGAGATCTCCCTCGCCCATAACGGCGTGCTCTTCCTCGATGAACTCCCCGAGTTCAAGCGCTCCGCCCTCGAAGTCCTGCGTCAACCGCTCGAAGATGGACAGGTCTCAATCTCTCGTAGCGCGGGTAAGATCACACTGCCCTGCAACGTGATGTTAATCGCGGCGATGAATCCATGCCCCTGTGGATACACCGGTGACCCCTCGCGGGAATGCCGCTGCACCGTGCCGCAGATCCAGCGCTACCGCTCAAAGATCAGCGGCCCCCTACTCGACCGTATCGACCTCCACATCGAGGCTCCCTCGCTACGGATCGAGGAACTACGCAACGCCGCACCCGGAGAAAGCTCCGAAGTCATGCGTTCGCGCTGCGAAGCCGCACGCGCCGTGCAAAGCGGACGCTTCCAGGAATCTGAACTCGCCTCCGATCGTTGCAATGCCCGCATGTCCCACTCCCAGATCCGGAAACACTGCACCATCAACAAGGAGCAAGGCGACCTCCTACAACAAGCCATGGAGCAACTCTCACTCTCCGCCCGCGCCTACGACCGCATCTTAAAAGTCGCGCGCACCATCGCCGATCTGGCGGGCACCGAGCGTATCGAAACGCCTCATCTTCTGGAAGCCATCCAATACCGCAGCCTGGATCGGAATTTGTTTTATTGAAGAGACTTCTGAGTAATCTAGTTAGCCCTAAAAAATGCCTTTTGGTTTAAAAAATCATCTGCCTTTTAACTGCTAAGATAATAATCATGAAAAATAAATTACTCTGTCCGTTGGCGACCTATCGGGCACCGACCTACCACGCGATGCTTATTGCAACGCTTATGATCACTGCAGGCAAAAAACTGGCCGTCGCTGATGCATCGGCACCCCGCCCGTCCAACGACGCTGCAACAGTTCCTCACGCAGATAATCCGTAAATTGCTCAAGCGAGGACTTTCGCTGGAACTGCGCCATTGTGATTACCTAGACTCAAATGAGCATGGGTGGTCCATACAAAAATTTAGAATTGAGGGAGGCAGGCGAGCGCGGCCAGTTCAATTTTGCTACGCCTACTAAGGCGTTACTCAAATTCTTTCCAACACGTAGAAGGGTGAGGATTCTTCCACCATCTTGCCCTCCTCGAATTCACCAAATTCGACGAAGAGATATTCCTTTCCGTCAATTTCCTTTAGGTCCATTTTGAGCGCCTGCTTACGTGGTAGGTCGAGCAGCATATCGCCGGAATACCAGCAAAGCGGATCCGTGGTGCGGCCTTTTTCCTTGAAATGAACGTCGCCGAACGAGCGCCAGGACCGTGTTTCTCGACGATACTGAGCGGCGGGGTCAAAATTCTCACCGGCAGACACAATGCCAACTTGTCGCCAGTTGCCTATAATCACTTCATTCGCCTCAAATCCGTCGCCAAGTTCAAAGCGATCGTCATCCCTGCCGGACGCCTGCCAGGCCGCCGTATTGAGCGGGGTCTTACGAATGGCTTTAACGATCTCCGCCTCACCGATGAGAGGCAACTTCATCTTCTCGAACCAAAAGGACTGGTGCGCTCTTTTTACGCCGCTTTTATGCAGCTTGAGGAAGCCGGATGCGGCCACGGTGAGCGGCTCGCCCGTGAATTGCTTGCGCAGGTCGCTTTCGACAACGAAGGCCCAGGGTCGGCCGCCCACGCGTTTTCCGACACCGGTCAGTGAGGCATCCTGTTTCCGTCGGTTCGCCCGGCGCTCGCCATTGAACCAAACGTCTGAGCCATCACCACTACCGACGTGTGAGCGGCCGCCCACGAGGAATCGGTAGGCGAAACCATCTTCCATGGCGGGCAGATCAAGTTGGGTGCGCATCATGATGACTTCCTTATCCCAGTAAGTGGAGGGCATCACGCCGCAGGCACAGAAGTGCTCCGGGCCCTTACAGTCCCCGACGGGGGCGAGCTTGCCGTCGTTGTGCCCGAAGGGTGCTTTGCCCACTTGCCAGCCGGCAGCGTTCGCGTCGAAACCGCGCTGCATCCAGTTCTCGCACCCCTCTGGCCAAGTGACGGGGCGGTAGCGCCAAACGTTGCGCTCCCAGAGTTTCTTCTCTGGTGGGTCGAAGGTGCTGTAGTGCCAGTTGATCTCGTAGCGGTCGGGGCCCCAGAGATTCCAGCTGTAGTCGACTACACCGACTTTCTCGTAAAGATCGACGAGTCCCGCGACGGCGCGGTCGGGGTTCCGGGTATCGAGTTCCCGTTTGAGGTTGGCCAGATTATCGAGCACATATTGCCAGATGACGTGTTCGCGCATGAGCGGCTCAAACACTTCTCTAACTTTCGGGCCAAAGGTATCGGGGTCACGGGCGAGATAGAGGTCCAGATGGGGCAGAGCTTCATCCGGTGTGCGTCGCTTGGCGACGGTGTAGAGCTTGTCCATGCCCCCAGGGACCTCGGCGAGGTATTTGGCAATGTGATCGAGCAGGTAATCCACCCCCTGCGACATGTCGCGATTTCCGGGAGTGTCGATGGTCTCGGGGAATTGAACGTAGGCTTTGCCAATCGTTTCCCGTGAGAGCGCCTGAATTTCGGGGTCGGCCGTTGCGATTTCCCTAAGAAGCGCAGGCACGGGTCTAAGGGCGGCGGCACGTCCATTGGTCGCGATTTTCTCGCCCACCAGCGGCAGTATACGCGGGGCGTAGCGCTTGTCGGTGACCAGGGGTCGGACAGCTTCCATGGCCGCGCTGCGCAGCCACCACTCCCGGTGCTTGAGGAAATACTCGAGTCGGTCGATATGAGGCGCGACCTGCTCGGTGCGGGCCATTCCAAGGGCTTTGAGCGCGGCTTCCGCCACCCACCAGGATTCTT
>Ga0307948_1001257_pt1 | contig 17886 bp, 10 predicted proteins | sample OrgLakmetagen280_FD_201824 | JGI IMG/M metagenome (GOLD analysis project Ga0307948, IMG submission 201824) | Saline water microbial communities from Organic Lake, Antarctica - #280 | ecosystem: Environmental > Aquatic > Non-marine Saline and Alkaline > Saline | place: Antarctica: Organic Lake...
ATTCCTTTCTTAACTTGTCATCACAGTATCACTGATTTTGAGATCAATGCATTCCTGAATCAAGACTCATACAGACTCCTCAAGTTTGTGTCAGATTTAGTTTCAATTTTCGACACTGGTTGATTTTATTTGTTTCACCAGCCAATTGCCATCAGCCAGAGTCTCGGGCTGTAGGCCATCCTTGTAACCCTTGTAACCCTTGAGGAGTTGTTTTCACTGCCTGCATAGTTTTTTCCCCATCTCAGCATTGGAACAGAACAAAAAATACCAGGCTTACCCTTCCAAATCAAAGCACCATGATCAGACACAATGCAGCGTAGTTATGAATTTATTTACAGAGGAACAGAACTGGAATATAAAAGACACTGGCAGGTAAATAAAGTAGAAAATTACAATAAAAGGATGTGCTTGTTTCCATTGCTTCCTTTGTGCTGTTCCACCAGCAATATGTCATTAGTGTCAGTATAAAAACAGCCAGCTAACAGCCGTTAAACCTGTGATGGAAAATTTTGTTTTTTCACCTACACACTTGCACAAACATAATCACTCTCCATGCCTTTCCTCAAAGATTTACTTACACCAATGCTCCGGTGCCTACTGCGCTATAATATATATATGTGCTCATGGTCCCTTATTTCTTTCCCTCAAACTCCAGATCTCACTGCTCGATCATTTCTTCTTGTCTCCGTCCTTGGCTTTCTTCTGCAATTTAACGATGGTGAAATATAACGCTGAATAATGAACCTTTAGATAGGCTTTTGCGTCTAGGAGAGCATGCATCAAACAGACAGGAATCCAATGTGTCTCTGAAGAAGCTAGGTGTAGCAGGAATGGCCGTCATTATTGCGAGTGAGTGGTTGCAAAACAATTTGTATGTGGTGGACCTTAACAAGTAAAGCAAAGCTATGTGCACAGAACGGGTGCACAGAACGGGTCGTGCATAATTCTGCCTCTCAAGCACTTGATCCTCATCAAATGATGGGATTTTGCGCAACTTAATGTTAACTGTATTTATGCTGTTAGCGAGCCTTGAGATCCTGCATCATTTTGTAGAATGGATCAGCTCCACATTTCCAATGAAAAGCCGTATCTTCATATATATTTGCCATATGAAACGTGTGATGCTGTACTCCGTCAGAGAGAGTGAGCCCCCTCCAAATTAAACAACGTAAGACACAACCTATACCCTTTAGCATACTGGACATCTTTCCAAATTTGTTGTACAAGAAAGTTTAGTTTGGAGGGCTAGGCTGTTTGAAAGCTAAGAAGGTTGAAAAAGAAGTGCCTGCAGTGAAGTTCACCCTGCGCGGGGCCTGCAATTAAATAATGGGCCTGAAACTTTTGAAACCGGAATTATTTTCCCGTTCATCCCGAGCTATCTGCAGTTGATTTAAATTTTGGTTCTGAGCTGCAGGCATTGGCAGAGGTAAAAGTAAGAATACTAAGGACGAGAGCGCCTGTTAGGCACGCGCCAGATGAGCTTGCCCAGCCACTCCATCGGCTACCTCTGCAAGTAGAATTGGACACACGTTTGAAGCATGCATTCGCGCTGCCGGATGATAAGGGCAACTTCAAGTTCAGGGGACCCTGTTTCCCACTCCTAGCGCAGCTGCTCCCTTAGCGCTCCCTCCCCCTCCCAGTTGAGCCTGCACCTGCAAGCGCAAGCTTTGCATGCAACTTGATGTAATAAACTGTCTTCCGTCCTTAATTGAGCTCCCTTTGCTAACGCCCTAGGCACACAAAAAAACTCTGCACAAAAACCTTGCCTCCCTTTTAATACCCTGTGCGGGCATCCCGCGGAGAAAAGTGTACTTTGCTTGCGGGGCACCTGCAAGCATTAAAAAGCCCCTGAACTTCACTAATTGCATGTAATTTCAAAGTCCCAAACATGCATCAACACACATCCTTCATGCTGTCATTCCGGAGGCGTTTGCAAGATGTTGTTCACAAGATGAAGCTGTCAGTCATATATAAAGGAACCTCGACCATTTCTCATATCAATTCATATGATGTCCTTTAAGGGAATAAACGGCTTTCTCTTGGTTTCGTTTCTGGGCACCCCCTATCTAGAGCTCACCTTCTTTTTAGGTTTAGGCAATAAATGTGGGGGTATGGGCAGGTTGTTCTCCTTGCAGTACTGGATTTCAGCAACAACTTTTCTCTGCTCATCCACCTTGCTTCGCTCCAGCACATGCTCATCTACGTCCCGCTGTATATGGTCCGACTCTGGACAACGCCGGTAACTACAGGCATAAAGCACACTAAAATTGCAAATGGCATCCGACTCTGGGCAACGCCGGTAACTACAGGCATAAAGCACACTGAAAAAGGCAAAAGACATTCTGACATAGAAGCACAGCTGAGAGGAAGACAGTTTTATAGACGTTAATGGCCGGCATTCTAAGTCGACCAGCCAAGCTCATTATATGCTGCTCGTAGTGTCAGAGTGTGCAATTTTGTCGAGCATTTAGGTTCATTGGTATGCAAGGCGAGTACCAACTGATTTAAGTGCTGAAGCTAAGAGAAAGTCGTACCCAAGCTGTGTCATGAAGCCAGCCCCAAGCTTTGGTTCCAATGGAGCTTCGTGACCATTCTCGTAACGGACCCACACCCGCCCAGTCTCTTTGTTCTCTAAGTTTTCGTACCTGTATGGAGCACATTGATTGGTTTGCAATGATAGCCTGTTTGCATCTGTGCATGTACATGTGTGTGTTTATGTGTGTGTATGTGTGCGTGCGTGTGTGTGTGTGTGCGTGTGTGTGTGTGTGTGTGTGTGTGTGTGTGTGTGTGTGTGTGTGTATGGCATACCTATTCAACAATGCATGTGTGCTTTTTTGCATGCATGCATGTGTGTGTGTTTGTGTGTGGTGTGTGTGTGTGTGTGTGTGTGTGTGTGTGTGTGTGTGTGTGTGTGCGTGTGTTGTGACACTGGCCTGTTTGGGCGCAAGTCACAGACCAATTTACATCACATGTCAGCCGGAATTCAAATTCACACCACTTACTTGACACCTATGATTGTTCCAGTGATCCCAAGAGGGGTCCTTACTATGTCATGCATCTGTCGAGGGTGCAAGAAGATGTGAAGCAATGGGTGGGAAAACTGAAACTCCTAAAAGCAATTGCAACCATAGGCAGGCACCTTAAATCCAAAAGGGGCTACATCGGAGTCACTTGCATATATGCTTGGCTTCTTCTTCTTGGGCATGGCAGCAGCAGCTCGAAGGGAGCTCTATTTTCGTGAGGAATGCAGCTACATACGTGACTGCAATCTTTGTGGGTTATAATTATTGAGCAGTTTAGCGAAGTGTGGGAAAAAGTGGCGAGTCCGAAGGAGAAGGTTTCCAATGGCTAGAAATTACAGGTAAATTGATTGAAATTGCTATATAAAGCTATGGAACACGTTCTAACCAGCAGGACCGAGACGTCACAGGGCTACATCAGTGTAACTGATGGCTGCAGCATTTACTATGAACTACACCGGCTTCATGAAGAACCCCTGATTCACGAAGATCGAGCCAGCCCAAAATATGTGTAAGTGTGCACTGTGCAAGCACATTTAATGCTGCAAGCGCATTCAACTAGAATGGATGCTCCCCTTCACATGAAGAATGGATGCTCGCCTTGACATGCAGGGAGCACTCACGGCTTGTGTTAGTCCAAGGATTTGCGTCAGGAATAAAACAGTGGAGGGGGTTGGTCCAGGAACTCAATAAATTGGTGAGCAGTAAGTGGCGTGTGCTTTGGGGGCAAAGGACAGAGGAAGCAGGGGTCACTCAATGAATTAGTGCTAGCTGCCCATCCTTGGGCTGCAGGAAAAAACCACATGATGAGAAGTACATTTGTAGGCACACCGATTGGACCTTGCAAATGGATTGCGTTGCGATAGCTTTTTTACTACCCCTTGCACTTGCAAGTGCGAACGAACTAAGAGGTTTTGGCAGCAGCTTCCTGCTTGCATTTCTATGCTTTGTTCTAGGTGTCAAAAGAAGGAGCCTCCTGAATCCTTTCGTCCCTGCAGCTCCAGGAAATACATAATGTTTTTCTTTAAATACCTGTCAAAACTAGCAGCAAACTTAGTTTACTGCTTCACTCTGCTACATCTACCTGTATTTTCTTCTGCAGGAAACCCAAGCCCTCGATGTGTTGTGTGTAGAGAACCGGGGGATTGGGAAAAGCAGCTGTCCAAAAAAGAAAAGTCTGTATAGCACCAAGATCAGTGCTTCTGATGTGCTCGCAGGTAAAATCAGTGCTATCTTAGCTTGCAATCTAATTAGGGTGTCCTGACATGCTTGTAATCTTGTTCATTTCCCTCCCCAGTCATGGACCATTTGCAATGGCAGGCTGCGCACATTGTAGGCTTTTCTATGGGAGCAATGGTGAGTTCTTCTGCCTCTTCAGTCGGGCCCTACCAAACAATGCTACCTAAATGTTGTATGTGAATACTTAATTTTGTGTAGCATCACTTTTAGACCACAAGCACCACTTAGACACTCTTTTTCAAAAATGCTGCTCCTCACTGATCAGATCGTAACAAAGCTAGCGGCCATGGCTCCGCACCGCGTTCTGTCGTTGGTGAAGATGTCAGCGACGGGTACGTTTCAGGACGCGCTTTGCATGTGGACGTAGATGTAAGCTGGTCTACTGAGACTAATACGGAATTTGTATTGACCCCTGCCTTTACAACGCTCGTAGTCCACATGCTGACACATTCGCTCGTTATGTGTGATGCAGGTGGTGGCTTACAAGCACTGCCGCACTCATGGAGGGCTTTTAAACTGGCCATTATGGTGTGTATGTGAGAACCAGCTTAGGAAATAATTGCGTATATGTCTGTCGATGCTCAGTGCTCAGCCTCTTGAGCGTATTAGCGTATTGTAAAGCCGCATTAGGAGGTGCTGTCTCTTTGTTATTAAGTGCTACATGTTTCCTGCAGGGTTTGCTTGCAAAGACAGCAGAAGACCGTGCGCGTGTTGACATCAAATTCCATTTCTCGAGACAAGTATTGCGGCTTATGGTAAGAACTGTCTTTTATTGTGCCTAATTATTAGCAGAAGACGCTACAAGATTGTTTGTTCTCATGTATCAGACATTCAAAATTTTGGCATTTGCATTTGTTGGCCCTGACTGAGGATTTATATTTTAGGAGTTGCATCTCGTTTGCAGCTGCCGGGGACTGATGTCGCCCCTGCTTGTTCCGTGAGAGATGTCCTGTATAATGAGTACTTGGAGGACTCGAAGCAAGCTGGACCTCAGCCAAAAGAAGGCAAGTCCTTGCCAGCTTTTTCACAAGGACTTATTTCCCAGGTTGGAATCCTCTCTGTCTGAGCTATCATAGTGTGTATGCACTGTATCACTATACGTTGTTCATGTGTGTGTGGCACAGGCTTCGATGGCCAGCTTCATGCAATCCTGAATCACTCAGTGACGGAATCTGATATAGAGCGGATCAGAAGCGGTGAGTCCTGTGAAAAGTCTCTGTGCAGGTGCAGGTGGTCTTGTTTGCTCCCAGCTTGAGATCAGATTTTGTAGCGTCTCCCTTCCTGCAGGCAACTTTCCTGTGTGGTACCTGCACGGCAGAAATGATGTAGTAGCAATGCCCCATTTTGCCGAACGCCTGGCCAAACGCTTCCAAGCACCTTGCGTCTACTTCACTGGAGGTCACCTCATTTTCAGGTATTTCAAGCATTTATGTTCCTAAATGTTATCTCGAACAGGTGCCAGAGATCTGCACAATGTAATTGCAGTGGCCCTAGCTCACACTACCAGACATCACGCATATAAATTGAATCCTGTTCCTAACAGCTTTGCCTACAGCTGTCGAATTACTATCTGCCTATAATTCGGTCTCTACTTCTAAATCACCTCTGACTGGCTGCTAAATAAAACATCGAAATTGTTGCTCTCTCACCTTGCAAACAATGCTTGTAACTTGTAGGGAAAATGTAGTGGAGGTGGCGTTACTGTTACGATCCGTGCGTGCAGACCTTTCAAATTGCAAAAGGTGAGCGCTTCAAATGTCTGCAAAATCATTGCACAAGTAAGAAATTGTATTCAGCAGTGTTACTGCTGCAAGGTTGTTGCTGGCAACACTGCACAGCTTTGCTAATTGAACTAGGTGTTTCTACAATTTACCACAATGTGTGTACCCGTCAATTACTAACTTGACACGGCGGGGTGGCTTCTTCCCCCTATGCACCCTTTTTGCACAGGTCAATTGTCAGTGACTTGCAGCTGAATGTAGATGCTGCAGCTGGCAACACTGTTTAAGGTGGGCTGGTTGTATGAGGTTTTGAGCAGCAACCCTGAGGTTTTGAGCAGCAACCCTGAGGTGCGCAATTTCACGACGTGTGCTGCAGCAAAATGTCAGGGGTTATGGAGCTTAAGAGCAAGCTTTTCCAACAGTGTTTTGAATGTACGAAAAGAAGCCATGTGTTGTGTTGAGGTTTAAAGGTAGGCAAAGGGAAATAAAATTTTCCTGTAATCTTTGGAACTTAACCTTGAATCAAATCAAAAACACCAAGTGCTTTTTGGCGCTTGTTAAACCACCATGCTATCCGGGCCTGGCCTCACAATTTCTTTTCAATTCCCAAATAAAACTTTCCTGTAATCTTTGGAACTTAACCTTGAATCAAATCAAAAACACCAAGTGCTTTTTGGCGCTTGTTAAACCACCATGCTATCCGGGCCTGGCCTCACAATTTCTTTTCAATTCCCTTGCATTTTACGGTGGAGATGAATCCGTCATCTGGAGGCTGCTCTTCGTTTATTCATGTGGGAAGCAGGATTCTGTATCTACCTGCAAATTTTGTTTCCTGTTCTGATTTTTTTGTATGCTGGAGGGCCTGGAACTTTTTAGATTTTGATCATAAGCACTTGCCACAAGGCTCCTGATGAACGGCCATTTCTGGCCGACTCTGTGTAATCAAGAAAAAGTATGCAGCAAGTTAGTCCATACTAGGAAGTGACAGTGAGGTTTAGAGTAGCATGAAAACCTTATGCCATATTAAATAACATGGGGAAATCCAGGGGATCAAGAGTGTTGCAGGTCTTGCCTGGATCCTGATGAATATTGTTCATCATTTTAGAGAGGGCAATTCCAGTGCGGACAACTATAAAGCATGAAGTGCGTGTGGGGGCGAGCTGCCATACGTTTTAGCTGCAGCGTACCATTTACTGCCACAGGTTTGAGTGAAGGTCATTGATTGATGTGTTACAAACTTAGGAGGAATATATTTTTTCCATCTTAATCGTAGTGAAGACTGTGTGTAAATTGGATGTTCCGGCCTGCTTTTCATTTTGTACATATATCTGTTTAAAATTGTTGTAGGAGGAACTTTTTGCTACAACAACTGTTTGACTTTCGTCTGGATCTCCCTTCTGTGTGTAATCTTTACTAGCTTAAAATCGACCAGGACCCGCATTTCAGACACACAGGTCAGTGGCGGTAAGCAAGAGAGCAAGGATAAAAAAAGAAAAACGCAGGTAGTGAAAACCACTCCCCACAATAAGTAAGGAAGAGGTTCCACTTTGGTGCCGGGAATCGTAAAAATCCTTTATTAATCGAATAAGAAATTATCAATGACAAGTTTGGCTGCGTAACTGACAAAGGTTTTACAAAGGGGGGTAATCGGCAGCCACATATGTTGGGCCTGATGGGCTTTTTGCTGGGCTCAGCCAACCCTAAACCCTATACCCTATACCCTATACCCTAAAAACTAAACCCTTAACCCTAACCCTAAACCCTAAACCCTAAGTTGTAAGCCAAATGTGAGAAAAACTGGTCTCAGCCAGCTTGAAATTATCTCTAGGTTGGTGACAGACTAGTCTCAGCCAGTTCCCCTAGTCTAGAAGAAAGGCAAAACCTAAGATGAAAGAGAGAGCTTTATGAAAGCCACACGTAGCAAGTTCAGGCGTGCTTACTGAACCCAGGGAATGAAAACTGTACGTAAGCATTGCAAATCAATCCGTAACTGTTTATGCAGAGCCATGGGCCTAGGAGCATTGCAAAAAGAGTTTGAAAGAAAGCAGAAATCAAGTGCCCTAGTCCAGTCTGCTGTGTACCACATTGCAAAGAAGTCTCAATAACTCAACCCAGTCTCCGAGGATATAAAAGCCACAGCCTTGCAGGCAAACAAGCACCAAAATGTGTGTCCTCCAGAGAACAGCTCCAGCCAGCTAGTAGAAGCAAGAGAACCACGACATCAAGCTTGGAAGGAGGTTTCTTACCTCATTTAGAAGCAAGATCCCTTAATCATGCTGGCTGTGTCATCACTACCAGTTGTCTGCGATAGGGTACAACGCTCGTGCATCCGGACCTCTAATGTTTAATGCTAATGCAGAATCCCTGCACAACGACTCCTCTTGCACGGGTGGCCCTGCGTGAACAAATCCCATTGGCATCATGTCATATGCCATGTTCAGCACAGCTATTTTCTTGCTTTTCTTGTTTAATTTGTCTCCTCATGCATCTCCTCAAGGCTTCCAGTGTGTCAACATCCCAAACCTCTGCGCGTATTCTTGGACGGACATACGTTCACATATCCACAGACTTTGAAATGGGCCAATTTCGATCATGAAAACAACTTGTAAGTTGTACGCACGGGCTGGAATTGATCAGTGCACGGCCCCATATCCACGCACATGTGTCATTCCAGTTCACAAGATTTGTTCTGTAAGGCTCGGAGAGCGCTAGGTTGCTTAGGTTGCTTTGAGGATACATCTTTCTACGTTTTATAATTTTTGCTCACAATTTCTATTGGTGCAAAACGCGTACACATTCTACACACATTCCATACATTCTATCATGAAAACAGACAACGTCTCACGCCATCCAGAATGAGTCTCCATGCTGCGTTTGCCAGGTTGGTTACTGATCAGTTACGCAACGTAATTTCTCCTTGCGCCATATTTGCAGACCACAATGCAAAGTACGATGTTGCATGTGCCAGCACTTGTTGTGGGTTCATCCCTGGAAAAATGTCGTTTACACAAAGCTGTCCGCGCGTTCGGCGATGCATTTATGTGGTATGGGCTATCTTGCCTTATTTCTTTTTCAAAATTAACAACAGCGCATGCATACTTAATGCAGGTGACGACAGCCATCGAGCTTCATAAAATGGCTGCTGCTGCAAGAGAGGCTGCCAGCCCAAAGCAGGAGGAGGTTAAAGCCATAAAGGAAGCGCACAAAAAGGGTGGTAAAGATGGCAAGGTGAAAAAGGAAGGAGGAAGGTGACTCCTAGATAGAGGAAGGGGGAGCTGGGTGTGATGTATTATGTTGCCTGGTTTTGAACCAGTATGTGGTTTTTGAGTTGATGTTCGAGTGCTTCAGACGGTGTTAGGCCATTTTGGTCTTTGAAGGGAGACTCTTCTTGTAATCTCTAATCTTGTTTCCCCCAACAGGAGCTCACGATGTGTTTACTTTCTTGAGCCAGAACAATAACAAGCTTTATTTTTTCCTCCATGAACTAATTGCGTTTTATGAGCAGGTTAGCAGTCACACTTCTTGACTGAAGGCCTTTTTCTTGTAAACCTCATATATTCCCGTGCAGCCAAAGACACCAGACACCAGACCTGATGGTACTGTTCTATTTATTTATTCCCGTGCAGCCAAGGCAGATGCGGTTGTACGGCAGATGGCTCGCAAGTGGAAGGCAACAGAGCCTGCAAGTTAGTACGCCCAGAAAAAAAGTTGGACCACAGGATACCTTTGTCTTCGCCTGTAGCAGCTAAAGTGCCAAATAAAGTGCGGTCCGTAGGGACAGTGCACGTATGTTTCCATTTCCCTTACTTTAAAAAAATCAACAAAAGGGGTGCCAAAAAGGTGGAAAACCGACCGTCACACCTTCACCAATATACTTTTCAAACCCCAGGATAATTTGGTATCATAAAGGAAGTTCTCCTCTTGTTTTGGAATGAAAAGAGGCCCTGGTTGGGGCGTGGTGGCCTGTAATGTGGAAACTCAGTGCCAAAATTTGAACTGTATTTCTGTCCAGACCACTGGGGTGGTCCTTTTGGCGGCCCCAAACTTCATGAACCATCTAGTTATATCAGGGGCAGCTGCCCTGAAAGCCTAGTGGCCCGTGATCATGCCAGACTCTTTGGGGTCGCGGGTTTGAATCCGCCTGGTAGCGTGAGTACTTCGCTGTCCGACAGCTCCGTCTCCGTTTCCTTAATCCATGCTTGCAATGGTATCACCCCTGCGTAGCTTTTTCTTTTTTTCTTGTATCAATCAAACACGACTTGCATAAAAAAGTCACATTTCAGGACATTTGCTCAGTTGACCCCTGTGATACTTAACGCGATGTTATGAAAGCAGATATGTCACTTGGGAATTATGGTGCTCCTAATTGTTGGACTAGACAGATGAAGAATGCTTTTGGTGACTTGCAGAATGGCACTGTATACAGTCAGTGACATATTACATTGTAGGAAGCTGAACATTCTTAATTTGCACATAGACTTGAGATTCAGGCATCAGACAGTTTGGAGAGAGGCATATGGTCAAGACCCTTGCTCTTGTTTAAAAAATTCTGTGGTTTATCACAATTGTTTTGCTTTGCCTGGGAGACCGGTTTCTGATGCACGTGCAACATTTGTCTTGCCAGAGTATTTGAAGATGGCTCTGAGCAAATGCTTGCAACACTTCGAGCTCAGAATTTGCGACAAATGTAATTGGCATACTGTTCATGATGAAGAGCATATCATTGTAGACAAATGTAATTGGCATACTGTCCCAATGAAGATCTGGTGCAACTGCGCAGCAAAGTTTAGCAACTCTTCACTTCTGCCCAGGAAAATAGCTCTTCTCGCTTGAAGGACTTCATAAACCAACATGATGCCTAGGGAGTCGCTAATTTCGATTCTGAGTGCCTAAAATGCTGTAGCTGACCTGATAGCCTTTCTAGCCTTTGTTTACCTTGCAGAACTGCCCCACTTTTTCCTCTTGGAGCTTTGAATCCCTCTTGACTGTATTGGGTCGTATATTGTATGCTTCTGTCAAGGAGATTTCTGGGCACCTGGTATCAAAGTGGCTACCTTAGTTTATGCAGAAAGCGATTGTCACTGACTGCGTAGCTGTTCTTTTCCATCTCCCTTCCATTAAAGGCTGTGTCTTAAATCAAACAGCATCACTCTGCACAAAGCTTTCCAAGCTGACATATCTTGAAGTTTATGGTGCATTTGTTTACTACACAGACAAAGGATGCCTTCGATTTGCAAACTAGGTAAAAGTTTAAAAGTTTGATTTTTATTACAGCGCACTGCCTGGAATTCCAGGCTTCTCCGTAACATAGGAGAGTACAGTAAAATTTTTTGCGCAGAAGTTACAAATTCCCCTGCGGGCTTTCTTAAGTCTCAGCAGGTAGCATAGATAGATTAGCACACTTTCCCAAAAAGAGAGCCCAAGCTGCAAACAGAGACGAGTTGCTACCACACTGCTGCCTTTCTCCTACAAAAGCAAAACAGGGCGTCGTACGCCAATCGGAAAGCACCATCCTTCTCAGCATGAGCTTCTTACTCGATTTGGCAATAAAGGTTTTTGGAGAAAGGTGATCTTTTCTAAGCTATAAGACTCTCAGTTTCTCTAGCAAACCATAGGCCCTAGACACTTCGTGTCCTAGGGTCCAACATGCAGAAAGGGCACAGTAATGGAGCCACAATCCAAGCATCAATCAACATAAGACTAACTTGTACTCTTTGCCGGAGCGCACAAATAACCCTACTTCTAATTGCCTTGCAAAATCCAGCAAATCTTGCTGGTATGACTCCTTCTGGTTCATGAAAGCATCCAAAGCCATAAAAACCTTTAAGTCTGTAGCACCCTTCATTTCGGCCGCCAAATCCTGGCTCTTGCTCAAAGCTGATCTGCAGTGCAAAGGCAAGTGCGACGAATGAGCACTGGGGCAGTACACGCATTCTTGCACCCATGCATTTAAGTGCTTAAAGTGTTGTCATTGAGCATTAGCATGCAAGCATTTGTGTGCACACGCCCACAAGAAACCTGTCTAGCCTACAAGCGTCAAACGTTTTGCCTGTATGTTAACTAGTGTGCCACACATGTTGTACTCCCAGAGTAAATGGGCATTAAAAGAACGTTGCTGTGCAAAAGATTGATGACTTGTGCACTTCCTGAGCGTACAAATGCTAACAAAGCAATTTTCAGGCCGTGCATTTAATTTCACAATTAGCTTTTTAAACGCTCATGCACGCAAGTGGATCAAGCTGAAAAGAAGGTATTCATCACTGCCGGATTTTGGACGTCAAGCGGGAGTCAGACGCAGTGGAGCTGTACATGGCTGCGTTGGGCTAGCTCCCCACAGCCAGCATAACTTCCAGTTCACTAGCCAGCCTTACACAATAGCCAGCAGCAAAGATGTGCAGCTACAATGATGGGCAAATCAGTGGTTTTCAGGGTAATTTGATGGACAGGCATTTGGGCCTTTCGCACTGCATGGACAGCCTAATGTTAGGATGAGGGCAGCAGCATGTCTAACAATCTTCTGCTCAATAATTATGTGCAAGCGCATCAGCAATGAAATCCAGGGGTTTAAAATCCCCATCCCACCCAGGACAAAACCAATTCCCTTAATTTGTGGGCCATTATGTAATGCATATTGTTACACACTACATGATACAATAACTCACCAGGTATAATACTATACCTCGCACCCCACTTATACAAACTTACAAGTAGTGTTATTTGGGGAATCTTCAACTGATCTTTGAGGATTTGAAGCAACATTCTTAGCTGCATCACTGACTTCTAATTTGTACTTGGTATCATGCTGCTGCGAGCTGTGAGTGCACCTGGGCGGGCTGAAGTTCAAGGGAACGCAAGAGTGAGTCCTGGTGGTGTAAGCCAGGGGGAGGCAGGGTAAGTGGCAGCAACAAGTGCAGCAGCATCAGCTGGGATAAGAGCGGGGAGCGCAAAAGGAGCAGCACAGGCAGCAAGAAGCACAAAGGCAGGTGATGGAAGAAAGGCTGCCCAGGCCTTGTTAGGCAGCCTGGTGAGGCAGGAGAAAGGGAAGGTAATCTGGTGGCAGCATTTTGAGCCAATATTGCTTAAGCATAAAGGCAAGCCTTGGGAGCACAAATTTAAATGCATCAGAGGGCACCCCGAGCTGTGCGGAGCTCTCCTCAGTGTAAGAAACCCATCCAAGTTAGTCAAAAGGGTGTATCAGAATCAGATGCAACTGTTTTGGCATGAGAAAGTAGGATTGGTGAATGCATGCTTGTAGCAGCTGTACATGTACACACGTCTGGTCAGATTAGGAACTGAAGGTGTTTGTTGCATGGAGTGCAGAGACGTTACTGTGCATCAATGCACTTATACGCGTGTGGTTAGGCACATGTCACATGTTTTATACGCATAGGGCTGCTATACCCCTAGCAAACATTTTCTTGGCAACAAATAATTGGTTGGTGAACTTAGCTCCTTGCGAGCTACACAATCAACCCATGATGGGTTTGATCTGAGCCGTTGGATCTCCCCAATACACGGTAATCACGTCTTATACGGTTATACACTACAATATAACTTAGATGGGAGTCCCAGATACGGCCCTGGCCAAACCTAGCTATGTCTCTCAAGCCACTACGTGAGTATGCAATGAGAAAGAAAACTTAGTACACCTGTCTTTGAACCAAGTGGTGGAGTACAACAGTACAAATTGGCCATCAAAAGTGAGGGGAAACATAACAAGGGCTTAGCGTGGCCATTTTTTGAGGTCTACTCTAGGTGACAAAATAAATTGTGCTGCATCAGGTCAAAGACCAGCTTGTTTGCAATTTCCTTGCTCAAGGAAACACTAAATTTGCTTTCCTTCATATCTGAGCATACAGATTTCTTTTTGACTGGCAGACCCGGAATCTCAGACAATCATGGAGACAATGGGTTCAGTCAGCCCCGTGCAACACACAGAGACCAGCCAGTAGCTCTTTGAACAACTTGGCTGAAGGTCACCCACAACTGTAACTATTGTAAACGTTGTTTGATGGCGCACCTGATCTTGTAAGGGATGCCCTTGACCAAACACAATGTGTCTTTCGAAGCGGTCTGTCTGTGGTCGGCCACAAGCAGCAGGTTCCCACCATCTAGCCCGGCACTCTCGACCACGACCCCGGCATCAACCTCAACAAGATGCTGCAAGATAGAAAACGAGAAAGAGGGGGTCAGGCCTTAGGTAACTCCAAGAACATGTTTAGACTGTTGCCGTCTTCATTACATATTGAAATTGACCATGCTATAGCAGGAGGCGTAAAGGGGGCAGAACCTGTGATGGTGCAACCAGGGTCACACACTTGGTGCATGTAAATGATTTTTGCCTCTATAGCCAAAATCGCGGACCAAACTACAGAAAGTGCTTTACAGGTTACAGGCATATGCAAGGAAGAAGGGTCTTTGCGTGAATGTTTACAATTCCATGTCGTTATTTTCAGCAAAGCAGAATGCTCAGCTCCACCCACCTTTACCTAGAATTTCATAACATTGGTGAACAAAGATTCCTTCTATTAGGTATGATGATTAGTGGGACAATGAATCTGGAGACAGCAGCGGAGTATGCAATGCAGCCACATATTGCAGCTGGCGCAGGATTAATGACAGCACGTAATTATGGTTTGAATAATAAGACAACCTGTATTGATTAGGCCATTTGTTGGCCAAGTGTTTGCTATACTAGCAGGGATGTATGTTTGCCAGATTTGGGGTACAAAGTACTTGAGCGAGGGCACGGAGTTCCAAAGTTAGTTGCGAATAAGGCTTTTTAATCCTGTACCAATACGCAAGTGTATGAGGTGACGAGCTCATAAGTTGAAGGTTTGAAACCACTTTTGGCAAGAGCAGGATCATTTGGTTTGTGACAAGTGTGGGTACAGTAATGTGCAAGATGAAAAACATGTCTTTAATATTGCAAGTGGGATATGGTTTCCTTAATCAGGACAACATGAGACTGACAAATGTGTGGCGGCGATGGTACACATTTTTGATTGCCTTTCATTTCCTTTGTTGCCGAGCAGCCAGGATTTTGGAGGCCACTTTCTATGAAGTTCTTATGTTATCCTGGTGTTATGGTTACAGCTCCCAACACAAAACATAAGCTAGTGTAAAAGAATGATGCTCGCTGGGATGATGATTATACATGCACAACGTCTGCCATATGGTGAATTGTATTAGCTGCCTTTCTTTGTAGCCTTGAAGCAGCCACTCAAAGGAGTCCGCGGAATCAAGTTAAGGCAGTGACAAGGCTACATGCCTTAAGTTACCCAGCCCTGTTGAATGAAAGCTTGACCCTTTGCGTAATAAGTGAGAACCTACAATGGCAAGAGCACCAGCATACCGAACAGGAGCACCCTCAACAGGCAGGTGGCTTTTGAGGCCCAAGTTGACACCAGTCCACCCACCTCGCCTTGGTTATCTTGGTACAGCTGCTGTTGTAGGGGCCAAATTGAGCGCCCAGGGTACCTGGCCTTGGCATACGCCTCCAGTGCTGCTTGCAAGGCCCTTTCGCTGCCTTTCAACCTGTTCCTTTCGCTGCCCTCAAGGTTTTCAACCTGTCAAGCAGCAAGAGTGAAAGCAGCCCATGAGCATACACCTCTAGTGCCGCTTGCAAGACCCTCTCACTGCCTCGCAACCTTATCCTTTTGCTGCCCTCCAAGTTTCAGCACATGAGCAAACAGGAAAATCTTGAGCTTAGCTGAGAACAGCAGCAAAAAGGATACAGTGGGCAAAAAGGGCATTTACAACTGCAACTGTGTTCAAGAAAATGGACACAACTTGGTTGCACGCTCGCCTTGCCTTGTACACTTTCCTTTCTAGCCTATAACTCAAAGCTACTTCCAGGAAGATTGCAGAAAGGAAGGCATCAAGACGCTGGAATAGCATGAGGAATGCACGCAACAGAAAACAATTTGAATGTTGACCTGCAATGATTTCCATATTCCGCTGCAACAAGCAAACATGCTCACCCGGCTCGTCAAGGACACGCGAACCGGTATGGCGTGGTATGTGCCATTGCTGCTTAGCTGTGTCACTCTCCTTAGCATCTGCGGACTTGTGGGCGAAGGCTGCAGGCCAGAAGCCTCCCACAATCCCAGCAGCTGGTCCAACTTGCTCTGACTTAGCTCAGAAAAGACAACCTCCGTATGCGTATGCACGCCATCGCTGTGCACAACAATCGTGATGTTGCTTACTGAGGGCTCCACTGCCCTGGCTGGGCGACTTCTGTACCTCATACCCTGCTTCAAACCACTGACATGCTGTACCCAAAATCAATCTCTTTGACCCCACTGAGGGGGCTTTTGCCCCTGCAGCGGTCAGAGAAGATAAGGGTATTGCACGTTTGTTGAACGCCGCTGGTTGCGGTGGAGGTGTGCTTATAGAGGAGGACAGCGCATTTTCCTCCTCTATAAGCACACCTCCACCGCAACCAGCGGCGTTCAACAAACGTGCAATATCCTTATCTTCTCTGACCGCTGCAGGGGCAAAAGCCCCCTCAGTGGGGTCAAAGAAGTGTATATGCTGGCAGTGCTGCTGCTGCTGCTGCTGCTGTTCTTGCTGCTGCTTGGTAGAGGGGGAAGTGAGTGGCGTGGCCCCCACTTTGGGCTTGGCAGGGTGGACCCTGCAAAGCAAGAGCAAAGAAGAAAAGAAAGGAAGCTAAAGGTTAAGCAGAGGAAGGGAAGCACCACGTGTATGAATGCGCCCAAGAGCAAGGCTCAGAGTTCAGCATTGCATCCCAGCCAGAAGTACAGCACTAGGGTTGTTCGGTTGAATTCTTGCGTGCCCGTGTTAACAGGCAAGACCACTCACACACTGGCACGGTGTGGTGCAGGACCACAGGACCAGTGAGAAGATGAGAGCCTACTCAGGGGGGAGAGCGGGCGTGAGCCCCTGCGCGGCGCACCAGGAGGCTTGGTCATTTTGCAGAGCAGGGCGAGAATCTTAACCTGCACTGTCTTGCTTGTGTAAGCTTTACCTGCTGCCGCATATAACATGAAACGAGGAGGCAGGTAGCCTGGACAGCATGATCATATATGGTGATGAAATGACCCTATGATTGCAATAACGAACAGCGAAGAAAGCCTGGTTGTTTGAATAAACTGCAGCAATTGGTTGGTCTCAAGTTGTTAGAATGGTGTTGACTGTTATATTGCATCTAATTATATATTGACTGTTTTTTTAATTGGTGATAGCTTGTCCAGGAGCAAGTCTTTTTGGAGTCAGTTAGTTCTCATTCGCTGACTATCTAGCTGGCTGATGTGAAGAACAGTCTCACGTATTTTTCTGACTCACGGCGACTGCCCCATTTGAGAGTTGAAGATGCAAGCACATCTAATAAAGCCAGGCCTGCAGAGAAGTATGTGGTGACCATTGTCCAGAGAATGCCACTGCTGAGCAAAGATCCCTGGTTGCCAAGAAGCTGGAGAGGGCTGAAGCACAGGTATTTTGTTCCTCGGATGATTCTCCCTTGGTCAATCGCTGAACTGAGCAGTGTGCAATCGCTGAACTGAGCAGTGTGCAATCGCTGAATTGAGCAGTGTGCAATCGCTGAACTGAGCAGTGTGCAGAAGTTTCTAGTCCATTCCAAGGGCAAGCATCAGCAAAAAAGCAGCTCCAGCTGAAGCGACAACTGAGAACGCCACGCATGCAACTAAATGAGCAAATACAGCCTTGCATTACTCCCTTCCGACTGCTGAAGCTAAGCCTGGTCACCAGCGGCTACAAGCCACCAGACCAGGAGATGATCCTAGCAGCTCCAGCTATCCTCCCAGCTCAGTTCAGCAACCTGAGAACCTTCATTGAGTACAGCCCACAACAGCTCATACTAGCAACCATTGAGCCTATGCTTGTGTCAGAAGAGCAAAAGCACATAGGGGCACAAGCAGCAGAGG
>Ga0307948_1001260_pt1 | contig 17878 bp, 19 predicted proteins | sample OrgLakmetagen280_FD_201824 | JGI IMG/M metagenome (GOLD analysis project Ga0307948, IMG submission 201824) | Saline water microbial communities from Organic Lake, Antarctica - #280 | ecosystem: Environmental > Aquatic > Non-marine Saline and Alkaline > Saline | place: Antarctica: Organic Lake...
GTCAGCTTGACAGAGGCCTTTGATACAAGGGCTACAAAATGGTCCTAGCTCACCACGAGGTCAGCTTGACAGAGGCCTTTGATACAAGGGCTACAAAATGGTCCTAGCTCACCACGAGGTCAGCTTGACAGAGGCCATTTATAATACAGAGGGCTACAAAAGGGCCTTGCTCACCACGAGATCAGCTTGACAGAGGCCTTTGATACAAGGGCTACAAAATGGTCCTAGCTCACCATGATCAGCTTGACAGAGGCCTTTGATACAAGGGCTACAAAAAGGTCCTAGCTCACCACGAGGTCAGCTTAAAAGAGGCCTTTGATACAAGGGCTACAAAATGGTCCTAGCTCACCACGAGGTCAGCTTGACAGAGGCCTTTGATACAAGGGCTACAAAAAGGTCCTAGCTCACCATGATCAGCTTGACAGAGGCCTTTGATACAAGGGCTACAAAAAGGTCCTAGCTCACCACGAGGTCAGCTTGACAGAGGCCTTTGATACAAGGGCTACAAAAAGGTCCTAGCTCACCATGATCAGCTTGACAGAGGCCTTTGATACAAGGGCTACAAAATGGTCCTAGCTCACCACGAGGTCAGCTTGACAGAGGCCATTTATAATACAGAGGGCTACAAAATGGTCCTAGCTCAATCCTTCTCACCGCGTGGTCTCCACTTTGCCCCCACTTGTCTCTCGCACGTGCTCCCTGTCTTGCACCGCCTTGTTGCTCAGAGTGAGCTGCCTTAACTTGCTCCTGATCTGCACGCACATAAAACAGACAAAACAGACAGAAGCAACTACTTGATTGGATTGGGTGTTAAGGTCGCTTGCAACTCGCCACATGAGCTTGACCTCCAAGCTTGTGGGCAAGCTCCAAACTGGAGGACCTTCACATCAGGCGCTGCCAACGTTACACAGGCGCTGTCAACGTTACACAGGCGCTGTCAACGTTACACAGGCGCTGCCAACGTTACACAGGCGCTGCCAACGTTACACAGGCGCTGCCAACGTTACACAGGCGCTGTCAACGTTACACAGGCGCTGTCAACGTTACACAGGCGCTGTCAACGTTACACAGGCGCTGCCAACGTTACACAAGCGCTGCCAACATTATGGACCGCCGACAACCTAAGCCAGCAGCTCAGTCAGTAGCATGAAAATTACAACATAGATGGATTACAAGCTTCCCTCATTTCCGGCGCACGAGCTTCTGTCATATTCTTATAATTCCATGGGCTGGATCAGCTCTATGCAAGCACAAGCACAGGCACAACCACTCACCTGCCGGTACTCTCCCTTGATTTGGCCCGTTTCGGGGTCCATGACGTCAGGAGCTTCAAGCTGGGCTTGCAACACTGGCAACACCTTGAAGCTCTCCAGCACCTGGTCAATAGCGGCCAGACTGCTCACTAGAAAGCCGCCAATTCCATAGGCCACCTATGTACAGTGCGTTTGTGTGCATGAGTGTATGCCTCCTTGTATTTGTGTGTGCGTGCGCGTGTAGGCGTAAGGTTGGCCAGAACTGTACGCATGTGACACTTATGAACAGGGCTGCCCAGATTTTTTGACATTCACAGCATGTGACTGTACATGTGACTGCCCAGATTTGTTGACATTCACCGCATGTGACTGTACATGTGACTGTACATGTGACTGTACATGTGTGTGTACAAATTTCCTTGCTTTAAATACCGTATATACACTGTACGTACGTGTGTGCGCTTGGTTCTGAAAAAATCTAAGCGTGCCTGATACGTTTGATACCGTGTTTGGTCCTGACCAAGCTCGTGTGCACGTGTTTACATAAGGACGCTTGTGTGTGTGTGTGTGCGCGCGCACGTGCACGTGTGTTTGTATATATATACTTTTGAGAGTGGAGCAGGCTCTCGGCAGCTCGCTCTTTTGAGCAACCACAGACATGGTCGCCTAACCATTTGAATGAGCTTGCACATCCTGATCAATGACTCACGCAGCGTTTTGTTCTATGGTTGGGCCCACAGTCCACAAGTACCCTACTGGCGTGCCCCTAATGCTCTTGTGTACAAAAAGAAGCATTCGTCACCTTTGCGGGAAGAGAGGATGGAGGGTTTGCCTTAGACATGCGCTGGTATTCATCTAGCCGCACAGAGCGCCGCAAGCTTGCAAACTCCACCTGCCAATGAGAGTGCAGTAGGAGTAATAGATTGTGAGAGATTCACAAACAGCTACCGGCAGCAAGGAGATAGGAAACGAAAATCGATACAGGCAGTGAGTGGAATTCTCCCCCCAAAATATAACATGAGGATCAATGAGTGCTCTTTCACCAACCTCCTAAGCTGACTTGTGCGTACAATAATGTGTAGGGTTGGCCAAAACCATACATGTCTCAGGGTTGTTCAGTCCGTTTTTGGGAGAGCAAGGGTTCAATAAAGTCTGTGAAAGAAGAACAAGATAGTTCTAGACTCCAACTGTTTGAGCAGTTCGATGTGCAAATTCGAAAATAAGGGGTTTGCATGCTCGTCCAAAACATGCCTGAATTGTCATGAGTATGTATAATATATCATCATTAATAAGTGATCAACTAAACAAAAAGTCAAAACGTTGGACGGCCAACTAGGGCTATTTCCTGCATTTTGGATACAAATTTGGACCCAAACTTTCGAAAAAAAGGGCTAAAAGTTTGATAACTTTTGATGGCTCGCGAACGGCACTTTTAGAGTTTGTCAAAATGCGTGAAAATCCGCAAATTTTGCGTTGATCCCGAACTTTTGACCAAACCCCCAACTGAACAACCCTGATATGTATACGGTGTATGTACGATATGCAAGAATTTCACTGTTATTTGGTCACGGTTGTATTAACAATTCAGGCCAATTCTAAAATGTGCGGCTTTGATGCTGATGAGGAAGGAGCCCGATAAGCAAGCTCCAGGTCTCGCTAACCATACCGTCCCCAGGAAGCACAACGGAAGCACTCCTTTTTGTATTCACCTTGAAGTTGTCAGCCTGCGATACAAAAAGTGTGCAAGCGAAAGTGTGTGAGCACCCACGGCCCACTATTTTATACGCAAGTTTAGGGTTGGCCATAATTGTACATATAAGGTGTATGTACGGTATTTTTGGAAAATCACCAAATATATAGTCATATACGGTGTATGTGTATACGGTTCTGGCCCACCCTACTCAAATTACATTGGTGAGGTTAACTGAGCAAGTCTCTACAGCCAAGAAAGCGGGACTTTATTCCACAATCTCAAAAAGGTATCGCGGCATTAACGTTCATTTATTACAACACGCGTACAATGGCAAATCGACATTGCTAAATACTATATACGTGGAGCAGCATGCCAACGTTGCTAAACAGGTGCATAGCAGCATGACAACGTACCGCGAGCTCAAAACCAGACACTGGAATGGTCCCATCGCCGGAGTCGGAATACATCCTGCCCACTCCTGACCTGAAACCATAATCAGCGCACATAACCTGCGCAGAGTGGTATGTGTGTGTGTGTGTGTGTGCGCGCGTGAGTGCGTGCATCTGTATATGTGTGTATATTTGTGTAGGTATGTGTATACGTGTGTATGTCTCTATGTGTGTGCGTGTGCGCACGTGCGTCCCTTTAAAGCTTGCGCCACCAATGTCACAGTCCTCGGATTTAGGGGCGACTCTCATAAATCAAAATGGGTGTGCAGAAGCAAAATAGAATGTACTAGAGGTAAATTATTTAGAATTGACCGGCAGACAATCTACAAGTTCCCGTATTTAATCAGACATCAGCTGAAGTCTAGAGCACGTATGCATATCCTAAACACACAGGAGGCAACTCTAATATGAAATCTAACAAATGGACACACGTTGGCAATGCATGCGCACAAAGACACACACACACATACACACACACACAGAGCAGACAAAACTGTGCAGACCTACTTCGACAAACTGGCCGCCTCTGTCTACGAAAACGCTGCAGCTGTCACCCACGGCCTCATTTTCATTCTCCTCAAGGGCGTACATTGACTGCCTGCCACAGCGCACAAAAATGGGTAGTTGTCCGTAACTCCATTGTCACAAATCACTTAGCTGGGGGCTAGATACACTAGGGGGCTAGATACGAAAACGGGAAGTGTTGTAGAGTGTTAGATTTCAGCGACTAAAAGGATGGAGAGCTAACATTGTCCACCTCCACATTCATGCATGTCGTTAGGTAAGGAATAGGGCGTCCCATGATAAGCTTCTGCTTTTCTCCTTTATGCTCGGACTGACAGCGAGCTTGTTCAACTTCCCACCCGTTATCTTTCGCAGCAGACAACCACCATTTGGGCTTTCCTGCTGCCATCCTGGATCCTGGTGACCTCATGCTCTGAAGGGGCAAGCAAGCTTTCTCACACTGATGAGGGCTGCATGCGGCGCGCTTAAACTGGTGGGACAACATACTGTCTTATAAAATCACAAAACAAATTTTAATAACAATGTGCCGAGGAAAGATACGAACTTGCTACACGTCATAAACCCTTACGTCTAAAAATAAGTAATAAGTGAGCTAATTTTTTTTTTGGTTACTGCTTCTTATCAGGTCCGTTAAATACAACGTGTTGCCACAACACTGGGCAGATGCAAAATTGCGCACACGCGCGCGCACGCACACACACACACACACACACACACACACACAAACACAAACACACACACGCGCACACATACACATGCACATAATACACAAAAATACACGCATTACACACGCAAGTTTGCACGCGCGTACACACACATGCACATGCACACGCACACGTGCATGCACTCGCATACGCGCATGCAGCACACTCACATGCACACACACGCGCACACACACATACACACACTATCACACACACACACACACACACACACACACACACACACACACACACACACACACACACACACACACACACACACACACACACACACACACACAGACACAGACACAAACACACACACACACATGCAGAATGCCACTCCAGCGTAATCCACCAAAGCGTGCACCGTCTTTTGTTCACAGCACCCAGCAGTTCAGCTTCTTCCTTGCAAATCCCATGGATGGCAAGATTTCCTTTGTCAGTGACAGGTGTGTGTGTGTGTGTCGCTGCACGCAAGACTACTGCACATTCACATCCGTGTTTCTACATGCACGCACACGCACACACACATACACACATATACTCACATACACAGACACTTTTCACCATACCTACCACATAAAAGTACACATGCACAAACGCAGTTTTGCGAAGCAGCTGGGCTTCCTCCCTTCCAACAAAGAGGATCTTATTGGACAGGAGTTCCTAAACCTGGTCAAGTCTGAAAAAACGTGCAAGCGCTCTTTGGGAGGTGCGTGTGTTAGTTTGCGTGTACGTATGTGTCTTTGGGGGGTGTTTGTGTATGTGTGGGTGTGGGTGTGTTTGTGCGTGCGCGCTTGACATGGTACTGAATTTAGTTTAACTCCCAGGTCAAGCATGCACCACAAAAGCTCTAATTGCCAACTTGCAACACACACTCACATGACACGCTTCAGAAATAAGAGATGCGGTGCGGGAGGAGCGGACGTGCTCTGTTGTGGTGCTGACCGAAACGAAAGCCAAAACTCCTTTCTGGGCTCAGGTACGTAGAGAGGCATGTGGGGGTGTGCGTGCTGCAATTGTCACCTGTAAGGTGGCCAAAGCTACACACATGTATGTACTAACGGTGTGTATGTGGTTACCATCTAACATTACTGTAATGTTAGCATGGCAATGTTCAATTATGGTGTGCGTGTATGGTTTTGGCCAACCCTAGTCTTCTCCCACACGCCTGCACTCCTGACAAGTCAGGATGCCGCGCGCGTGTGTGTGTTGAGTTTCATTGCATTGAGCTTGGCGCCCATCGTAGCAACAACACAACAACTTAACCCATGCTCTGCAGTTTGCTCTGAGCCCGCTTCAGGACAGAAATGGCAAGCTGGTGCACCTGATGGGGCTGCAGGTGAGGAAGTTGGTTTTGTGTGTGTGCGCGTGTGTATATGTTAATATGTGTGTTGGCGTGCTTTTTATGTGTGTGCATGCGTGCATGCGTGTGTGTGCGTGTGTGTGCATGTGTGCGTATGTGCTCGTACTCATCGTGTATCGTGGTAAACGATCTAGCGCCTTTAGCTTGAGCACGTTGTATCAATCGTTCAAATCAAGATCTATCCTAAACTCACCTTCATTGCGCCATGGCCTGTGTTTGAATTTCATACTACAGCCGTCTACAGCGTACAATGCCATTAGCACATATACACACACTCGTGCACACACACTCACATACCCGCACACACATACATATACACTGCTCCGATGAGCGTAACAGACTATTCTTTTTGGCTAGGTTAGTCTGCCTCGGCTATTTCCGGCGTACAACGCTGTTATCTAGAAAGCACACGACCTTGCAAGGGAAACATATTGCCAAAACCGCATTTCACAACCGAATGCACGTGTGCGTCCACCTCTAGCAGAGAAAATATTTTTCTTTAATTTGATGAGATTTTGGTGATTAGCAGTTGGGCCATCTTGCCCATACAGCATATAGCTAGGGTCAGTTAGAAATATATTTATGTACATACGGTGTATACACGGCATTGTTGGCAGGGAAAACACCAAATATGCGGTCAGATACTGTTTATACATACGTTTCTGGCCAACCCTACATATAGCACGAAAGAGCAGGCTGGCCAGAAGCGTGTGTATCGTGTGATATGGTACAAGAGAGGTAAGGTACAAAAATAGGTAAGGTACAAAAGAGCAGGCTGGCCAGAAGCGTGTGTATCGTGTGATATGGTACAAGAGAGGTAAGGTACAAAAGAGCAGGCTGGCCAGAAGCATGTTTATCGTGTGAAATGGTACATATACTTGGGAGGCATCCCCACGTAAACCTCCACAGAAACGCCTTGCGGATGTGACTTTGTCTGTTATTATTTTTGGCCATGCCAAAGTGAGTCTGGCCAGCACTCTGCACACACTGCACACACAACCCTCCACACGTGCCTTCAATCGAACACCTGTTGAGTCTGGACACCTGTTGAGTTTGGATGCACCCTTTTTGGTGCACCATTGGGCTACACAAAGGCATGCAATTTAGAGTGGCTGCTCTACGACCTATGAGGACGAGGTAGATGTTACAACCAAACACAGCAAGGAGCTAAAGCGTAATTAGTGACTTCTGCTGCCAGGATCGTCTCTCCTGTGCGAGGGGACGGACTATTCGATATTTAAAAACTACGAGCGGACTTGCGAGTCTCGAGACAATCCGAGCGGACGATTCAACTTTTTTAGCCCACGTAATTGTTTATGTTAGTTTAGATTGGAATGGCTGCTCAACCAATGAGAACGAGGTCAATCATAAAACAAAGCAAGTCTGAATAAAGACACATCCTACCTCCCTCACTTCCCTGGCAGGCAGACGTGACACATCTGATTGGCAAGACCGACCCTGCGGCTGTGCATGATGGTGAGGGCAACGGGGCATGAGCGCACAGGGCATGTGTGCGTGCTTTTGCAGTGCATGTCTGTGTGTGCATTCACAGTTATGCATGATGGTGAGGGCAACGAGGCATGAGCGCACAGGTCATGTGTGCGTGCTTTTGCAGTGCATGTCTGTGTGTGCATTCACAGCTATGCATGATGGTGAGGGCAACGGGGCATGAGCGCACAGGGCATGTGCGTGCGTTTACATCGCTTGCATATGTGTGTGCATTTAAAGTACATGTGTGTGTGTGCGTCCATAATGCTTTTGTACGTGCACTCACAATGCATGTGTGTGCATCCATGGCGCATGTGTGTGTGCCTTTAGAGTGCATGCATGCGTGCACTCATAACGCATGTGTAGTGTATAGATATGTGTGTGCATTCTTATTGCATGTATACGTGCGCTCATAGTATACGTGTGTATTCATAGTTCATAGTTCATGCATTGATAGTGCATGATTGGGTGCACTAGCTATCTTGAATGGCCGGACATCACGATAGATGGGCCAACACGTTTAACCTTGATGGGCAAAAAACTATTGCCTTACTTTGTGGATAGTATTATATTTTTGCATGTGAATGTGTGTATGTGTATGTGTTTGCACGGATGTATGCATCAGCATTTGCCAAAGGGGCACGCACCTATGTGATATTGCACGCATTCACACAAACATCCACACAAGCATGCACATAGCAACACAAAAACACACACGCACGCACACACACACACAAGCTTGGTTGCTTTGAAGGTGTGGCATAAAAAGTGGTGTCAATTGACCTTTCTTTGGTGGAGCTACCCTGCACCTGCACCTGCACCTGCACCTGCACCTGCACCTAATTTGCCCTGGATTTACCCTGCACCTGCACCTGATTTGCCCTGGATTTACCCTGCACCTGATTTGAATGCCATTGATGTTGGCACACACGCGCATAAGGAGCTTGGCACACCGAAGTTGGTCAGCTGGTGTAAACCCTCAAATGTTACTTGCACGTGCAGGCGAGTGCCTAGAAAGTGTGGCAGAAGAGATGGAGCTTGACTCAAAGAAGCTAGCTGCTGCACTTAAGCTTGAGCCAAACTGGGAGAGTGCAGGTGAGTGGGACATGCATACACGCACACACATGCGTACACACACACACACACCATCCACACTCACACATACACACACATGCACGCTTGCACACACACACACACACACACATACACACACACACACCATCCACACTCACACATACACACACATGCACGCTTGCGCTCACACACACACACACACATACGCACGCACGCACACCGCAGGACACCCTCCAATTTCCGTACCTTGCTCCCTCAAGCACGCCCTGTCCTCCATCCTGTCGGCCTTCGTCCTATCCAGCCCACACTTGCCGGACTGTCCAATCGTGTTTGTTTCAGAGCCCTTTTTGAAGCTGACGGGCTACCCCAGGTGCGGAGATGCATGTGCCGAGTACACCCCAGGGTCGCTGCATGGCACAAGGATGAAAAGATGTGACACTGTGGCTGCATAATAAAGGCACAGTCATACAAGGCCTAACAGCGTACAGACACAAGCAGCTGCATGACTTTTTCGATTTCTGCAGAGCTCATTCCAAACACGTAATGACGCTAGGAGTGCTGTTATGTAGAGACGTGGTAGGAGCAGGTTGAGTTCTTATGCGCGCTGTGCTGAACAAGGTCTATAAACGTCACCATTGTTGAAGAAACGGGCGGGCTGCGGGGCTGCAGAAAGGCAGAGGCGTGAAATGAGCGGTATGAGCCATAGAGTACTGACAGCTAGGTGAGATTAAGCTGCCAGGTCAAAAGACTGGACAAGATGGCGGACTGAGGTGTTGTATTAATACAGAGGCGTTAAATGTGCGTGATGAGTCATAAAACACTCACAGCCAGGCAAGACAGGTTTACCGGGTCAAAAGCCCAAAGAGGTCAGGGGTGAAGCATTCTGTAGAGCAATGCGCGCATGCCCTTCGTTCCTGCAGCTTTGGATGGTTGTAATGACCTTGCCAAGTTAATTGTGTTGCAGTTTTGTGATCTGATCCATGTCATATGCTCTGCCCTCAACCCACTTTTCTCTTCGCCCGTTTTGATCTGCCTGTTGTGAAACAGGGAGGAGGTGCTGGGAAGGAACTGCCGGTTCCTACAAGGCCCAGGTGCGTGCAGTCTTGATGACGGTATGTTAAAATTCTGTTGCGCATTTCTGTGTAGGAAATTCTGCTGCGCAATCTTGATGACGGTGTGGGAAATTCCGTCGCACATTTTTGCACATTTTGGTCATAGATCCCTGTGATCTTTGCATGCAATGCCAAATGCCAGTCGTCATTGTCTGTGGCAGGAGCCCAAACAAACCGCAGCGAGGGGCATCCTGTGTTTGGTCTTGCAGACAATTTTTTAATGTACCTTTCTTGCATCATACATAGAGTTAATCATACCCATATAAATACGGTGTATGTACGGTATTTTAACAGGGGAGCGTCCAGATGTGCGGTATAATATGGTGTGTGTATGTATGCTTCTGGCCAAACCTATTCATACACATGCACATCATACACATGCACATCATACACATGCACGAGAGGGGCATGGGAAAGAATGCTTTTGTAACACTCATGTAGGCAGCAGACATCCTTGAATGCATTTTGACAAAGCTTGTCAGACACGTCTGGTGTGGTTGTGTGTTTTCCCTCATCCAGAAACAAACATCCTTGGTGTGGTTGTGTGTTTTTCCTCTTCTGGCTGCAGACATCCTTGAGTAAGCTGCGACACCGTGGCTGTGTGTACATGCTGCATTCCATTCATGCTGCATTCCATTCATGTGGTACTTGTAGAAAAAGGAACCACACTCTTGCCAACACTCGTATGCCAGGCACATGCCCTAAAGAGGTGCAGAAGATTCGAGATGCGATCGCCCAAGAGAAACCGGTTACCGTGACCCTCCTGAATTACACTGCTGATGCCAGGCCGTTCTGGTGAGAGATTTACTGCTGCTGCTGCTGCTGCTGCTGCTGCTGCTGCTGCTGTATGTGGTGTGCGTGTGGCTGGCTGGCTGGCTGAAAAGTACAACGATCCGAGTCAACCCCCTCTTTATTACTCTTCGCCACAGTTGGAGCACAGATGCTGCTTTTTCAAAAACAAACAAGCTCCGTGCTGCTTATAATGCATTTAAAAATCGAAGGGCAAGCTGGATCACTCGTTCCGCAGGCCATGTAAAAGTATGGCTAAAGACGGCACACAACACACAGGGCACACCTCGCATTTTGAATGCTCATCTTCCTCCTGTTAGTTATTTCCTCTTTTAGTTAAATTATGTAGAGAAAATTATGTTAGTTGCTCACTTCAGGGCTGCTGTGACCTTTTGTGGATGGAAGGGCAATCCATTATGTCTACCTTAAAGATAAATGTAGGGGAGGTTCAGACGTCGTCTGATTAGGTTATGGAAATGCAAGCACACAATTTGCTGACTTGCCATAGCCCACATACTCACGCACACATACATACACAGAACAAACCGTTGCTTCTACTTCCGTGGCTTGTTTGCCCTGGAAGGATTCAGATGAAGCCCACCTGCTAGCTTAATCCTGGCTAAAAGTATAAACTAGCCAGCTCAAGCAGCTTGAGCGTGCTCATCAATAGCTCCATCCTAATCGCATGTTCCTATGCAGGAATCTGCTCCACGTTGCGCCGGTCCGTGATACAACAGGAAAGGTAGGCTGAGTTCTCCCCCCCATCTGTCAAGACTTTTTACCCTCACTTTCACACATTCCGCTACATAAATTTACTTCTCTCTCTCTCTCTCTCTCTCTCTCTCTCTCTCTATTTGTGTGTGTATATCTATTCATAAACCTGCCTGTCTGTCTGTCTGCCTGCCTGCCTGCCTGCCTGCCTGCCTGCCTGCCTGCCTGCCTGCCTGCCTGCCTGTCCGTCCGTCCGTTTGTCCGTCCGTCCGTTTGTCCGTCTATTTGTCTGTCTGTCTGTCTGTCTGTCTATTTGTCTGTCTGTTTGTCTGTCTATGTCCGTCTGTCCGGCTGTCTGTCCGTCTGTCCGTCTATCTATCTGCCTGCCTGCCTGTCTATGTACTGCTTCATTTCTCTCAACAAACTTCTGTTCTCTCCCACCAACACCCACTCACATAATGGTGTGTGCACGGCACCCACGCATTTACACGCACTCACGTTGTTTTCTGCAGGTGGCTTACCACATTGGCGTGCAGCTGGGCATGAAAGCCTGCATGAGCAATGCACCGTCCGGCGAGTCAGCTGCTGTTGACGAGAGCCCACCTGATCCGTCTACAACTCTGCAAGCTTCTAGCCTGAAACTGCCTTATCCTCCTCCTCCCCAGCAGCAACAGCAGCAGCAGCAGCAGCAGCAGCAATCACAATTGCAAGAACACACAAGCATTGCAGCACAGCCACAAGCACAGCAGCAAGCGCAGCAGCAGTCCCAGGGAAGTCTGGAACGGCCACTGGAAGGGGAGATGTTTAGCAGCAGTGGCGGCTGCAAGGATTTGATACCGGAGCTGCTGCAAGGACAAACGTCCGAGCCGCCAGTGCTTATTGCCCCCCCGCCCGTCGTCAATTTCAAGGACAAGCTCTACTATTCAGGAGTGACAGGAGCGGTGAGTCTTGAGGGAAGTGTAGCCTTGCATTGTGCACTGTACATTTCTCTAAAAGGTACGCTAAAAGGTAGAGACGTTTCGCATGGCTGCGTTGTGCAGTACGACCTGTGTTGTGCTGCACTTAATACTTACAAGACTGTGAGTACAGTTCTCTAGATCCACCAACTTCCCAACCTCCTAATGCTCTTCTGCTGGAGGTAATCTTGCAAAGGGAGCTCGTTTGCTTTTTCTATAAGGGGATGTTTACATACTCATACGCCACGTTGCTGCCCTGCAATTCGCTAACTCAAAAGGTTCATGAGCTGCGCACTCATTCATTTGATGAATTGGGATTGTAAAATTTGCTGTGGCCCTGCCTGCCTGGTTGTGCACTGCACTAGTTCCATTTCATACCTTGGAAAGGAATGGCCAAATAGCTTTTACATGTACCGCACCTTACCATATTCACCCCGGAACCCAAAATTGATAAATATGAAAATTAACCCTGGGTAATAACCTCGGACCCTTTCAACAAATATTTTAGCCATTCCCGCACCAACCCCGGTGAGGAGTTTGCCCAGCGCTTGCACGTGTGTGTTAGTATACTTGTTAGTATGCGCGTATACAGTGCTTGTTTACATGTGTGTATGTATGTATGTGTGTGTGTGAGAGTGAGAGCGTGTGTTCTGGGTTGGGAGGGGGGCAGGGACGGTGGAAGAGCCATTTCCTCTCTGTTCGTCCACCTGACAAACTTTATTATCGGCAACCCCGGAGCCTCAAAATAAATATATAGTAAAAAACACCAGCATCATTTCGGAGGGCAAAAAAGTTATTAAATTGGGGTGGTTTAGGAAAGGTACGATATTTTTAGACTAGGATCTGTGGCAGTTTTTGTTGCCAGGTCAAACAACAAGGCTGGGATGCCTCCTCATGTTGTGTGAACCTTGTCTTTGTCCTTGTCCTTGTCCTTGTCAAAGCCACAGCACAAACGCAAGACCTCAAGCTGAAAAGGTCAAGATTTGCCAATTGTTTTGGGGCACGCTTGTAGGTGCGCGTGGCCGTCCGTAGCTTAGGCGGAGATGGCTTGGGATTGAGGCGTGGGTCCATAGACCAAGCGTTGCCGTCTGGGCACGGGCCACGTTACAGGAAGGCGATGAGTAGCGGCTTGGGGCCTAACAGCTTTGGCACTGATTTAAGAAACATACTGCATCAAGCACCGGTCTTGCCGCGTTCCTCTGTTGATTTTGCTTACAGCGGGGCAGGAGGCTCGCTGCGCAGTGCAGACTTTGGGTTAAATGAAAATGAAAATCCCTAGGAGTAGGAATCGTTTATCTTTTGTGTAGATCGAGTGACTGTTTTAGATAGCAGCCACATCTGAGCAAAAGCAAACGCACCAATCATTGTGTAACATCACGCTCAAATTTAAGTCAAATATTAACACCCTTGACTTGGTTAGACTCTTCGTTTCCAATCACATGGAAACTTCAATTAAATTTCCAATCACATGGAAACTTCAATTGGAAAAAGCTTCCGCTCGTAAAAGCAGACCAAAGGTTACAAGGTTCACAAGGTTTACAAAGAAAAGCCTCCAGTCAAGAAGTATGACTGCTCGCCTGTTCATAAAGTAAGAAAAGTTTATGAAGGAAAAGATGGAGATTGTTTCCTGGTGCAAGAAAGCCAACACATCCTGGGTTTCCGCTTGTGTAAATAAAAGCACGTAGGTACTTCCTGCGGAGAGAAACCATCTGAGGGTGCATCGTCGGAGTGTAGTTAAACGTTACCAGCCTGGCTTACCAGGCTTACTGACTCGATTACCAAGGTAATAAGCGGGCGGTAAGCGGCTGGGTTACCGACTTGAAGGCGAGTAGTAAACGATACGATCGGTAACATTTTTTTCCATCTAAAATTCAAAACCTTTAAGAAGACGGCCTGGAAAGCCAGCTAGCTTCCAAAAGAATATGTATGTAGTCTTGGACATCAATAGTTACAATGGCTACAACGCATGGAGGGTGCCCATCAGGTGTTTGGCCGATCGGCTGAGATTGAAAGAGAAAAAGTCTAGTGTTCTGTTGAGAAAAGAAATTATAAACAAGGTTGTTGACCTGTTGCAGCAGCAAAAAAGGGTTTGGCTGCCGAAAAGTCTTCCAAAAAGGAGTACACGTTTCTTATCCTGGACATCATCATCAGCCTCACACGAGTCACAAGTAGGGGAAGAGGTGGAATTTCAAGTTGCTGTTTTAAAGCGAGCGTGTGTGTGCACAAAGTCAAACGAGCCACACTGCAAATGACATCTCCAGGAAGGTCAAGGAAAGAAAAGAGAAGAAAAGAAAAGACTCCGCTGGTAATGATGACACAGCCAGCATGATTAAGGGAATGCGAATGACATCTCAAGGAACATGTATCGGGCACAAACATCAACAAACTTAATATTTCCTTCATCCACAAACCCGCATCTTATTATTAGAAAAGAAAAGACTCCGCTGGTAGTGATGACACAGCCAGCATGGTTAAGGGAGGGGGTTACTTAGGTGCCCGCACCAGGCAACCCCCCACCGCGCAAACAATTAGAAAGAAATTAATGTGGGTCAGGGTGGTTGTGTGCCGAAGTACCCGGACCCAATCCTTGACTGTTGTTGCTTGTGTTATATTGCAGTGCACATCTTGTTTCTATGAGTATAGAAATGTGTCTGATGGAGTGATCATTCAGTTTGTGTGTCAGGTTTTTAAATCTTATGGTAATCCAACGAGGATAACGTGAAGCTTGACTTTCCTGTATCCTTGTCTGTTTAGGTTGGCCATAAGCATGCTGTGCTGTGCTTTTGCTTTTAAGAGTTGGGGATCAGGCCTCGTGTGTACACAGAATTTAAACTCAATCAGGTGAACCTCTTACTGGTTTGAATTCAATTTCTTGTCTTTAGCAAGCTGTTGAAAATTTGGGTTGCGGGTTGTTACGCGAGAGGAGCACACAGTGCTAGGTAAAAATAGGATGGCGTCAGGACGAGAAGAGGCTTTTAAAGCATGTGCTGTTAGTTTTGGTAGCAACCAAGAAGGCAGTGTTTTGTTGGCAGTGTTTTTCAGATCTAGGCCTTGCTCTGATAGTTTATCTGCGCTGCCTACGTCAGTGTAGGCAATTGATTTGGCATCACATGGTCCCTTTTGTAGGGCTTGGACAATCAGCACGCTTGCCATTTTCTGGCGTTTTATAATCATGTTTTTCATTTTAGTGTGTTGGCAACCTGAGAGTATGTGAAGCGCACTATCAGTGATGCAGATGGGGCAGTTTGCATTGGGAGAGAAGCCGTACCTGTAGGCATGTTTTAGATTAAATACTGTACCAGTGTGGTACCTCATAACATTACGCTTTTTGTATAATTTGAGATTACTATTGTTCCAGAAAGCATTTGTGGCTTGTTTATCGACCAAAGGTCTAAGATCCTTCCAGTAGTTGTAATACCCTGTGTCTGTATTGGCGCTTCCCAGTCTGTGTAATTTGCACATTTCTGTTTTCACTTGGCCTTTAAGTTAGAGAGTGCACGAAGCCTAGGTGTATTTGTCCCTCTTCCGTTGGGATTCTCATCGGTGTCTTTAGCCGCAAGCCAGTAAATGTGTGTGTATGCATTACCGTCTGTAGCTGGAGGCTGAAAGTGCATGTCATGACCTCCGTCATGTAAGGCAGAGTGTTTAACAATTGCATCTGCACATTCATTTCCGGCAATGCCACTATGTGCTTTCACTTTATAGAAGCAGATAGGTTCTGGTGAAGCATATATCATAGATACAATCTGTTCTAGCAGATTTGAGTGTATATGGTCTCGTTGCATTTCAGGGAAGAGTAGCTGTTTTCTTTTATGGCTTAGGGAGCATGCACTGTCCGTTGCAATCTGGGTAACCTTATTGGTAAGCGCTGCTGCAATCCCTGTTAGCTCAGCTCTAATGATGGTGTTTGTCATTCCCACGCCTCCTGAGTCCACATAACATTCAGCTTTGGTTTGAGGGTAGTATACCCCTGTGCCTATAAAGTTTTCGGCCTTGCCTATGCAGACTTGTCCGTGTATGCTCATGATTTACAATTGGGGCACTATAATGCTGCTTATCGTCCCATGGTTGGAGGTGAATGTTAGCTTTTTGGCCTCTTTCCTGGCCAGTGACGTCCTCTCTTTTTGAATTGAAGTACTGGGGACAAACATGGTTGGTGATGTGGTCTGTGTCCTCTCTTGCGAATTACTGATTTTGTTCCCAAACTGCTTCTGGGATACTCCTTTAGAGTGCTTGCAGCCAATTTGGTGGGGCATCAGTTAAACGCTGTTGTGCTTCTCTGTTCCAGACAGAATAATATCCATGCTCCAGGTGTGGATTGGGAAATTACGTTGTACACCCTTCCACGAGGTTGACATTGCATATGTGAGTTTCGTCTTGGGGATGAAGCCAAGCGTGGTGCAGTATTTTGGGTTATCTCGCACCAATGCTCTGAATGCATTGATGCTCTTGTTTTCCCAGTTGGGTAGATATAAGAAGGTGGTAGTTGGTAGCTCGCTACACATCGCAGATCGTAGGGAGTGTTGCACCACTTAAGCATCTTTGTGTCATCATAGTCATCATACACTGGGTGGCAGATTGAGAAACCTGTAAACTTGGTGGCAGATGCATTGTAATTGGCACCAAAGACAATATCACGGTGACATTTGCTCCAATATGAGGAGTTCCCAGGATCAAAGTCCAGAGCAGACGCCATATTTTCTTTTGAGACCATGGCGCAGTACTGCACTGATGTGTTGGGGTAGGATACGGGAGTAGGATTTTCGTGTTAGTTGGCTTGCCTTAGGGTTTTTGAGGCGTGCTTGGTGGTCTTGAAGCAGACCCGCAATTTCAGAGGCTAGGCATTGAACAGGAGAAGACATATCTCTGTGTAGTCCGTTTTTCTGAGCTTCATGGAGCCTCTTACTTAGAAGGTGGAAGCGCCTGGAGAATAAGTATGTTCCACTTGGAGAATAATTCCACCTGGAGAATAAGTGTAAGAGAAGGTTTTCGGTGGGGATCAGATTGTTGGGAGGCAGAAGCCTAATCATTACCAGAAATGTTGCTCAGTTCTATGCTACAGTTCCCTGTAGGCTTCTTCTTTACACCAAGCTTGCCGTGGAGGGAGATCAAAACCATAATCACTGGAACAGAAAATGGGCTGCAGGCCCTCGTAAAAGCAAAGCAACGCAAAGGAGCAAGAAACAAGGGCGGCAAGCCCATAATTGTTGAGAAAAGGCACAAGTAGTGGAAAAAGAAGGCATACGGAACTAAAAACACATAAGTCAGATCCAAGCGAGCGAAGAGGTAACACCGACATGTCAAATCGAAGCCGGCAAGGGATGCAAGAGCAGTTGCACCCGTCAAGCGAACAAGCTTCACAAACTATGCCAGCAAGACCTCACAAAGTGCTAGGCAAACGTCTGCAACATTTTCACGGGCTGCAAGTGCCAGTTGCATCCATCAAGCCAACAGGATTCACACACCAGGCCAGCAAGGCCTCAACGGAATGCTAGACAAACGTCTGCAACATTCCTCACGGGCTGCTTTTGCCTGTTGCACCCGACAAGCCACCGGACTCACACCCCAAGCCAGCAAGGCCTTAAACACCGACCAGCGAGGCCACCTAAACCACCAGGCCAGCAAGGCCTTAGAAACCACCTAAGGGGGCGATGTATGAGCACCTCCGCGTGGTGCCCCCTGGAAAACGCCTTCGTGTGCCATCGTGCACACGCCCGGAAATACTCGGGAGCGGCTAAGACTCATACGGCGGAGCAAC
>Ga0307948_1001266_pt1 | contig 17845 bp, 28 predicted proteins | sample OrgLakmetagen280_FD_201824 | JGI IMG/M metagenome (GOLD analysis project Ga0307948, IMG submission 201824) | Saline water microbial communities from Organic Lake, Antarctica - #280 | ecosystem: Environmental > Aquatic > Non-marine Saline and Alkaline > Saline | place: Antarctica: Organic Lake...
TGTAGATATGTGTGTGCGTGTGTGTGTGTGAGTGTGTGTGTGTGCGTATGTGCACTTGTACGTAAGTGTGTGCATATGTATTTGTGTGACACTGTGTGTGCATGTGTATGTATGTGTGTTTGAGTGTGCGTGTGTGCATGTGTATGTATGTGTGTTTGAGTGTGTATGTGTGTGTGTGTGCGTGTGTGTGTGTGTGTGCCTAACCATACTTGTAGCAAAGACAAGCGTCGAACAGAGGCAAGGCAGAGTTGGACACACATACTACTAGTTCTTACAATGCATAATGCACCCTGCAGCCTTGTCTAGCCCCTGATGCACACCCTGGAGCTTAAGCAACTGGTGCTGAGGAGGATACACTACTTTTTGCGCCAAGGTGTATAACTTGGGGTTGGCCAAAACCGTTTAGGTATATGCACCGTATATGACCGTATATTTGGTGATTTCCCTGCCAAAAATACCGTATATACACCGTGTATATATGGTCCTGGCCAACCCTACGCAAAAACGGTTCCCACACCACACCTAGCCACATGCTGCCTCGAAACCTCCAATTGATGACAGTTATTAAACAAAGCGGCTGTGTCCAGATAACTTAGTGCCCCTGCGTTGTTACATGGCAGGACGGTAAGACTGCAGACCTACGGTCACGTTTGTTTTAGAGCACTCGTTACGACAGATCACACGCGCACACACACAGATCACATCCTACCTACTTTTTGCCCAGCTAGCTTGCACAAAGTCCTGAACTGCTGGCAGCAAAAATGCAGACCTGCACGCACTATCTTGCATTGAAAAGCTCCCGCTACTGCAGATCACACGTGCACACACACACACACACATCGCACCCTACGTACATTCTGCCCAGGTTAAGTTGCACAAAGTCCTGAATTGCTGGCAGCCAACAAACACTATCTTACATTCGAAAGCACTCGTTACTGCAGATCACACGCGCGCACACACACAGATCACATCCTACGTACTTTTTGCCCAGGTTGGCTTGCACAAAGTCTTGGATGGCTGGCAGCACTTTGTCTGGGCGGAAGCAACGCAGGATGAGCAGCTTGCGGAAGGAATCCAGGCTGTTGTACAAGCCTGGATTACACAGAGAAAGAGAGAGAGAGCAATGCCATGAAGTGGTGATGTCATAGGAGGAATCGGAATCACCCATGCTGTTGTACAAGCCTGGATTACACAGAGAAAGAGAGAGAGAGAGAGAGCAATGCCATGAAGTGGTGATGTCATAGGAGGGATCGGGATCACCCATGCTGTTGTACAAGCCTGGATTACACAGAGAAAGAGAGAGAGAGAGAGAGAGCAATGCCATGAAGTGGTGATGTCATAGGAGGAATCGGAATCACCCATGCTGTTGTACAAGCCTGGATTACACAGAGAAAAAGAGAGAGAGAGCAATGCCATGAAGTGGTGATGTCATAGGAGGAATCGGAATCACCCATGCTGTTGTACAAGCCTGCGGCACACACGCACACACACACACACACACACAGAGGGAGAGATAGAGAGCAATGCCATGAAGTGCAATGTTGTTTAAATCTAAGTTGCCCAGGCTGTTGTACAAGCCTGTGGCACACACACATAAACAAACACACACACACACACAGAGAGCAATGCCATGAAGTGCATTGCTGTTTTATATTGAGTTGCCCAGGCTGTTGAACAAGCCTGTGGCACACACACACACACACAGCAATGCCATGAAGTGCATTTTATTTCCTAAGTTGCCCAGGCTGTTGTACAAGCCTGTGGCACACACACACACACACACAAACACACAAACACACACAGAGCAATGCCATGAAGTGCATTGTTGTTTTATTTCAAGTTGCCCAGGCTGTTGAACAAGCCTGTGGCACACACACAGAGAGAGCAATGCCATGAAGTGCATTGTTGTTTTCTTTTAAATTGCCCAGGCTGTTGTACAAGCCTGTGGCACACACACACACAAACACACACACACAGAGCAATGCCATGAAGTGCATTGTTGCTTTCTTCTAACTTGCCCAGGCTGTTGTACAAGCCTGTGGCACAGACAGAACGCAATGCTGTGAGGTAGTGACGACGCATGATTTGAGCCGCTAGTTGCCTTCTTCTCAACCTAAAACATTGCATGCGTTTGTACGTATGTGCTAGTTAGCAAACAATCATTTTCAAATTCGAGCCCTTGAGCAACATGAGGACGTTGTAACAAAGCATAAGCACACCTGTGCCCGCAATCTGACATACCCACACAGGCACAACACACATACCAGGCAGGGTGACTTTGTGTGGCTCTGGAAAATCATACAGCTTTTTCCAATCTGCATCTGACTGCTCCACATTCTGACACACACACAAATACACAACACACATACCAGGCAGGGTGACTTTGTGTGGCTCTGGAGAATCGTACAGCTTTTTCCACCCTGCATCTGACTGCTCCACATTGTCAGCAATGCCCACGAACGAGGACAACTGGTTCAGCTGCAGGATCTCCCGCCAGCCTCTGTAACCAGTTTGAAAAAATGGTGGTATACACAAGCGTGTCTATACATGTGTGTGTGTGTGTGTGTGTGTGTGTGTGTGTGCGCTCTATCTATTCTTGTGTGTATGTGTGTGTAAACGTATGCTTGTTCCAGCCCGCCTTCAACCATTTGTACGCTGCCAGCAGTGCTTGATATGCCCGTAAATGAGGTTGCAGGGGGGCGAAGCCTGATGGCTAGACATTTTGTAAAAGACAAATAAGCAGATGTGCGCACTTGTCAACAAGCCACGTGGTTGGGTTGGGTCTAGGCTGCACGACGCTAAGACCTCCTGTTAAGAGGAACATCCACTCTTCCTGGTTGATGCTGTCCTGCAAGTGTGTGCGTGTGTTTGTGTTGTATGTGTGTGCACACGAGTGAGTGTGTGTATGTGCGTTGCATGTGTGCATGGATGAGTATGCGTTTGTCAGGAACTGTGAAGGAAGTGACTGAGACGTACAGAACCCTATTGGTGCGCTGGAATATTTCTGGAATGCATCAAAAAACGTCCAAACCGGATCCGGGCGCCATCTTAAACATCACGAGGTGTGCGCACGGTGGGAAGGCTTGCACATAATACAGAGGCAGATACTGTTGACGCTGTGATGAAGGTCACTGACCAGCTGGCTGCCTCACCTTGAACTCCATGATGCGCGCACACAGCAAGAAGGCAAACAGCAGCTTGTCCTTCTCAAACAGCGACCTGCATAACAGTCAGAAGGGCGGAGGATGGCAAGTCATGAGCTTGCTGGGACAGCTTGGCGTGTGTGTGTGTTTGTGTGTGTGTGTGTGTGTGTGTGTGTGTGTGTGTGCGTGTGTGTGTTTGTGTGTGTGTGTTGTGTGTGTGTGAGTGTGTGTGTGTGTGTGTGTGTGTGTGTGAGAGAGAGAGAGAAACACAAACAGCACAACACTCTGGGGTGCAATTGGCATCGTCAAATTTTCATAGCTCTCACGGCGTATGGTCATGGCAGTACGTTATAGGTTAATGACAACTTAGTATCAAAAAATCTTCTTTCCAAGCACCCTTTTGCCTTCCTCCAGGCTTCCTTTCAGGATAGCCTGACAGGAACAGGACTTACTGACTGCAGTGTCTGTGTGCAACACAACCCTGCATTGTACTGTATGATTTACATCATGTAGCCAACAATGCAATGACTGGCAAAAGTGCGCGCAGCACAAAACTAGGTTATCCATCATTTTATCATTTTCTGTAGGCATGAGCCTATAGCAGGTGGGCGCTTGTAACAGGAGTGAGCTAGTAGTTTAAAATTGTCACACAGAACACACATATATAGGGTTGGCCAGAACCATATATATATATACGGTGTGTATACGGTATTTTTGGCAGGAAAATCACCAAATACACGGTCATATACGGTGCATATATACGGTTCTGGCCAACCCTACACATATACATTTCTGCAGAAAAAAAGTGACAAGACAGCTACACAGGCAGCGAAATACACTCCCCTTCATCGTTCATAGAGACAGAAGCCGCTTGGCTCAAGCACGGGAGCTCTTCAACGGTCTTGCCTTTCCCAACTCACTGACAGACATTGCAATTCAGAGGGAGTATGCAGCGTGATGTGCAGCTTTGGAACCCTGATCGAGTTCCACAGTCCTTTTTATTTGTATCACGACGCACAAGACATCGCAAGTACGTAGGGTTGACCAGAGCAATATACACGGTGTGTATACAGTATTCTTGGCAGGGAAATCACCTGATTGAAGGTAATATACGGTGCATATATACGGTTCTGGTCAACTCTTCTCATAACTCACCGACAGAAGTTGCAATACAGAGAGTACGTAACACACGAAATGAACGACCAAGAAAGAATAAACGGCTCACAACTCACTGACAGACGTTGCAATATACAAAATGTACGTCAAATAAAGCACGAGATGAACGAACAAAAGAGTACAATTAGCTCACAACTAGGGTTGGCCATATATGTACGGTGTATACACAATGTTTTTGGCAGGTAATTATAATCACCAAATATACGGTCATATGCGGTGCATATATACGGTTCTGGCCAACTCTTCTCATAACTCACCGACAGACGTTGCAATACAGGGAGTACGTAAAGTGATCGTAGATGTTAGCAAGCCGTTGGGGCACCGCAGGGTCCTTAGCTGCCGCGTTCACGCTTGCCACGAAGAGGTTGACAAACCACAGGAGGGAGTACTGGTACATTGGGTCTATGTTGGCCTGCATGCAGTGCGTGTTCAAGTATAGGTGAGCCTTTGTGTGTACGCCATGCCACGAAGAGGTTGACAAACCATTCATCTATATTGGCCTGCATGCAGTGCGTGTTTAAGTATAGGTGAGCCTTTGTGTGTACGCCATGCCACAAAGAGGTTGACAAAGCATAGGAGGGAGTGCTGGTGCATTGGGTCTATGTTGGCCTGCATGCAGTGCGTGTTAAGGTATAGGTGAGCATAACATTTGTGATGACGTACAGTGCTGTTTGCGTGTGCACAATGCCACTATGAAATGATAAAATCTCAGGAGGGAGTGCCGGAGTATGATGTCTATGTAGATCTGCACACAATGTGTCACAATGTATAGACCATGCTATACGTGTGATCTTAGTAATCACGTTTTGCGTGTGAGCGGTTTAGGAGGTGAAGATGAAGTGCAGCGGGTACATCAAGCTGTGTTGTGTATCACTTATCAATTAGTTATGCATTTGAGCTGCCTTTTTCTGTGTGCATGCATGAGCTTCTATTGTTCCAAAACTTGCATGCACTGCTTCTTTGGCAAACGAGTCGGAGAATGTTGACACGAACCATTGACAAAGCACACCTCTTGTTTTGTTACACACACAAGAAGCAGCTGTTTTCTCTGCACGTTCTTGCAGTGCACCATTCCGAACAGCATGCTTCAGCTGCACATAAAAAGCACCTACCATGTCGGAGATGCAGAAGAATAGGATAGAGGTGTAGTCCCCGCAAGGTTTATACCCGGCTCGAGTCGCGTCAATCTCGCGCTCAGTGGATTCAGCAGCCTGCGGCAAAATGTGGCAAACGTTGTTGTGTCAGCGCTGTGCTTCTACATTATGTGCACTACATTGTGTGCCTCTACATTACGTGCACTACATTGTGTGCTTCTATGTGCACTACATTGCGTGCCTCTACATTATGTGCACTACGTTGTGTGCTTCTTTGTGCACTACATTGTGTGCTTCTACATTACGTGCACTACATTGTGTGCCTCTATGTTATGTGCTTCTATGTGCACTACATTGTGTGCTTCTATGTGCACTACATTGTGTGCTTCTATATTATGTGCACTACATTGTATGCCTCTACATTATGTGCACTGCATTGTGTGATTCTACATTATATGCACTACATTGTGTGCCTCTACAATATGTGCACTACATTGCGTGCTTCTACATTATGCGTACTGCATTGTGCATTACGCACTATGCAGAAACAATGCACAGATTCAGCTTTTTAAGCATGTGCAACTGCACCCAGGGTCTGTGTACTCCTTTTCCACTGTCAAATGCCACCCACAAACCCCCACTGGCATCGGAGCACAAACGGCTGCACGTGCACGAACGGCTGCACGTGCACCTGCCAAACTTTGCTTGAGCATGCCTTAGTTCTGGACACGATCAAGATGCAGGGGTGCATGTCACCTAGAACGGATAGGGCAGCAAAAAACAGCACCCCACCTTCTGCTTCTCAGCAATCTCATTCCCGAGCAGCTTTGCGTCCGTGATGATATGGATGGCGATCTCGTCCTCCAAAATGTTGCCCTGCAAAAACAGGGCACACGTGTTGAGCGACTGTAAGCTTACACTTGTGTGTAATCAGGGTCGGACGGAAACATCTGAAGTATGGTGTACGCATGCAAACAGCTTTAAACAGAAGATTTTCAGAAAGTATGCGGTCACAAATGGTGTGCGTGCACAATTTAGGCCAGCTCTACTCAAGACACACAGAGTGTTATGGAAATTAAGCCAAAGAGGCACGGTAATTAAACTGTACTTTCAAGAGACAATGGCATCGCACTTAATGCATCATTAGGGTACGTAACACAGTGAAAGTTGCGGTAGTAAAGTCACAAGTGCCATCAGTTTTTGAGACGCAATACGGTGAATGTCAAGGTAAAAAAACCGCAAGTGCCATTAGGTTTTTGAGATGCAACACAGTTAATGCTGCGGTGGAAAATTTACAAGTGCCATCAGTTTTCGAGACGCAAAACAGTGAATGTCGAGGTAAGAAATTCATGTGTTTGGGTTTTAGTTTTTTTGAGACGCACACATGAATGCTGCGGTAGAAAAACCACAAGTGCCATCAGTTTTTGAGACGCAAAACAGTGAATGTCAAGGTAGAAAATTCATGTGTTTGGGTTTTAAGTTTTTGAGACGCACACAGTGAATGCTGCGGTAGAAATACCACAAGTACCGTCAGGTTTTTGAGGCGCAAAACAAAGCAACAGAACCCTAAACAGCTGTCCACTGCATAACGTTGCTAACTCCTTTATCACCCAGCAGCCTCTGCTTTTGTGTGCGTCTATCTCTTTTGCATTTAGGCTCCCTATACCCTTTCCTCACCTGGCTGTTTGACAACACCTCCAAGATCTTGTCCTCAATCTCCTTAAGCTTGCGGCTGTTCTCAGCGCCCATGACAACCTGCAAACATGAAAATCGATTTGCGCGTGAGAAACCCTCTACAGCAAACATGTAAATTGATTAGCGCATGAGTAACACTCTACGGTGTCTGAACACTATAACAACAAAATCATCAGTTCTCTGCTTCAACTGGAGTTCTTGCGTAGTGAGCGTAGGCTGAGATCTGGCAGGCACTTTGCATAAAGTGCTGTGTACTCTCGTTTTAGGCATTCTTTTTATGCCTTGCTTTTGCTCGGGTTGTTGCCTTGGTGTAATGACAAAGCCTACAGCGAACTGTAGCTTAGAACCACTTTGTGGATAATGTAAATTGATCAGCGCATGAGCAACACTCTACGGTATCTGAACACTTTTACAACAAACCAATTTGTGAATGATGTAAATTGATTAGCGCATGAGCAACACTCTACGGTGTCTGAACACTATAACAACAAACCAATTTGTAGATGATGTAAATTGATTAGCGCATGAGCAACACTCTACGGTGTCTGAACACTATAACAACAAAACAATTTGTAGATGATGTAAATTGATTAGCGCATGAGCAACACTCTACGGTGTCTGAACACTATAACAACAAACCAATTTGTAGATGATGTAAATTGATTAGCGCATGAGCAACACTCTACGGTGTCTGAACACTATAACAACAAACCAATTTGTAGATGATGTAAATTGATTAGCGCATGAGCAACACTCTGCAGTGTCTGAACACTATAACAACAAACCACTTTGTGGATAATGTAAATTGATTAGCGCATGAGCAACACTCTACGGTGTCTGAACACTATAACAACAAACCAATTTGTAGATGATGGCAATTGATTTGCGCATGAGCAACACTCTACAGTGTCTGAACACTATAACAACAAACCAATTTGTAGATGATGTAAATTGATTAGCGCATGAGCAACACTCTACGGTGTCTGAGCACTATAACAACAAACCAATTTGTAGATGATGGCAATTGATTTGCGCATGAGCAACACTCTACAGTGTCTGAACACCATAACAACCAATTTGTGGATGATGGCACAACGAGCAGAGCTGGCTCTTATTCTCACTCCTGCTTACACTAGCACAGACAAAGCAACACCCCCCACACCCACCCTTTCCTTCTCCCACGACACACACAACACGAAGCACAGCTTGTAAAATATTGCACCACCAGTAAGGCATTCTGCTCCTCCAGGTCTGTTCTCCAACGTGCGCAGTCATCACACCTCTTTCCCTCACACACAAGATCACGTACAGAACGCATTCACCCACAAAACACAAAACGCAAAGCATCGCACCAGTGAAGCCTTCTGCTCCTCCAGATCTGGCCGCTCTGTCGCCACTGCCACACCAAGCATCTGGTCACTCAAACCCGCGGGTGTGATCATGAAGTTCAAAAGCGTGACCTTCACCGATACCTCTGGCAGGTAGTGGGGGTTGCGCAACTTGGTGGTGATATAGAACCTGCACGTGCGCGCGTGTGTGTACGTGTGCGTTTGAGCGTGTGTGTGTGTGTGTGTGTGTTTCACGTTGCAATGAATGCGCTTGAGATTGTCTTGACACAAATCAAGCTCGTAGCAGGGATTTGACTTCTTCAGCACACCCAAAGACGATGTAACACCAACTGAAGGTTTCTACACTACAAAAAAAATCAGCACAAATGGTACACCTAAAGGAACTGGAGAACTCCACTGTGGTGTCCCCCAAGCGGATGCAGTTGTTGCCCCCCTGCTTGAACACTTGCTTCAGCAGCAGTGGCTCCAGGCTGGGGTCTAACTCCTCACCTGTTGTTGTGTATGTACTTGCATATGTGTACACGTGTGTGTGTGTGTGTTTCATTGCCGACCACTTATTCTTGGACATGTACAACCACCAAGGTGGGTTAGCGCTGATACAATTTCACTTGTCTGTTGGCTTGATGTGACGTGTGTATGTGTACGTGTGTATATGCGTGGGTGTACGTGTGTGTATGCGTGGGTGTACGTGTGTGTATATGAAGCAGGTGCGCACGCATCCCTGTGCCAACCAACATTCTCAAACAGCACAGGGTACTTACCAACATTCTCAAGCAGCACAGGCAGTCCAAACTGGATTGAGTTCTCCAGGGTGCGCATGTATTCACCGCCCTCTGACAATTTGATGACCTGTGGGGGTGAGCAAATCAACCGCAGAGCAGACATTACAATAAAAATGGGAATGAGCCCTTTTGCATTGCACGCTCACTCGGAAGTCTTCTTCGAGCTACTGCCTGAATGACAATAACCCGTCGGTCGGACCTCAGAACATCACACTTGCGGTGAAACTACCGACTCATCAGTCAAACCTAAAAGGTCATCCATACTAAGGGTGTACCTGCTGACTTGTACAAACACCTCACTCAATTCATCACACTTGCGGTGTAGCTTTTGACCCATCAGTCAAACGTCCACGTTTTTTAGGCTAGAGTTAAATCATCTATATCTGACAAAATGTCACCTGGCTCCAAATTGCTCCCAGCCCACTTGCACGCAACAGAAGCCTACCCCACACGCAAACATTACTTCAAGTACATGCTCCAACTTACTCCCAGCCCACATGCACGCAACAGAAGCCTCCCCCACACACAACCATTACTTTAAGTACACGCTCAAATTTACTCCTGGTGTCGTGTGAATTCTTGGTGTGGATGCAATTTGTGCTGCTGTGTGTGCCTGCGCACGCTCCCAAGGTTGCAAACTCACCGCGAGCTTGTTTGGCCGCTCCAAGTTCTTGATCCACTTGTTGGCTTGGCCCTGCATGGGCATGTGCAGCACCGTGCAGGTTACGGACAAGCGAAAAAGAGAGGGAAAAAAACAGAAACTAAAGGTTGAAACCACTCTCCACTTTAATTGAGAAAAGAATCTGCCCTTGGTACTGGGCACTGCAAAACCTCCCCCACCATAGGAAAGAGTAAGAGTATCAATGGACACATGTGGGCAGCACACATCACTAGGCCCTAGCAAGCACAGAGGCTACACAGCAAGATGACGCACAGCCTGACAAGCAGGGCAAAGTTGGTGTGCGAGAAGTGCGCGCAACTAAGCATACAGGCTAACAAAATGAACTCTTTCACGAACTGCTCCCAGCATGTTTTGCACTTTGTATCAAGATGGCTTTGGGATGAGGGCAGTCTGGCAGTAATTTTGGATTTCACGTCAATTGTTTTGTTTGGCGTTGTGAGCTTCACCTGAGGGTGAGGACAGGCAAAGGCCTTGACTGAAGGCCGTTTCCCGTTGCGTCAGTCCTGGTGATCCTTGAAAAAAAAACGTGAAAATATTACCTGAGGGTCGACACACAGGGGCCAGCGCCGTGCGTTGGCTATGATGATGGCGTTCTCGATGGAGAAGGTGTCGTTGGGCAAGCTGGCGATCTGCCACTCACGAATCTGCAAGGTTGACACGTAATGACGCAGGAGTTTCACAAAATTGATGATCGTTTGCTATGATGTATTGACACGTGAGGACACAGAAATCTCACAAAATTGATGTTCGTTTGCTATGATTTAGTGTTCTTGGTGTAAAGGGTGTCCCTGGGCAAGTGGGCAAGAGGGTATCCCTGGGCAAAGAGGGTGGGCAAACAAGGTGTCCCTGTGGGCAAAGAGGGTGTCCCTGGACAAAGAGGGTGTCCCTGGGCAAGTTTGTGAGCTGGGAGGATCAAACGAGTGAGAATTTAAGTTCCAAGCTATTTTACAAACCAGACAAACCAGAGATGTTTTCATCATGGAACGCATGCAAATGCATGTGGGAAAATTCAAGGTGAGATTGCACAGAGGCAGCATTAGTTACAAAATAGGAGGAAAGTTTGAAGTTGAGGCATCAAAGAGCTGATCTTCCCAAGCTTTTTCAAGGCTGTATAGATAGCAACAATGCAGCTAAGATGGTGGGACAAACATGTACTTTGGTGGTGTATGTGTAAGGCCTGTGTGTATAAGGCCTGGCGAGGTTCTATTACACAGCACTGCCCCCTGAAAACGTAGCTCACCTTCACAGGGTCGCCCAAAGCTGCAGCGAGGCTGAATCGGGGGTTGCAAGGAATGCGAGCGACCCTGTTGAGCACACAGTCGTAGGTAAAGGGCACAAGTTTGAGCAAAGGTAAGGCAAGGTCGTCATGGATGCAAGCAATTGTAAGGAGCAGACATTTGCAGTCAAGAAATGTGAGGGCAAGTAAAAAGTAAAGCTGGAGTGAGGATTGTGCGGAACGGCAGCAACCCTGCAGCCGTGCGATACACACACACAGAGAGAGAGAGAGAGAGAGAGAGAGAGAGAGGGAGAGGGAGAGGGAGAGAGAGAGAGAGAAATAGAGAGAGAGGGAGAGAGAGATACAGACAGAGAGAGAGAGAGAGAGAGAGAGAGAGAGGGAGAGAGAGAGGGAGAGAGAGAGAGAGAGCGAAAGAGAGAGAGAGAGAGAGCGAAAGAGAGAGAGAGAGAGAATGAAAGAGAGAGGCAGTAAGGGTGTCAGTAACTTGGTTTTGAAAGAAGCTGCTGTGAAGCTGAGGAGTTAAGGCAGAGTGTGCGGACAACATAACAACAGCGAGGCCTGGGACCTTGTCGTCATTTACCACCCCTTTCGACTCATTGATTTCAATGGTGACTCACTTGCACATCTCCAGGAAACCGCGCACAATGCTGCCACGGTAGGTAGGAGTAAAGGCACCAGCATAGGCCACCACACCCGCACTGATCAACATGTCCCCTGTGAGATTTGTGAACTCCTGGGCAAGGCTGCTGGATGTCTCCGTCCAGCGTGCCTTCTCCCCACCGAGCCCGCCTGTTTTGAAAAGAGGGAGGATTTATGACCAGACAAGGGACGCGGTTAAAGAAGTAAGGGCATCAGAGATCATTGACGCCTGTTTTGAAAAGAGGGAGGATACACGACCAGACAAGGGACGCGGTTGGAGATGAGTGGGCATCAGAGATTAGAGAGGATACGCAACCAGATGGGCAGCAGAGAGGATACACAACCAAATGTGCGCCAGAGATCATTGACGCAGTCACAGAGGTGGGATGGCCACAACCTTTTATGAACGGTGTTGACACAGTGTTTTGGGCGTGAGCGCGTTCAAATGTTACACTCACACACAGGATGCGTCTGCAACTCTGGCTGGCCCACAGACATTTGTTACAACATCAGAATGATTTTGTCTGCTGTGCGTGAACATCAGAGTGTTGGGGTGGACGAGTGAAAGCAGCACTTACCTTGGCCCACAAACAAAGCCATCTGATCAAAGATTGCTAGCACAGCCGCAGAACGTAGGGCGGACCATACATGACGCACTCGCCACAAAACACACAGCCAACACATTCGTTCAATTATTCTGTGCACACCAGTTATGGTACACAGCCGCGTACACATGTACATACACACGTACACACACCTATGAGTTGCTCTGCACGCCCGAGCTTGAGAGAGCACTGCTCCACCTCGCCCTCCAAGCGCTCTTTTTTGTGGGTGTTCTTCTGCAGGCTAGCCTGAAGGGCAGAACGGATACAAAGCAAAAAATAGGTGTGTTTGTGGGTGCGTATTTGTTTGTGTAAGTGTGCCTCTGAGAAAGTGTGTACGTGTGTATGTGTGTGTATGTGCGTGTGTGTGTGTGTGTGTTTGTGTGTGTGTGTGTGTGTGTGCCTCTGAGGAAGTGTGTACGTGAGAGTACGTTCCTTTGTTTCATTCACACACATAATGCCTAAGGAGGTGGAGATCCCACTATCAAGAGCCCTCAACCAAATTTCTCTGATATCCTTGGTATGGACATTGAGCAAAATAAGTTTGTGTGAGCACATGTGAAATTGTGTATTGATGGCATGCATCTTAAGTGCCCAAGCAGAGAGCGCTCCAATTGGCAAGAACCCTCAATAAATGTCTATAAATTTACAAACAACTTCTTGCTACCGACATATTTAACCCTTTATGTAGTATGATTACCTGCGCAATCGACCGCAATTGACCACTTGCCAAATGGGAGGGTGTCTGAAGATGCAGAGAGCGGTTATGACATGCACGCGCACTTAGGTAAATGTACACAAACATAGGTACAGATAAAACCGCAAACACATCTCAGCTATCCACCTCCCCCACCTTCATACCACCTACACACCCACCCATCCACCCACACACCCACACACATAAGTACCCCTCTCTCAGCTCTATGCCACACAAACACACACACACACACACACACACACACACAAACACACACACACACATCTCCAGCTAGCCACCCCCTTACCTCCATGCCACCAAGCTTGTCCATGATCTGCTGAAGCTCGTCTTGCTTCTGACGCAGACCGACCATCACCTGTGTTGGCAAAAAAATTACAGGACAGGAGTGCATGCCTGGTTCCAAACTGTCCCGACAGGACAACCAAGCGGACGCGTTGGCTTGCCAAAGGTGTGTAAGTCCTTCAATAGGTGCCTCAGCAAATCCTGGCGCCAGTCAGCATGACTTATACAATAATGCCCGACTACAAAATGTGCCACAAAAGGACATCCAACCACAACTTATGCCTGACTTCAAATTGTGCCACAAAAGGACAGCCAACCACAACTTATGCCTGACTACAAACTGTGCCACAAAAGGACAGCCAACCACAACTTATGCCTGACTTCAAATTGTGCCACAAAAGGACAACCAACCACAACTCCTGGCTCCAGTCAGCAAGACACATACATAGGGTTGGCCAGCACCGTGTATGACCGTATGTATGGTGATTTCCCTGCTTAAAATACCGTATGTGCACCGTATATACCAGGTCGCCCCCGTGAAAAACCCACCCTACCAGTCTCATTTAGCTCTCCACCCAATTTAAAGCCCCCTATTCCTCATCTGAATGATAAATACTTGATGTTATATCTAAATCATTGACATTTGCTGGAAATTTTGCATTCTGGGGAGTTCTGTGGGGCCCGCAGCGTATTTCCATAAACCTTCAAGCATCTGCTGAAAGAACAAAAAATCAGCTATCCAATGTATTTCTCAGGTCACGGAATGGTGGAGTGGGTGCAGAGATATGCCTGCGCGGAGTTAAGTGAGACTATTTGGCTGGCAGGAGGGTGAGTTTTTCACGGGGGCGACCACCTATAAATGTATGGTTCTGGCCATCCCTACACATCCCTACACATACAACACCGAAACAGAACCAGCCAGCGAGCATATCAAAAACTTGGGCATGGGAAATGCTTCGAGCCTAAAATGTAGGCAACAGAAAAGCAGAAAAGGCATAGAGTCTGGTATTGACCCGCATGACTGCAACGGTAATTACGAGGTGGCCCTGTCAAAAGTTACCAAACAAGCTTGCCATGATAACCATGACAGAACAAACAATACCATCCAAACAGTACCATGACAAGACCAACAACACCATGATATGACCAAACAAGCTTGCCATGATAACCATGACCAAGTGTCATTCAGATGGATCAGACAGTATGCTTGGCAATTGATAATACACATGCACCTTCACACACACACACACACACACACGCACACACACACACATACACACACACAAACATACGAGTCGCAGATCACACACACACACACACAAACGTCACAGTGCACAAATTGCACACCACACACGTACACACACACCTCTTGGTAGCTCTCCTCTGCCTCTGCGAGCTTGGCCTTTTTCGGAGCAACCACTTTGGCCACCTTGTCGTAGCTAGACATGGCATGCACCCACCTACATACACACCAGGCAGAGTAGAACACGACGGTCAGATGATCAAATCTACCCGTGAGAATTAAATACACACCACAAGGCATGCACGGTTGTGGCAAGATGCAACATGTACTACCAACTGTGCATGTGGGCCGTCATGTGAGGCGAAAAGACACAGCCAGGCTGGTTTGCTGCGTGGGGCTGGCAAGGTTGATCAGTACGTTTGGTGACACACATACACACACGCACATGTCACATGAGATATACGCGTGTGACATGTGAGATATGCATGTCAGATATGTGATATGTGTGAGATATACACGTGTGAGATATACGTGTCACATGTGTGAGATATTTAGTGTGAGATATACGTGCCACATGTGAGATTAAAACGTGTGAGATATACATGTCAAATGTGTGATATGTGTGAGATATACATGTGTGAGATATATGTGTCACATGTGTGACATACATAGTGTGAGATATACGTGTCACACGTGTAAGTTATACGCGTGTGACATGTGAGATATACACGCAGCGGTGTGATTATATGACTGCTTTGATGAACTGGTACATTCAGAGCAAACGCTCAGTCATACATGTCTTTGCTTGCCCTACTGATGCAAACACCATAAGGGAATATTTTGGCCTCGTCTCTGCATAACCCAGGATGTGAAGAAACAGAAAGTAACAGGAACAAAAGGAGTCAGAGAGACGCATACACACATACACACAAACACATGCACAGAAAAAGCTCATGCACGGCACAAATGATCAGCAGCAGCAACATGCCTTCTAGTCCCTACTACTCACTTGCACAGCCCCTCTGCTGCTGGCGATGCCTTCTTTGCTGTCTCTGGCGTGAAGGTCTCGTTTGTCAAATACTTGGACCTACATAGATACATAGATACATAGATATCTACACTGTATATACTGTATATACATAGATTTAATAGACACATAGAAGGTGCAGAATGCCAGAAGTTCGATGGACACATGCCACGCACAGGAGATCGGGAGCACAGGCATAGGGCGCAGCCTGACTGTTGAGGATTGAGGCAGAAGGGCGTGCTGGATTGATTAGGAGCTTAAACACTGTGCCAAGGATTGAACAGAGCCATCTATCTGTAAACAATCTGTAAACAAAGACGCATAAGTATATGCATGGGTGCAAGAGTCAGTTTTGGGCGAAACCGTGCAAAAGTTAAACGCCGGTGCTCTGTGTGCCAAATAATGCAGCAGGCTTATTATTTAGTTCGTTTTCAACCTGCCTGTCCCCATCTATAAAGGTAGTATAACAGTCACAAAGCTTCTGCAGGCTTTTGCATTTCTAGCTCAGAACAAGCAAGGCCAGCTCAGAACAAGCAAGGCATTTTGAAATGTGTGCCTTGGCATGCTTCCATGCAAGCAGCAGCAGCAGCAGCAGTACCACGAACCAAATGTCATACCTGATCTCAGCAATGATGCGTGGGGCGATGTTGTCCTTGTCATATGTCTTGAGGCGCTGCAAGAAATCCTGTATGGGTGAGCAGCATGGTAGCATGGAAAATGTCCAATGGCTGCATCATGACCGTTTGAGTGCATCCTGATTGCATCATGATTGCTTGGCGCCTCTTTTCATAGGCAAACACACCTTGTGTTCAACAGGCCACCCCTCCTTGTATTCAGCCAATAGGCAATGATGATGTTCAGGCGATAGGCAAACGCACCCCCCCTTGTGTTCAGCAGGCCAACCCCCCCCTCCCTTCACCAAGGAAAAGTGCCACCATATTACATGTTGTGGCACTCTTTCTTTTGAGCAGCAAGTACACCTTGTTATCATTCGGCAGGCCAACCCCTCCTCCCCCCCACAAAGAGTACACCCAACTGCATGTCGTGGCGCTTATTGTAGTGAGCAGCAACCCCACCTTTTCATTCAGTAGGCCCACGCTGGGCTTCCAATAATCAGCGACCATTTTACCAGAATCATCTTTGATCTTGGCAGGCTTCACATCCAGGATCACACACACAGCCTCCAGCACCTGCACACAGAGTTCCCACAAATTAGCACACACAGCGTCAGTAAATACATATGCAACTACACACACAGCCTCCAGTATTCCTACAAACAAGCACACACAAACAGCGTTAGCAATTACTTATATACGCAACTACACACACAGCCTCCAGTACCTGCACACGGTGTTCCCACAAACAAGCACACGCAAACAGCGTCAGCAGTTACTTATTTACGCAGCTACAAACACAGACTCTAGCACCTGCACACTGTGTGTGTAGCAAACAAAAACTCGGCGTTCCTTTCTACATCAGCGTTAAATGGGAGCTCTTGTTCAAGCACAACGCCATCTTTTACCAGCTTGATACCTCTTGCCTGCTCTGTAGCTTCCAGGAGCTGCAGCTCCTTCATATAAAAGCGGCTCTATTACCTCGCTACTGACAGCCGTGGCTCTATTGCCTTGCTCCTGACAGCCGTGTGACTTCCCCCAACTTGTTCTTTATAACACACCACAAGGCCATCTCTTACCAGCTCTGTAGCTCCCAGGAGCTGCAGCTCCTTTTATACAAAAGTGGCTCTATTGCCTTGCTCCTGGCAGCCACGTGACTTCCCCCCACTTGTTTTTCATAGCACACCACAAGGCCATCTCTTACCAGCTTGATAGCCCCCGGGGGGTTGCCTAGCTTTTTTATGTAGCTGATGTCTGCCTCCTTGATGGTGTCCAACGCGGTGAGGGCATCATTAAGAATGGGGATGGCCTGTGGTTGGAAAGAGAAGGGGGGTTAGCAGACACAGATGCGTGCAATCATACAGATGTGTTTTGTTCGGGACAGGGATGGGCTGCACGGGAGGGAGAGGGGGTTCAATGACACATAGGTGTAGGTACAACTGTGTGTGTGTGTGTGTGTGAGTAAAACTGTGTTAAATGCTTTGGGTGGCTTGTATGGGGGCCGGTCTGCGTTGAAAAATTCAGGATATGAATCAGCAGATTGAGAGGAATTCCATCGTGTA
>Ga0307948_1001267_pt1 | contig 17844 bp, 16 predicted proteins | sample OrgLakmetagen280_FD_201824 | JGI IMG/M metagenome (GOLD analysis project Ga0307948, IMG submission 201824) | Saline water microbial communities from Organic Lake, Antarctica - #280 | ecosystem: Environmental > Aquatic > Non-marine Saline and Alkaline > Saline | place: Antarctica: Organic Lake...
TTACACACACACACGCACACACACACAAGCGCGCGCGCACACACACACACACACACACGCACACACACACACACGCGCGCACACACACACACACACACACAAACACACACACAAGCGCGCACACACACATGCACACGGACACGCATACTGGCCGTGTTGATACCTTGGTTTTACTGGCTGTCACCTTCATTGTTATGCCAGTGCTACCTCCTCACACTGGCTGGGTTACCCTCATGCAGCGGCCGACGTTACACCATACCAGCATGTCTGCTTTTCCTCTCCTATTCCTGCACTCGCATCCTCACCTCTCTATCGCCCTGTCTGCCTCCTCGTTGCTTGGCACAGGGTCAAAGTCGAACACCGTATGCAGGGGCAGCGTGGCATACCATGCACCGGGCTCTCCGGGCCTGTGTGTGCATACGTGCTTGTGTGTGCTGTGTGTGTGCGTGTGTGTGCGTGTGCTGTGTGTGTGTGCGCGTGTGTGTGTGTGTGCGCGCATGTGTGTGTGCGTGTGCGCGTGCGCGTGTGTGTAGATGCGTCTGCACAAGTGTGTGCGCAACTATTACAGAGCAGTACATACAAATGAAGTTGGCTTGTGGTGCGCACTTTAGAGGTCCAGTATGCAACCTTACGCTCTGCTTGTGTGTGTACCACACCACACCATACAGTCACTCCTTCATAGTAATGTATGTGTGACATCTCCAGAACTGTGCCTTGTTCGGACATGCTTGCAACCTGAAGGGGCTAGGAGCACACACACATACACACACGCACGCGCACACACGCACACACACACACATAAATGACTCATATGGGAGGCACTTTTCGTACACTCTTCTTGTACGCACATGCAAACGCACACACACACACGCACACGCACACACACACACACAAACTCACACGCGCACACACACACACACGCACACGCACACGCACACACACACGCACACGCACACGCACACACACAAACTCACACGCACACACACACCTCTGGAGCTGTCGGTAGTCCAGGTAGCAGTGTGTGTTGGGTGTCATGACCACCGGCTTGCCACACAGCGTGGCCAGGATACCACCGAGCGTGCCACGCCTGAATTTTGGGCAAACGATACGTGTGAAAAGTAGATCTCACAAAATGCCTGACACCAAGTGTGCCACACCTGAATGCTGGGCACACAATCCGTGTAAAAAAATAGACCTCACAAAATGCCTGACACCAAGTGTGCCACACCTGAATGCTGGGCACATAAAAGTTTGAAAAATGGGCTCACACAAATATGTGGCTCGGATACCACCAAATGTGCCACGCCTGAATGCTGGGCATATACGAGTGTGAAAAATAGGCTCACAAAATGCCTGAGACTAGCATGCTCTACGTGCGGCTGTTACCATCATATCACAGGGCAATCCTTTATGTGTAAAAGCCTTGCACAGCCTTGTAGGAGTATCAGCATGCAGTATGACTGTGCGCTGCTCCTTTATGTGTAAAAACCTTGCACAGCCTTGTAGGAGTATCAGCATGCAGTATGACTGTGCGCTTCAATTGTGTAAGTGCATGGTATGCATGCGTACGAGCAAATTGTTTGCTGAAGTACGGTCAAATCGTGGGCTTGGGTGTGAGCACGTGTGTTCTATGCATGCTGCACATGCATGTGTATAGAGCCTGCCGGAACCGTACGTATGCACCGTGTATGTCCATACGCAAAGCAAGTTTCCGGCCGAAATTGCTGAACCTACTCTGTATACACATGTACGTACATTTACACCGTACACACGATGTACGTTCATGTGAATACATGTATGATCTTGGCCAACCCTATGCATGTGTGTCCCGAGGCAAAAATATACGCACAAAACCCAGTGCCACTGTACGTGCGGGCCGAATGCAAGGAACTGAACTCTGATGAATCTGTGTCCCATTTATCATATATCCACATTGACAAACAGGGTGTGCAAAATGCTGCCCATCCCACACAAGCGTTGCGACAATCCTGCCGCTCATTCACGTGTGTGTGTGTGTGTGTGTGTGTGTGTGTGTGTGTGTGTGTGTGTGTGTGTGCGTGTGTGTGACAGCGCACGTCTCCTGCATCATTTCAATCCATGGCTAGTGCCTGTCGATGTTGCCGCCTTCTCTTTCTTATGCGAGAACCAGATGAAGTTAGCACGCACACCCCACACTTACCATGACATCACAGCCACCTCGTCCACGTGTGGAGACCCTCCTGTTTCCAGCACCTGCGCACACACATACACATACACACACCAAATATTAAGTCATACTGCAAGGCTTTCCACCAGGCAGAAAGAATGTGCGACACTGTTTGGGCGCCCAGGGTGTGTGTGTATGTGTACATCCAAACACTGGGACGATAAGGGAACTCTGAAAAGCGAAGCCTTTGGTGAAAAGGTGGCCATACCTTTTATTTCACCATCCCTATTTATTTCACCAAACGTTTTATTTCACCATCCCTTTTATTACACCAAACCTTTGTTGCACGTTGGGCCAAATTAGGCAAAAGAGAGAAGAGAGGAGGACAGCACAGCCTCATTGTTATTTGATATTGAACTCCCACGTCTTGTTCTTACAGTTCCTTAGGTTCCCCACCCTTTCGCCCCTATTTTAACGTATTTTATGGAGCTTCCATCCTTTCAATTCATCCATATTCGTTGTCAACAACTGTGTTTGTTTGAAAATGCATCCAACCCTTCAGCTAAGCAGGAGGGAGGGAAGAAAGCTTTTGCAGATGCAAGTCTCAAAGTGAGGAAGAGAAGCATGAAGTTCGAAACTGCTGCAGCGGTCACCAAGGTAGAACTGTATCACACGTAAATCCACACACACACACACACACACACACATGTACCTGCACCTGCACCCACCACAAACAGACATGTGCACATGCAAACAGCCATGGGCAAATAAACATGTACATTCATAAGCACGAACGCGCGCACGCACCTCGTCCCACGCCATGGCGGTGCGGTTGTGAACAAGGGCCAGCCAGCGCGCAATGCGAGACACAAACCACGTTTGCAGTTGGCTCTCGTTGGCCAGGCCCTCCTGCGCAGCATATGACCCAAGTAAGCGTTCATTGCCACACATGTTGCACGGCACAGATAACGTCTGCAGTTGGCTTTCGTTGCAGTTAGCAAGAGGCCCTCATGCACAACAGAAGATGCAACTCCTGCGCAGCATATGACCCAAGTAAGCGTTCATTGCCACACATGTTGCACGGCACAGATAACGTCTGCAGTTGGCTATCGTTGCAGTTAGCAAGAGGCCCTCATGCACGACAGAAGATGCAAATCGCCAGCTATTTGTCACGTTGCATGGCAGGCGTGCAATGCAGGACACAAGCCACAAATGCAACTGTGTTTTGCTGGCCAGGCCATTCTGCACAACATCAGACGCAGAGTATAATCATTTCGTCATGCACATTGCATGGCGCACATACAATGCGTGAAACGAACCACGTCTGCAATTGGCTCTTGTTAACTGAGCTCTCTGCCTGTGGACCAGATGTGCATTACGATCACTTCACCACATACCATAGGGCACGTGCTGTACCCCACACATTGCATAACAAAAACCAAGTCTCGTGCAGATGGTCCTCAATTGTTATAGCCAGAATACGCTAATACATACGAGAAATCCTTTAAAGCATGCATAACTTACAGCCTCCAGGCATAGAAACACAGCCTTACTTTCATGTGTGTGTATCTAACAGCCTCCAAACCTGACACATTATAACTTAGCAGCGTCCATCCTTCAACGCATGCAGGCTTACCAGCCCTTTTTTTTTTTTATACCCTATACCTGTCGCATGCGAGCTTGGCACGCGTTGCAGCGCGCCCACCGGGACTTGGGCACCTCGTCAGCACCCACGTGGATGTACCTTTGTAAATGAAATAATGGGTTAGCATGTGAATTGTGTGTGTGTGTGTTGCTGAGATCCAAGCACAGGAAGTAGGGCACCTTTTCAGCACCCACGTGGATGTACGTGAGCGAATAGGCATTGAATTATACAGAAAATTTGTAAATTAAACTTGCATGCAATAGTTTAGCGCAGGAAATTGTACATCTTTTTGGCATTCATGAGTGGAGATGTACTCGCCAAAAAATGCACCGGAATACAAAATACAAGCATGCACGCATGGATATGCGCACCATGCACGGGCAAACTTGAGTGGTTTTATTTAAAGTATGCAAGCAGATTTAAACAGGGTCAAAACGCAAACTCCCTCCCAAGAAATGCAAAACCGTAAAATTGTTCCAGGGTTGTTCAGTTCGAGGTTCGGCCAAAAGTCTGGGTTCGCAAACTTTCACGCATTTCAACGAATTTGAAAAGTGCCGTTTGGAGTTTGGTCAAAGTTTGACAAACTTTTAAGAGTTTGTCGAGCTTGACAGCATGCGTCTGTCAAAGCTGCAAGGGGCAGCAGCACCCCCCAGTTCAGTCCCACTCTTTCCTTGCAGTACAGAAAATTAACATGTCAACGAAAATTTACTATTTATGATAATGATAATCTGTATCAGACCAGGAAGCTTCCTTGGTCTTAAGGCCAAACTTGTCACACATTTCTGAACTGCTAAGGATTTGTACAACGCGGTACTTGCACTGCACCTGAAGGTTCTCTTTTTTCTGCTCTATGATGATGACATGGTCCCCTTCCGGCCCCTTTTTTCTATAGTTATTTATAAATATTCACAACTAATTGGGAAGATTTGAAGGTGGGGGGAGGAGCTCAAGGGTCCTTTATCTAAAATTGCACTTTGAACAGTTTGAGGATTCTAGAACTTTCACGAACTTCATCGAACCCTTGCTCCCAAAAAACAGACTGAACAACCCTGTATTGTTCATGTATCAGCTGGGACTCATCGCAAAGGAGATGGGTTAACAGAATGACTGAACAAAACCAAGTGACTGGATCACTCACTTGAAGGGGAACAGGTCCACCACTTCATTCAGCACGGTGCCCAAGAACTCAAACGTCTCTTCTCGACCCTGGGAAAACATTTGAGTGAGTTGCTTGTTTGCTGCGCCCATAACTTAACGCTCTTGATCCTTGGTGATGTTTTGTGCTCTACTCTTGTTGGAGCAGTTTTACTGTACCCAGTACCAAAGTGACTCCTTTTCCTTGAGTAAGGTGGGGAGTGGCTTTCACTGCCTGCGTGGCCCTTTTTCCTCTTTTCTTTTTGAAATAAATGCCTCCTTTCAATCCTGGCGTTGTTAGATGCAAGCAAAAGTTTCCTTTTCAAAGTTGATATCCTTCTTTCGTAGTTAGAACATTGCACAGGACTCCCCCCCCCCACACACACACGTACGAAGACACACAAAAACAAAAAATAGCGCACACACGTACCGCACAGTACACGTCTTCATGGACACCCCACTGGTGTGAGACCTGCCGCACTTCTCCAGTGCCTACGCAAAAAAACGACGCAGCAGTTAAACAGACATACAGGAGTTTCCAGTACTAGCGCAGCCAATTGCGTGCTAAACAGAACATCAGGGAAAAGTTTGTGTACTTTGTGCACAGCCAGTGCGTGCAGCAGGTCCTCTGTCCTCTGTCCTTGCTACCACCAGAGGTCATCTTTCTATTTCAGCAAGCACAAAAACGAGCGGATGCAGGCCAGACATCGTCGGCGGCATGCAGCCAAGGTTAAGCAGGCTACATATCATGTGAGGTTATATGAGGCTGTGTGAGGTTACATGAGTTAATATGAGGTGTAATGGGCCACACATTAGGATCGTATGGCCTACAAGCCCCTCACCCACATGCCTGTGAAATCTGAACACCTACAAGCCCCTGGGTAGTGTGGGGTAGCCTCTCCTCTGACACTTGAGCACAAAATTATTCCAGGCACTTGGCATGAGCACAAATTAGTTCCAGGCACTTGGCATAAAAATGACTCCAGGTGTTTTACTGACGACAGCTCACGCTCGTACAAACGCCCCAATATTTTGAGAAAGGCAGCTAAGGCAGCTGCACAGCGGACCTTCTTCTGGCGTAGCATGGCATCAAAAGCCAATCAATTATGCTAATAAATGTGATGCAGCATGCTCGAGTCTTGAGTGCAGGCAGCCAGGCAGCCACGTCTTGATCAGTTCAAGCCTTACCCTGGTACATCGTGAAATGAAGGCTTCAGCTTATTTTAAAACTGTTGGCAGCAAAGAGTAAAGCAGCAGCACGCACATGACACTTGAGGGTAGGCAGCCAAGGCAGCCACGCAGTGTCCAGGCAGCTCAATCTCTGGCACAATTTCAATGAACAGTGAGGACGCATGGCGCACTATATCCCTGACCTGCAAGCGCGGTGCACGTGTGCACGTGTGTGTGTGTGTTTGTGTATGCGTGTTTTGTGTGTGGGTTTTGTGTGTGTGCGTTTTGTGTGTGTTTTGCGTGTGTGCGTTTTGTGTGTGTGTGTTTTGCGTGTGTGCGTTTTGTGTGTGTGTTGTGTGTGTTTTGTGTGAAAATGCGGCGCAATCTTACTGAACGGTGAGAACAAACATGGCACACTATGTCCCCGACCTGGAAGCGTGGTGCACGTGTGCGCTTGTGTTACTGCGCGTGTGTATGTGTTCCTACGTGTGTGTATGAGTTCCTACGTGTGCGCATGTGTTACTACGTGTGTGTGTGTGTGTTACATCTGTGTACGTGTTTCTACATGTGCGCATGCGTTACTACGTGTGCGCATGTGTTACTACGTCTGTGTACGTGTTACTGCGTGTGCGCATGCCTTACTACGTGTGTGTGTGTTGTGAAGGCTGCACAATCTCCATGAGCAGTGAGGACGATGTATATGATTACTGGTGCATAAGTGGATTCAAGTGTCTGCATGCGTACCTCTTGACTGTCAGCACGTACGTGTAAACGACATAAATAGAAAGGTGCAAGGGACGGATTTTTGGAGCAGAAAACATTTGCGGCATAGAAACCCATCTTTCCCACCATAATTTTTGCGCCCGTCCTGCCACGTTGGCTCAGATAGTAGCGCATATAAACACGCACGCGCACACACACACACACACACAAACACACACACACACCAACACACACACACACACACAAACACACACACACACACACACACACACACCTCTTCCTGTGAGTAAAAGCCGCCCTCCATGCGTCGCCCCCCCTGCTTCTTGCTGGGCACGCTGTCGTTGGTCTCGTAATCTCCCCCCCCACCATCACCCTCACTCTCATCGTCACTGGGGCCAATGGGTTTTCGCCAGGCCCCCACAGATGTGAGGCGAGGCAGGGACTTGATCTCTAGCCGCCACCCCTACATTTGCATTACGCATTGATTGTGCAGTGGGGTGCGAGAAGAACGGAAGCATTACGCAGGCAGTGAAAACGCACCCCTCACAAAATAAGGTGAGGGAGCCACTTAGGTGCCGTGTGTGTAGTGCAGGTGACAGAGGTGTGGCTTGCTACTAGGCCCCAAGGGTTAAAGGCAGGGACTTAAGACTACAGCCGTCGCAGCTTTTGCGTTGGGTTGGGTTGTGCAACGTGGAATCTAGAGGGATGCGATGTATATCATGAGCATAACGGAGTAAGGCCAGGCAGTGACTGAACTGCTGCCATCCCTGTATTTGCACGAGTGAGCGTGCCCAATTGACGATGCCTGAGTGACCATGCCTGGTGAGCAAGAAGGACAGTGTGAGCACGAGTGAATTTATGGCTCACATTGAGGTCCTTCTTTTGCTTGTTCCATTGCCGGCCTTGACACAGGCGAAAGGAGGGGCAAGGACTTGACCTAGCTGCAGTTGGCTAATACCAGCTGGTTTTATTCATTCTATTACACCATTCAGTATCCAGCAAGGTTCAGCCACCCTATGCTATTTGCCAGTACCAGCTGGATTCAGTCACCCCATGCAACCAGTCAGTATCCAACTAGATCCAAGCACCCCATGCAACCAGACAATATCCAGCTAGACCATTCACTTCGTGCTATTTGCCAGCACCGGCTGGATTCATTCATCCTACTCAACCAGTCAGTCTCCAGCTAAATCCACCCACCCCCTTTTTTTAGCCAGTACCAGCTGGATTCAGTCACCCCATGCAACCAGTCAGTATTCAACTAGATCCATCCACCCCATACAACCAGTCAGTATCCAGCTAGACCATTCACTTCATGCTATTCGCCAGCACCGGCTGAATTCAGTCACCCCACGCAACCAGTCAGTATCCAGCTAAATCCATCCACCCCATACAACCAGTCAAGTATCCAGCTAGAAACAGTCACCGCTTGTTATTAGTCAGTAATTAATAATTTCCTTTCACCCCATGCAACCCGCAAGTCAAAGCTGGTTCTATAACCTGTTGGGAGAGGCATCACAGATGGGGACCCCTTCAGAGGTAGCAACCAGTACATGGAGCATGGTATACATACAGGGTTGGCCAAAACCATACATCAATCCGTTTATACACAGCGTATGTACGGTGTTTCTAATAAGAGAGTCACCATACATACGAGCACGTACGGTGTTTTTTAAGGGTTGCGGCCAACCCTTAAACGTACCCTCTGGCAGCAGCACGCTCTAGAGGACCCGGCACAGATCCGAGGAGGAGCACCCTTTAGTGCTTGAATACCCCCTAACCATTTTAGAGGAGGCACCCATCCGCAGTAAAACACTGTACACTGATGGACACTCGGCATGGACACTTCACAAGGGAGGCATTCATCTACAGTGCAGCACTGAACACTGCGTGGACACTTCGCTTGGACACTACACAAGGGAGGCGGGACACTCGCACAAGGAGGCAGGGTTGCTGCTGGAATGGACGAGCCTTGCAGGCAGCCAAACTGCTCACCTGGTCTTCTACTAGGTGCCAATGTAATCGGTTGAGCCGGTAGCGTGCCATCAGATTTAACACCTGTGTGCGTGTGCATGTGTGTGCGTGTGTGTTAGATTGTGTGTGTGTAAGTGTGTGTAAGTGTGTGTGTGTTTTTTTTTGTGTGTGCGTGTTTTGTGTGCGTGGTGCGCGTGTGTGTATGTGTATGTGTATGTGTGTGTGGGTGGGTGGGTGCGTGCCACCAAGGTGTCAGTGCACTCTGCGTTAGGATTGCTATGTGTGTGTTGGGTATTGCTGCTCTGAAGCTGGGTACAGTGCCGTCACTCCAGCACCTGCAAGTTTTCATTGACGGAGCAGAAGCCTCTGTAGGTAACCTGAGTAGTCTTAAGTTTCACTGGATCAGGATGCGTTTGGACGCATGGAAGCACGCACCTTTGAACTTACGCATCAATCATTTGTATGAAGTGTGCTTGGAAGCGATGCATGTTGTGAAAGTGGTCCAGTAACTTATTCCTGTTCATATTTTCGTTTGCACTGTCTCAGTCTCGGCGTTAAAAACACAAAAAAGCATGACCAAGGTGACGGACAGGTTTTAGTGAGACCAGAGTTTGGCCATAACCATACGTACCGTACACATGTACTCACCATCAACACCCCCCAAAATAAGTTTTTCACGAAAGTGATTTGATCACTTCCAAAATCTTGTTAAGTCCCTGCAAGATCTGGAAGGATACGTAACAAAGTTGGATGACCGCCTCCCCCAAACAACGTTGATCAGGGGCGGTGATATTCTTTACGTATGGTAGATACGCATATATGAAGAATTTGTAGCAGAAGAACCATTACGTCATATATGGTGTGTGACTACGGTTCTGGCCAGCCCTAGTAAGACAGGACGGGCACACGCCTGCAAAAAGACACCCAACAAGATCTAATAGTCTGACGTGAATTCTGTTACAGAAGTACTACCTTTACGTTTGATCTCCCACCGTTGTTGGGGATTGCTTAATAGACAGACAGGTGCGTCCCCACAGAGTTCTTTCCTGCACCTGCTTGAGGAGGGTCACAGAGAAGTAGTGACGCCCACCGTCCACAGACTTTTCTACCAATTTAACAAGCGTGAGGAACAACCAGTGAAGGCACCAGGAGGTGCCTTACTTTAAGCTTGCAGGTGTGGGTGGGTGTGCGTGTGTGCGTGTGTGTGTGTATGTGTGTGTGTGTGTAGACAGCCTCTGAAGACCACATCTAAAGCTGTTTACACACACATACACACACATATACACACATGGCACATAAACAAACACAAATACGCACACACACACACATACACACACATGTACGCACACACTTGCACACATGTATGCACACACTAAAGCACGCAGGCATGTGTGCATGCAAGCAAAACACACGTATTCATTATACATGCACGTCCACTCTCACACACACATACACACAAACGCACACGTGCACACACACACACGGACACACAAACACACACACGCACACGCACACACGCACACACACCCATACACACACACGCACACACACATACACACGCACACACATACACACTCACAAGCCTACAAGCTCAAGGTAAGGCACCTCCCAGCGCCTTCACTGGTCGCTCCTCACGCTTGTTATGTTCAATTCTCAGACATTTTGCCGTACTTGCGTCGCAAAGGCCAAACAGAGAAGATGGCGACCGTACCCTTGGGATAGAACAACCATGTTTATGTCAGGCCTTTACCACACCTGCTTCAAGAAGGCCACGGAGAAGTAGTGGCGCCCACAGTCTATGAGGAAACCTCTCCAAGGAAACCGAGGGGCGTCATGCACCTACGGAAAAGGCATGAGTACAAACGTTCTGTTTACGAGCATAGCTTTGCGCATAGAGGATACTTGCAAATCATCTTGTGGGCGTACTGCGCTCCCAATCCAGTCAGGCTAAAGCAATACAGATTTGAGCATTGAGCCTGGTATCATTTGCGGTTATGGGCTATAAAGTGCTGGCACTAAGCAGTTCCTCTTGACCTGCTAATCGTATGATGACTGAACACTTCATTCCAGTTTTTCGCCCTGTGTAGCGGGTGCACCTATTCATGGGTGTATAGCAAATAAGCAATTAATGTGGCGGGCTATTTAATGGTAGAAGAAGCAAACGTGACTTTACAGTAACACTTGGCAGTCAATACAGTATGCTGGCAGGTAGCCAAAGAGTGTCCACAGAAGCCTTAACAAACAGCACCCAAGGAAAATAACACTCGCCCACATGCATGTGCAGTACACCCTGCGTCACACACACCATATATCGACTCCACCCATTTATCAAACAACAAACACACACACACACACATACATTCAAACAAACATACGCACACACACACAAACTTACACACACACGCACACACACACGCACACACACACACACACACACACACACACACACGCACACACACACACACACAAACACACAAACATACCCACACACACACACACTCACACACACACTCACACACACACTCTCACACACACACACACACACACACACACACACGCACACACACACACACACACACACACACGTGTCGTTTATTCCTGTGTCCCTCCTCTCCCCCCCTTCCCCTTCTCACCGTGCAATGAGGCACTTGTAGCTTTTGCCAGGGATGTCCATCATTGCCCCCTTCTCCTTGAGGTGGAGGGGCTGGGGATTGCGGTGGGTATTGTTGGGTAGGTTGAAGGGGCAAGCAGGGCATGAGGAGGACCTGGTAAGTGTGATTGAGTATGTGGTTGGGTAAGTGTACGTGTGTGTGTTTGGGTGTGTTTGGGTGTGTGTGTGTGTGTGTTTGGGTGTGAGTGTATGTGTGTCTGTATGTGTGTGTGTGTGTTTCTGAGTGCATGTGTGCGTGCGTGTGTACGTGCTGCATGCGTTAGTGTGTGCACTCATGTGTGTCCGCGCGCGTGAGTATGTGTGCATACATGTACGCAAGTGTGTGTGTGCGTGTTTGTGTGTATCTGTGTGTGTGTATGTGTGTATGTGTGTGTGTGTGTGTGTGTGTGTGTGTGTGTGTGTGTGTGTGTGTGTGTGTGTGTGAGTCACAAAACGCAATGAATTTCAGGGGGAAAAGCAGCAAAAAGTTTAGTCCCTCTGATATAGAGAAAGCATTGCGACATGTGCCAGTGAACGTGGCTGTAAGAGGCGGTGAAGCGTGGGCTGACGTAGTCAGAAGCGAGGCACACTTATTTGAATGCAGAAATTTCTTCATCTGGTGCATGCTCATTGCACATAGCAATTGCTTTAATCAACCAGTCATTGCCCAAAATACGTGGGGGGGTGTGAAGTTGAGACTGAACTGCATGCTGAACTGCATGAAGCTCTTCTTGCACGCCACTCGCAGCTTTCAACAGCTCTCGATGTAATCCTTGTAAACGTGTGTGCATGTGTGACCTGTCTGGGCACACCTGGAGCAGGCTTTGGCACCCATTGAAGAGGCCGTGCGCTGTGGACGCGGTAACTTGGCATCTTGCAGGGGGCAGGGGGCCCTGGCCCTGGTGCTCCATCTGTTGTAAACCCTCTGCACCAGCACCTTCAGGCCCAATGCTCAGGCTGTAGGCCTCGTGTGCTACGTGCTCCGCTGGGTGGGGGGGTGGAAAGGGGAGGGTTCCCTGGGTGGGTGCATCGAGGACCTGCAGCACGATGGTCGACCCGACCTCGCCATTTTTCCTGTCCTGCAACTCGGGAAGCGCAGCTGCCCAGATCTCCTCTTTCACCACCAAGTCGGTGTGCTCCCTTAATTGCCCAGCGATGTAGTCACATATTTCGTGCGCTCGACTCTCCTTAGACACCACGCAGATTTCGACGGGGCTTTTCAGCTCGAAGCATTGCTGGGACACAAAGGAACAGTGCTGGGGCGCAGGGATGATGGGGAGTTGCTGCATCTTTATTAATTTATCAAATATATTAACATTAACATGTGAGGAGAGGAGCGTCCGACTGAAGCAATACATTGCCCGCAATCCTAACTACGCGACTTTACTCATTTACTCAATTAAAACTCTCCGAAATGATAGAATGCGATTCCAACCGCTCCGAAAATTCTCCGAATTTGTCCGCATACCCACATTTCCTCAGAAATTTGTGAAGTCTGGGTTTTTACGATTCGGTTGGACGCACTTTGGGCCTGAATAGCTCCGCGGTCGGGCTTCGTGATTCTGTACGTTGGAATTGAGTTGCCTTTATCTCCACTCCGGAAACATCCGCTCTGCTCCACTCCAAAAAATTTGCTCTAATTTACTTTCGCGCGGGCACTATCGCTTTGGTTTCGGATAATTTGCCTGAAGTTTCTCCGTACCAAAGTTGAATAATAATATATTAGATATTGTCTTGACTCTGGCCAGACATGCGTAGCTCTACTGCAGTGCTGGCGCTGTTCGCTCTGTTAGCCCTTGGGTTTGCACAGTACGAGGACGCGTACGACGGGTGAGTCTTTCTTTAGTTACACGGCTGATGCTGCTGGTGGTGAGTGGTGTACCGTCAGTTGGTGCAAGCCTTCAAGAAGGTGCCCCCTCTGACCCAGGGGCAGCCCATTCCAACACGCACCTTCCATCACCACCTCCCCCTCTATTCCAGTGCCTCTTGTGGCTCATGTTCAGTGTTTGATTGATGCATTGCCCAATTCTTAGCCTAAACCCCTTTGAACGTGTGCTTGCGTACAGCGTGTGCCCCTGTTTTGCGTGTTGTGTGTGTGACTGTGTGTGTCAGTCCATCTGTGACACAAATAAGTACAGAACAGTGGGCAAGGAACCTGCACAGGACATTGGGGTGGACACCGGTGTCGCTTGTGTCAAGGCTGTTTTTTTGCGTGGCTAACCTGCAAGCTGGGCTGATTTCATTGCACCAACTCCTTCCCCTAATAAGCAAAGCAAGGCTCACAGCAACTGCTGCCTCTGCTCCTGCTGCCCCTGCTCCTGCCCAGAGTGTGCACGCACCCCCCTCTTTCCAACCCCTTTCCCCACCGCCACACACCCGCAGCTACAACTACGAAGACGCTTACGGAGGGGGTGTCTACGACGACTACGGAGGGGGCTACGACGGTGACGACGGGTACGGAGGTGCGTCCATGTTTGTTATGGGTCTCCCCACACACTCTCACGGGAACGAGCGGGCTTCATCTTGCCTTCTCGTAACGTGTTGCGTGGTGCAATGAGCACGGGGTGAGAAGCAATAAGGGTGGGGTCAGCCCCACTTTGAAAAAGGGTTTCAGCAAGGGAAGCCTATGGGAAGGCTCTGTCTTGTAACATAGAGAGAACTCTCTGTAGACACTAAGAGTGGGAAGTGCAGGTCTCAGCCAGGACTAGAGTTCTGACATTTTTCTCAACGCACCCGTACAGGCTACACAGGAGGGGACGCAGGCGGAGATGGTGAAGGTGGCGCGATGGGCTATGATGACCTGTACAATGACGACTACGGGTATGTATGAGCTAGCTAGCATTGGGCTTGACTGAGGGGGTGCACACGTCCACATTGACACTGCTTGCAAAGTAGCACTGCCAAATGATCGCTTTTGCTCGTTTGTGCTTTACACCGGCTGGCTTACACACGCACAGCACATACACACACTTACACTCTAACACACACTTACACACACACTCACTCACACACACACACACACACATACCATGCAGGTACTACCAAGATGCTGACAAAGAGTACTACGAGTACTACGGCTACTACGCTGATGATGATGCCGGCTATGGAGATGACTACTACTACGAGGTAAGACTTTTCACTCGTGCTCTGCACAACTTTACTCCGTTATTTCATGCATCATTTACACTGGCAACGTATGGCCATTACCTGGTGAGACGTATCTTTGCCAAGATTGGCTGATGGTACCCACAAGAATGAAACACATCCTGCTTCACTCATACCAAAGTAATTTATTTATGGGCAGTATAAAGTAATATTGGCACAATACGTCGCAAATGGTAATGGCGCGTGCTCATACCAAACTTTTCAAGTACATTTCTCAAAGTAACATCGTCAGAGTTTACTTGTCGCTTGCATCCGGGTCGCGTCTGCGCCTACAAGTATATGCCCATAGATTGGAAAGATCCGAGGGTCTCTACGTACACTGGATGTCATGGACCCACCAGTATTTGTGACGTAAAGATGCAGCATGGGTACATCTTTGGCCAGCAACAGGTCACACAAACATACACACAAATGCACACACACATACACACACACACTCTCTCACACATGCACGCAACAGGATGCCCAGTCTGATGACTGCTCCATCGACCCTGTGACAAACAAGCCAGTGCTGCCAGAGAACTCTGTGCCTTGTGACATCAAGGTCAAGGTCAAGCAGGTGAGCCTGACCCTGTCAAGAGCGTCCTGCCACTCGCTACTCGTCCGTAACAATTCTTACGCAAGCGGTGACGACACCTTGGGCATTGAGGGAGGAGACAGAGCTCTTGTTGCCAGGCAGCTAATTTATTACGTGATCTGGCAGGTTCATTCAACCTCTCGGCTCCGATGAGCCTGGCTTGACGACAGGTCCCTACGGCTTGCAGGGCTGCCAGCAGTCATGTGTCTAAAGCAAGACCCATTGTTCACGGCCTATGCAAAGACCATTGTTCGCAGCCTATGCAAAGACCCATTTTGTTCACAGCCTATGCCAAGACCCATTGTTCACAGCCTATGCAAAGACCCAATGTTCACAGCCTATGCAAGCAGCTTTGAGCGAGGAAGCCTGTGCACAGGCACAGCATGTGCTTAAGCCCTTCACAAGCATCATGCTGACACACCTCAGGGGAAGTGACAAGGGGACTTGTTCCCTCGTTCACATACATACACACGTGCGCACACACACTTACACACATGCACACACATTTAAACGCAGGCAGGAGCCATTGCCAAGGACATTGATGGCATCTACAAGCTGGAGTCCTGCTACAACAACAAGCCTCTGTACAGGTACGCACAGTCTCAAAGCTAAGTTTGTGCGTGACTCCTTGCAGCAGAGAGACTGCTGTCGTTCCATAACAAAAGCATCTGCTGATGCTTGCAACCATGTATACTGACAATTCATCATGTACATTGTATATTGACTACTCGCATCACGCACTCAAGCTTGCACCACAAGGGCACTCAAGTCAATGAGTGTCAGGGACATGCTGTCGATTGCCTCTGTCTGCTGCTGCCCAAAATGATCATAGGCGAAAGAACAGTCCCGCTGGCCAAGAGCGCGCCCTGTGGTACTCTTCCACCTTCGGCGACTGGGACTTGAGCAAGGTACGCATGTCTATATAATTGGGATTGGGATTGGGATTGGGATTGGGATTGGGGTGGGGATTTGTGCCTGGAGGGGGGAAGGGGGCGCTCAAATACTCAACAAGGAGCAAAAACACTTGTCCTTGCGATGTCGCTAGCCTAAGAGTTGCATGCGTTGTGCAAGAGGCTGCATTGTAACCAGGCATGTGCGTTTGGAGCGGTATGTTGTTGCTCAGCACGCTTGTGTCACCTACATTTGCCCTCATTCCGTCTACTCATGTGCCCTACGTTCCTACCTACATTTTTTCCACTCATGTGCCCCGTCAAACCACCTCATTTTGGTCTTGCAATCCATACAAGCAGGGCCAAAGCCAAGCAAGTGCTTTTATACATACTTTCCTGTTTTGATCGCCATGGCTGCACACAGAGCTAAGTAGGTCCGATTAGTACTGTCTGACCTGCGCCACGATATTGACATAGTCGTTGCTTCTGGCCAGCAGCAGTTCTTTGGTCGTTTTGCACACGCAGGGCTCAGAGCCTAACGAGGCTGACGTGCTGATGTACGGTGGCGAGATGGAGCACGTGTCCGCCCCTGTGTTTGTCACCAACTGGTGCGTCCGTGTCATGTGTGCCCAGCTGCATGTGTGTGTCTGTTACTTTGATACATGTGGTGGCAAGATGGAGCATGAGTCCACCCATGTGTTAGTCACCAACTCCTTGCTGCGTCCATCTCGTTGCCTGCGTATGTTGGTGTGGGTGCGCTTGCACGTGCAGGCGTTCACCAAGTGAGAGTTGCCGACAGTTCGTGTCACACACCAACAGACCTTGTTGGTTGCTTGATTCCATGAATTTGAAGTCACTTCCTATTTACAAAATTCCCTTTGTCACTGCACGTCCAGGACCTGCCCAACATAACGTGCACACACATACATACACACACACATACATACACACACACACGCACACACACACACACGCACACGCACACGCGCACGCACACACACACACACACACACACACACACACACACACACACACACACACACACACACACACACACACACACACCAAAGGAAGTGCAATTGCTGACGCTGCTGCCTCTGTCTCCACTGTCACAGGCACGTCCAGGATCTGTCCAATGAGGCTGACATGGATGCGTTCATGGCCAGCAATGCTGACGTGACATGCGCAGACGGCAAGACCCCCAAGGCTGACCCCAACCCCCTGGAGTCCAAGGTCACAGGCTTGTCGCCTGATGAGATGGAGGCCAAGTACATGCAGATCTACAGCAAGTGAGTTGGCATGGTTGTGGTTAGTAGAATGGGCAGTGACGCAAGGCCAACAGGCCCACGCATGTTCCTTTGTTATCCTCCAAGCAGATTTTAAGGCACTGAGAGCCCTGCCTCAAACGTGTGTGGAATTGCTTGTGTGCGTGTATGATGTCAAGCTTTTGCTGAAGTACGCCAACCGTTCATTCGCCAAACTGCATGTAACACACGGAGCCTGGCCTCAAACGTGTGTGGAATTGCTTATGTGCGTGTGTGACACGAAACTGACGTACGTCACCTGTTCATTCACCACACAGCATGAAGCGCACAGAGCCCAGCCCCGAGGTCAACTTCACCTTTGTGGTGCTGATCGTGGTGATCGGCCTCACCATTGTGTTGGCCATCCCCTACTTCCTGCTGCAACGCCGAGTGGGTGGGCCCGGCAAGAAGGGCAGCGGAGGCTCCTTCATCACTAGCTTTGCCGAGGTGCGTGGGTGTGAGCATG
>Ga0307948_1001269_pt1 | contig 17825 bp, 19 predicted proteins | sample OrgLakmetagen280_FD_201824 | JGI IMG/M metagenome (GOLD analysis project Ga0307948, IMG submission 201824) | Saline water microbial communities from Organic Lake, Antarctica - #280 | ecosystem: Environmental > Aquatic > Non-marine Saline and Alkaline > Saline | place: Antarctica: Organic Lake...
CCCTCTGTGATGCACGACACACACACACACACACATTATCACTGTGCTTTGCGTGCAGACACGAGTGTACTTCACTCCCTCTGTGATGCATGACGGCCCGCATGCCGACGCACACCTGAGCTCGTTCGCACCAAAGCTGAAGGGCAGAGGTGCCACGGTGACACTGGGGACGTGCAGAGTGGATGGGCTGCCAGAAGGCTTTGCTTGAGGGGCAAAAGAGTGACGACAGAGTGAGGAGTGGCAAAAGAAAGACGGAAGAGTGAGGAGTGGCAGAAGGGTTACAAAGAGTGAGGAGTGGCAGAAGAGTTACAAAGAGTGAGGAGTGGCAGAAGAGTGACAAAGAGTGAGGAGTGGCAGAAGAGAAACAAAAGAGAGAGGCGGCTTTGGGGTCACAAAGAGTGACAAAACTGCCTCTGTAGGCTGTGCAAACTCCTTCCCACATCGGCAGGAACATGGTGATCTATCCCAGGAGCAAAAGCTCCCAAGTGAATAGACTTAGGCGCTGTTTATTTATCAATTTTTGTGCCTACGAGATGCTGTCGTCTCGTTTCTTCCACAGCAGCTAGTAGTTTTGAACAAGGTAGCACGTACACTGTAGCTAGTGTACCATAGCGGCATAGAGGCAAATACCGTCAAGGTGTAGAGAGCAGATTGCATTGCGTGCGTGGGAGAGTGAATTGTAACTTGTATTGACTGTAGCTTGTACAGACCGCACTTACGTACCTAGTTTTCAACGCAATTAATCTGCAGTAGCGCAATTACCCGTATGATTGTGGTTTATGTGCAGCCCGGGACAAGCATTATTTGATTTTGTTTTGATGACTTATGTTATGCGATCCGATACGTTTTGATCGTTCTTTTTAGGCTTTTGGCTAAAGCTTTCCGTATGAAACAATTTCATTATCCCCTGAATATTTTGCACAAATATGGAAAAGCTTTTTCTCAGTGTTTTTTGTTCCTGAGCTTGTCGCTGGTACTCTTTGCTCTGTGCCTCCTTCCTTTATTTTTGAGCTAATGGACTCAATCAAAGTTTTGTGGCTGACAGAGTCCGGTCCAGCCAGTAGTCAAGCATCCACTGTCAAGCAACCTGGCGGAAGATTCTCTTCATAATGGTCGCAACCATCTGCCTCGTGCCTCTATCTTCTGCTTCCACTGGCAACACCTTCTGTAAATGTAAATGTGACTGTTGGATGGGGATACATAAGCGACTGTTCAGCCATCTTTTGGTGAGAAACAAGGGTGCTCCCTCTCCCCCCTGCTGTTTTCCGTTTACTAAAACGAAATTGACAGCGTGACTGATGGGGCACAGGGTGCGCTCATCGGTATCCCCGGTTTTACTCGAAAACATGTTGTTTGCTGATGACTTTTCCCTCCCTTCCAATGAACACGCGGACTTGCAGACCATGCTAAACAAGCTGAGAGTTTACGCTGAAAGGAAGTCTCTCACTGTCAACACACAAACGTTAGATCTCTGAGACATTCACGGCAGGCACATTCAGAGTCAAAAGAGTTTGTTCAGAAACATAACCTTGCTTGCTAACAGGATACACGCACGCGCACATGTGGCTTCTCAAGACAGACTATGTCAGAGTATGCTATTCCTGCTAGTATGTATGCGAGTCAGATCTGGGCCATTCCTTACTTACAACATGCATGGTGTGTCATGCTGACATGCGCGCAGATGAGGACACGGTCCAATGATGCTGGTCAGCCCTTTTCCTTTCCGCCGTTGATGGTCTGACACAATGGTATACCTATCTTCAAACAGAAGCTGCAAAACTGTGAACTCGTTGATCTCAGCCGTTTTGTCGTAGACCTCAGGGAGAGACGCTTGGAGTACTGGACACCTTATTCTAATCAAACACATCCAAGAGAACACATCCTCGACATGGCCGCCTGGCTCCACAAGTAACAGCCTAGCCTCTACTCCCTCATTTGGACCCTGATAGACAGTGCGCCTTTGCACGCAACCTCCTCGGCCGGCTGACTTTCGAGGGCCCCTTCCCTGCTTCTGAGAAGACCCCAAGACAACGGCGTCGGGCCAAAGACAAGCTCAAGCAGCAGAGACGCCAGCTCGAAGGCAAGGAACGAATTGATGCATGACCCATTACGCACACAAAGCTCCCGCACTAGGCCAGGATGGGGCTCTTGCTATGCTTGCCTACTGGCTGACGGTACATAGTGGACGGAGTAAATAGACGGTGGAGCCTGCTTGATTGCATTTCGGCGGTACGACTGAGCCAGTCCCCAACCTCCCCTTTCGTTAACGAAGGAACGCCCCTTTTCTAATAGATATTCTGGGCTGGCTGTGTGTCGGGGTGCCTTTGCTTGCTGTGAGTTGCACCTCTAGGGTGAAAAAAAGCTGTGGTGTTTGTTGGCTAGCTTGCTGTGGCTTGAACATCTCGGGAGTGTGGACTGAGATGGTTGTGTGTCTATGTAGTGCAGCAACCAGCTAGGCCAGGATGGGGCTCCTCAAATAACCTAACAACTTGAGGCGAAGGTTTTTCCTTCCAACACTTTTCTGTGCTTTTCTTAGAACGTACGTACATGCTGGTGCACTGTTGTAAGTCAAATGTTGAATTTGAACTCAGCTTCCATTTTGTTTGCATGATCACTCATGGGTCTCTAATGTGGCACTCCCTTCCTCCCCTTGGGTTATACATTCTGGAGGTCAGTTAACACGCCTGACCTGCTTGTTGTGGCTCTCCATCAGGCTCTTTTTATTATCTCAGGATTTGCCTTTCATCATTCATTCATCACCTCTTACTTACCACTTTCCTTAGAGAACAATATGGCACTGGATGAGCCAGTTCTTTTTTTACAACCTTACGTTTACTTTACGCTGGCTGATCCAGCAATGCCTATCAGCCAAACACACGTGGCTGCCGGTTACCCCCCTTTGTAAACCCTTGCTACAAATAGGGCTCTGGTCACTCATTGCCTTACATCCTTCTTCCCACATACATGTATCTCAACCTGCCTTGTGATGTCATTCGCATTATAGCTCGTTTCAGACTTTGTTTTCACACCCTATATTTTGAGACAACGACATGGAATCAAAGTAACTCCCCCACCTGTGATCTGTGTTATATTGATGATATCCAAGATAAGCAGCATGTCCTTTTCCAATGCGTCAAACCCCACATACTTTCTCTCCACAGGAAATGTGCGTTTCTGTTTCCTTCAACATAAGCCCACGATGTGTCTATTTTTCTAAACCAGAACAAGTAACAGCAAGCTTTAATTTTCCTCCAAGAACTAATAGCTTTTTATGAGCAGGCTAGCAGCCGCACTTCTTGACTGAAGGCCTTTTCTTGTTAAACTTTTTGAATGTAACCCTACTTGCTGCATTTTTTCCATGAAGCCATCAGTTAAAAAGTCTTACCTTCTTGAATTCTGCCAGGAGCGGGCTCAGCTCAAGAGTGTAACTTATATCTTAGAGGCAAAGCGTTTAACACATGAATAGAATTTCCTTAGTAGAAATAAAGATTGAAGTGCGCAAAAAGTAGTTTATCCACCCACAAAATCACGTGCAGGACAGGAACTGCTGCAGCAGTTGTGCCTGCCTGCTTCTAAAAGCTCTGGCCACAGCTCTTCCTTGGCTCAGTTCCCCCTCGACTTCTTGGCTTGTCAATGCTTGCAGCTCCTGCAGCTTCCCTTGCACGCGGGCTTGTAAAAGGGCTTGCAGAGAGAGGCTGCTTGCATGATCAGAATAGCACTCTTCAAGTACCTGCATAACAGAGCAGGAGGTCGGACGCACGAGCGCAGAAATTCTTGCTAGTTACACATGCATGTTTATGACTGAGACTTCGATCAGAAAGCAGTGCTGCCCTACAACCCTCAAACCCTGCTGGCACATTTCCTTGTAAAAAAAAACACAAGTAATCGTAAATCTGCATCCCCCTCACCTGAAACACTGGAGGCAGCCTTCCATCCATCCCCTCTGCAGTAACAAACAAGCCTTGGCAAATGTCCCCCACAGCGGTGCTGATTTTTAGGAGCAATTCTTCAAATGCTGGCGCTGTCTCAGGTCGTTGCTGTTGTCGGAGACTGAGGTAGGAAACCACAAATTCCTCGAGGCTTGTAAATAATACGCACAGATTTGCAGGGTTGGCCCCCTGCGTGAGTCAAAGGCAGGTTCCAGCCAACAAATTACCTCTTTTGCTTTTGTGTGCATATTTTTATGGCTGCTTCCATTTAAAAGGACAACAGGTTCAGCTTATAACAATTGTCACCTAGAACGAATGATTGCAAGCCGGGAACAAACTTAGATACGACCAAACAGTGCAGCATTTAAGAAAGAAGAAAAGCCAGTCCTCACATTAATTAAGGAGAAAGAGCCATTTTGGTACCAGGTACCCTAAAAACCCCTCCACCACAACCTTTTAACAAGGAAGGATCGTAATATCATGAGTATAGGCAACCACTAGTCGTTGCCTGGATCCGCATACAAACACGTAGCTCTGGCTCTGGCCAATAGCATGCATATGCACATGCATCATAAACCCCAAGGTGTGAGGTTTACAGAGCCAATATTACATGCCGTGGGAGAGGATCCAATGCCTGCATAGATATTTGATACTTACTTCAGGCAGAAATCCAAACAGAAGCAGGAACGCTGCATCAGGCCACTGAGCACCGTAGCATATTGTCACCTCCTCCCCTTTGCTGTGAGTGAGTAAACGTGTACAGCTTTTGAATGAACGTGTACAGCTTTTGAATGAACGTGTACAGCTTTTGAATGAACGTGTACAGCTTTTGAATAAACGTGTACAGCTTTTGAATGAACGTGTACAGCTTTTGAGTGTACAGCTTTTGAATGAACGTGTACAACTTTGCTTATTAACAAACGTGTACAACTTTGCACAACTTTGCTTTTGAATAAACATACAACTTTGCTGTGACTAAAAATCAGCCAAACACAATCAGCCAAACAACCTTGCTGAGGGTCACCCCCCCATTGCAAACATTGAATAAAAGTGCGGGAATCTGCTATGAGCTATGAGGGTTAGAATACACCCATGACAATGCAGACAGCACGTGCCCACCCTTTGCTGTGAAGGAAGGGATTACGATGCAATCATCTGAAAGTCGTCGAATAGGAAACTCAGTCAGACACACACCAAGCAAATGATAGCAAAACACATCGTTACATCGTGACAGATCGTGACAAGTCATTACATTGTTACAAGTTGTTCTGTGCTCGGAGCCCAATATTTTAATAACATACAAACATTCAGTGCCCGCGTTGAGCTAGTGAAAATCCAGTATGCTCTTGCAGCTGTCACACTGCATCACCCTCAGCTCTTACAGCTGTCACGACGAGCATCACCCTCAGATCTCGCACCAGACATTGTCATTTACTTGTGTGATTCAGTGCGGCAGACTCGGTGCGTATTTTGTTACGTTGCACACGCCCTGGAGCTAAAAAACAATTGTGACGACCGGCTGATTGACAGACATTTGTGCTTCCTCTCGCAAAACGACAGACAGAAGAAGTAGCCCAAACAAGACGGAGATATTCTGGCTATTTGGAATTCTTCCTCTCCGTTTTAATGCAACAGGAGCTCACCTAAATAATAATAAGGCAAAGGACAGGCCTGGAACTGGCTAATAGACAGACAAAAGATGCGCCTTTTGGCAATCTACACGACGAACAAAGAAAAAGGAAAACTACGCAGGGGTGATAACACCACAAGCATGGATTAAGGAAACAGAGACGTTGGTGTCGGACATCGAAGTACTTACGCTACCAGGCGGATTCGAACCCACGACCTCGAAGAGTCTGGCCTGACCACGGGCCACTAGGCTTTCAGGGCAGCTACCCAACGAACAAGAAAACCTCTTTCATTCACCTGATCTTGGTAGAAGCAACTAGGTTGAACCTGCAGATTTGAATGGAGGGGAAAATGACTACACTTAAATATTTGACGGACAAGACGCCACAAGGCCACAAGCAGAATTTTTCCCGCTTGTGCTGGTACTGCTTGTGCTTGCACTGCTTGTGCAGGTACTGCTTGTGCTGGTACTGCTTGTGCTTGCACTGCTTGTGCTAAATAACAAAGCTGCAGATGGCAAACACGTTCCGTCTACACAGAGGCTGACTCAAGTAGGGCAAGTAGGGCTGACAGGTCGACAAAATGAGGAGGCATTGCTCTTGCTCGGCTCAAGGCACGTGCCAAAGGTGATAGGGCATGCAAATGCAAATTGCAAAGGGCCAGTGCCTTCATTTCAAGGATCTGGCAAAGCAAGGGCAGACGCATTCAACTCAAAGAGCGAGCACCGCTCATTCAACTCATTCAACTCAAAGAGCAAGCACATTCAACTCAAAGAGCAAGCACATTCAACTCATTCAACTCAAAGAGCAAGCACATTCAACTTAAAGAGCAAGCACATTCAACTCATTCAACTCAAAGAGCAAGCACAGCTCATTCAACTCAAAGAGCAAGCACCGGCTGCACAGCCGTCACCTGCTCGGCTCATGGGTCGCTGCCAATGTAGAAGGGCACACATGTTGCATTAGGAGCAGTTCTTGTCTAACAAAGCTGAAAAGGTTGAGGGAACAGACTTGAGTCCAACAAAGCTGGCGAGAGAAGGGATGTGAGTCAAAGAGCAGGCATTTGCTCTGTCTAACAAAGCTGGCAAGCGAATGGATTTGACAAAATCAGCAGGCATTTGCTCTGTTCAACACAGCTGACAAGATAAGGGGTGTGAGTAAAAGAGCAGGCGTTTGTCACCTGCTTGGCGCACAGGTTGCCAATGTCGAGGGGTCACACACCTCTTCGATGGCTGCAAGCCCCTACACACATTTGTGTGTGTGTATGTATGTATGTATGTTTGTGTGTGCGTGTGTGTTTGGGACAGGGAACTTGGGTTGTGTAGTGATTGATGCAATATGAGTATCCATGCATGTGTGTCCATGATGTGACCACCAATTCATTGAGAAGACCTGAAGACAAAGAAAGCTGCTTTGGTGTGTATTCAATTCATTCCATCATCTTCAAGCCTTCCATATTAATTTCATTTTGAAGACCATTGCAAAATAATTTATGATACCTCTTTTAGCGACAACAAAGTAGAAATTCCGTCAAAAATGCTTCAAAGATCAAAGCAAGGGAGTAATCCGAGGATACCCACATAATTTCAGGCACCCCAACCTGCTGCGCCATATCTATACAATCCGCACCTACAAAGTAAAATCACCACTCATTTGTAGGGATTTGCATAGCGGTATATAAAATTTCATATACCAATATGCACCTACATGAGTTTTGGATCCTGAAAGCTGAAAGTCAGTTATACCCCTGGAAAGGTTCCCAACCCTCGAATGGGTGTGAGCCCAACATTTTAAAATTGGCCTTGCCAGAGATATACCGTTTGCATGCCTGTTTAAAATGTGTTGCTCAGTTACTTTGTTGAGTTGCTTCTAAAGATGGGCAACTGGGAAAGGTACAACCTGCCAGAAGCAGTATGCGGCTTCACGGGTCACCTTAAATATATCCAGTCTCTGGCCCAAACAAACTTGGCGGCCAAAGGTGTTCAAATATTTAAACACATGTTTTTGCCTAGTTATGGCACCGAAAAAGCCTCGAAGCTTGATATTGTACCCATTGGGGCAACTGGCGTTTTCCATGCTTGGCTTAGGTGGTATAACTCGATCTCATTTACCGGCATATACCAGTATAGTAAAAAATACCGGTGCACCCCTATGCTGATCCTTGCTCCTATGTCCACTTAAGGGAACTTAAGGCACCACCTACAGCTGCACTCCCTCCCCATTATTTCTCTCTAGATCACTGTGTATAATGTATAATGCACAATACTTAGATACCATGGTTCTTAGGAGTGGCAGGGGGTAACGGAGGGAGACCAGGAGCACCTCACCAGCACCGCCAGCCATTAGCAGATCCACCTTCCCCAGACAGCACTGACCCAAAGATCTCAGCATTCTTCAACGTGACATTCACCTCATCGAGATCAAGTACTGTGAGGACACTCGACCGCAGAACCATCTGAGCGCTGCGCAGGAACAACACAAAGGCCTCTGCTCTATCCTCCAAGGAGCCTCCGTTACCCTCCACACTATCCTTTTTGGAGTAGGTGGCACTATCTACAACAATCACATGCTGGAGCTTTTTAGGGAGCTGGGTCTCGATTCTCAAAGAAGTAAGGAACTTGCTTCCAAGCTTCACGTTCATTCTGTCAATTACGCTGCCAAACTTATTCATACCATACATGCCCTCTCCAGCACTAATATCAACTCTCATCAGGAGACGGATTCAGGTCAAGTCTGCAACCCTCCTGATCCCCTTGATCTTTATCTTTTTCCTTTGGTGAAGGAGTTTTACGAAACCCAGTACCAAAGTGGCTCCTTTTCCTTAATTTATGTGGGGAGTGGTGTTTCACTGCCTGCGATAGTTTTTCTCTTTTCTTTTCAGCTAGGTATTTAGAAAAAACAAAAAACTATTTACATTTTTAGCTGTGCTTGACTGCCGTTCATTCCTGCAGTCTATCTTGCCTCAAATATATTCTGGTCGCTATCAATTGCTGTTACAAACTTCACCTGGACAGCCTCTGGACTTTGCTGGACGGCCACTGCTGCATTTGCGTTGGGGCTGTGGTTGGCCATGTCGATCCCAGGCACTGCATCCCATTTTGGAGTAACACGGTCTAAGCTAAGATGAGCCCGCTCATTCCACTTACCCACATGCATCTGTCCATCCCAGGCACTGCACACTCCCATCCACAGCAAAAAATACGTCAGGCTGAGCCTATCTACTCTAGAAGAACCTCTAGATATTTATAACCTATTGTTTGTAACAACTCCTATTGGGTTACTTTTGTGATGTTTGTGAGTCTGGAATAACTAGCGAACGGAATAACTAGCGAACGGAATAACTAGTGGCGTTTGTGAGTCGGGAACAACGAGTGAAGATGCCCTACTGTGCTTGATCAGTTTACAAGGAATCTGTAATCTATAGGGAAGAATTAGTGAAGATGCCGTTCTGCGTTTGGTTGTTTTGCGAGGAATCAATTATCAAGGCCTTTTACAGCGTATCAAGCCCAAAACAAATCAAGCTGTGACAGACCTCACAACACACGGACTTTTAAATTGGGCTGCATACAGTAAACATTCAGTCACCCCTAACTGCATAATTTTGTTTGTTTTTTTCCACCCCTGCCTGTGTGGTTTTCTTTTCCACCCCTAACTGCGTTTTTTTCCCACCCCCATAACTGTGTGTCAGTTACCTGCTAAGTGGCATCCCGTGTCCGGTTGCAAAAAGCACCTGCTGTGCAACACCTGCACGGCGGCGAGGAAGTCGTGGAACGAGCAGCCCATTCCTTCCAGGTCTTCCTGCAAAACCTGTCATGCACGCCACGTTTCAGCACGTCAGCACACAGACAATCTTGTGCTCATACAAACAAACCTGCTCTTTTAAAAGTCAGATATATAGGGTTGGCCAGAACCGTATATACACACGTATATGACCGTATGTATGGTGATTTCCCTGCTTAAATTACCGTATGTACACCGTATATACGTATAAATATATAAATATATGGTCCTGGCCCACCCTACAGGTATACAAGCGACCATCCCCTCAACGTAATATCCCTCTATCTTTGATACATGTGGTGACTTATCATGCCTGCAGCGTATTTCAGTATTCTTCTTTCTTATAAGCTCCCTCGTATTGAAACAGCATCATCTCAACACACACACACACACGCGCACACGCACACACACAAATACAATAATGGCCTCCATGTGCGCATTATGTAATGCAGGCAAAAACACGTCTTTTGAACACACACACACACACACACAACACACGCATACTAACACACACCTCATAACTGGCCTCCATGCACCCCTGCATCATGAGCACCTCGTTTTGCAGGCCCTCATCACTAATGGCTGACACTTCCTCTTCTGCACAGTGGAAACACGGAATTGCAGAAAATGGCTGACACCTCCTCTTCTGCGCGGTTAAAAAAGACTGGTTGCCAAAGCAAGCACCAAATGTGAACACAGCAGGCGCTTGAAACATCATTTGCAGGATAAGCCTCAGGCGCTGCTGGCACCTGCTCATCTGCACGATCAGGAAAAAAAGAAATAAGTAACGGATCCCACAGCACGATAAAACAGGTGCACACAAACGCGTTCATGCAAGATTACTTGGCTATAGCCTGCGTACCTGCAAACAAATTACAGGGAAAACGTAAGCAATAGAAAAGAAAAAGGAAAGAAAAGACTGCTGGTTGTGTTGACATAGCCAGCATGATTATGGGAGGGGTTGTGTGAGCAATGTGCATCTGGTCAGGGACCTAGGGAGAAAGCAAAAACGCAGGCAAATTGTGAAAATGAATAGCACACACACAGACTCACACCCACACACTTTCAACACACAAGTGCATGTGCGCACCCTTTACCGCCTGCACAAACAAATAGACACGCACGCGCGCACACACACATACACACATACACACACACACACACACACACACACGCATACTCATACGGACACTCACGCACCAGAAAACTCCAAGGGCGTGAGCACGTGAGAAGGCAGTGTGCACAGCCATTCACACCAGCTACCATCCTCCAGACCATCCTCCTCCTTGCTGTCCTTTGCCTCTTGGCAACGCTGCTTGTCCTTGAGCAGCCTCATAGCCATGTCCACGGACCAATGTAGCTCCAACGCCGCCTCTGGCTGCGCGTGTGTGAGTTGCAGCTGCAGGCTCAATGCCAGTAGCTGTTCATAGACCTGACCTGGAAACCCCTTAGCATCAGGGCAAGATGGACGGAGAAGGCTCGGTTTGCGTCGGTTTGACGCTCTGGCAGGCCTGGAGTGGCTCCCTTAGTGAGTTTGCACTTGTCTTCGTTACCTTGCTCGAATAGACTTTGTCAAAGGGCACAGAAAGGATGATCTCTTGGGCAGCTATATCTTGCAACGCCACAAGGCCGCGGCCTTTGGGGGGAGGCAGATCCTGTGTGTACGTGTGTGTGTACGTGTGTGTGTGTGTGTGTGTGTGTGTATGTGTGTGTGTGTGTGTGTGTGTGTGTGCGTGTGTGTATGTGTGTGTTTGTGTGTTTGTGTGTGCGCGTGCGTGTGTGAGCGTGTGTGTGTGTGTGTGTGTGTGTGTGTGTGTGTGTGCGTGTGTGTGTATGTGTGTGTTTGTGTGTGTGTGTGTGCGCGTGCGTGTGTGAGCGTATGTGTGTTTGTGTGTGTGTGTGTTTCTACCTGAATGGCAACATGTTTCTGCGATCCTGAAGCCCACTCCAAGACAGAGTTGACTGAATTCCTTTCAGTTCCTCTTTTTCTCCCGCGACCCGCAGAAAATGCTGGTCGCGGGAGATGCCTCCCTGAGAAGGGAATGGAGCTGCTCATGCAAGCATGAAGTTGGTGTGCTTGCATGACCACAGATTATTTTATTGATGAATTGAAATTTATGCTTTTTTTTCTTACATCGATTGAGCTCTTTCTGGGGGTATACGTGAACCCAGTGGGTTCCCCGGCGAGAAGGGAAGTATGAGGTTCCCCGGCGAAGAAGGGAGTATTCCGCAATTACAAAAGAAAATTTCAGGATCCTGGTGCACTAGGATTCAACATTGAGAGTTTCCATATTTCCTATCAAATGCCAATTTCCCCTCATACTATGTGCACTAAAATAGTTACAGGGCTATGAATGATCTGCCATATCAGGTATAAAATAAGAAAATGGAAGATGAAATTTAATGAGGACTACAATCACCTTCCGCAGTAGGATAACATGTTGGTTTATTTTGCCTTTCATCGACCCTGACTAGCAGGGCCGATTCCCCGTACCCCCCTTTTGAAACTAAGGAAAGAAAGGGATACGCTGCTGGCAGTCATAACACATCCAGCGATCAAGGGAAGGAGCACTTGGGTGCCAGCTCCTAATTTTAGCCAGCTAAAAAAATACTAAACGTAATCCCTCACCACCACGGAGCACTTAAGTGCCAGCTCCCAAATATTTAAAAGTTGTCCCTCACTGCCACCGGCGTTAAATCACAGGCCACTCAGGCTTAACCAGGATCAGGGAATCCACACCTTGGCTGTAATTGTTATCGCTGTCTTATTGACAACCTTTCTCTTCACATACTCTCTGGTTGCCATGCCAACACACTAAAATGAGGAATATAATAAAACGTCATAATATGGCAAGTGAACTAATAGTCCAAGCCCTACACAAAAGGGACCATGCGGGGCCAACCAAATTGCCTACACTGACATAGGCAGTGCAGATAATCTAGCAGAACAGGGCCTAGATCTGAGAAGACGGCCAACAAAACACTGCTCTATTGGTTGCTACCAAACCTAGCAACTAGCAACACGTGCTTTGAAAGCCTCTTCTCATCCTGACGCTATCCTTATTTTTAGGGTTGGCCAGGACCGTATATTCACACCGTATATGACCGTATGTAAGGTGATTTTCCTGCTAAAAATACCATATGTACACTGTATGTACGTATAAATATATTGTTCTAGCCCACCCTACTTATTTTACCTAATACCTAATACTGTATGCTCTTCTCGGGTGACCATCCGCAACTAAGATTTTCAGCAGCTTGCTAAAGGCAAGAAACTGAATTCAAACCAGTGGGAGGTTCAATTGATTGAAATAAATTATGTGAAGACACTAGGCCTGATCCTCGATTTACGAAGGCGAAAGCACAGCACAGCGTGCTTATTTCCAGCCTACATAGACAGGGTTTTAGGGAAGTCAAGCTCCACGTGATCCTCGTTGGAGTAATGGGGACTAATAATTACAAAGAACAGACAAACCTCTGGCAGACCTCAATCTGGATTACCATAAGATTAATAACCTGACACACAAACGGAATGAACACTCTATCAGACATGCATCTACACTCATAGAAACAAGATATGCACTGCAATACAACTCAAACAACAACAGTCAAGGTGTGGGTCTGGATGCCACGGCACACAACCCCCTGGACCGCCACTACTTTTTTCTTTTGTGTGTTTGCGGTGGGGGATTGCCTGGTGCGGTTACCTATGTAACCCCCTCCTTTAATCATGCTGGCTGTGTCAACACTACCAGCGGAGTCTTAACTTTTTTCTTCTTCTCCACTGCACGCACCCTCAGGTGGTTCTCTCCGCAGGAAGTGCGTCTGCTTTTTTACACCAGGACAACAACAAACTCCATCTTTTCCTTGAACTTATTCTACTTTATGAACAGGCGAGCGGTCACACTTCTTGACTGAAGGCCCCTTTGCGCTTTCTGTCGAGGTCCGCGTCGGGTAGAACGGATGCGTACGCGATGAGATCGGTGTCCTTCAAACTTTGCAAGCAGCAACAATTCCTGCTAGCTTGGATCTGTTTGTGGTTTTGTTGGTGTGGGGGTCACCCCCGGCGGGTGTGCACTGCTGCAAGCTCAAATGCAAGTCCATAATAATACTTCTAGTGTTGGTGTGGTGGAGGATGGCCTGGTGCAGGTGCCAGCCTTCTCCTAGTCATGCTTACTGGGCTACTACTACTGGCGGAATGTCTCGGTCCCCTTGTTCCTTGCTTCTTTTTTACTCCGCTCCTGAGTCCCCGTCTCATCCGCCCCGTGTGCACCACTTTAATGTCCCTCCTCCCTATTCATCCTCTCTTATTCTATATTACTTTTGACTTGGAGGGGTGAAAAGGACACTTACATAAAGGATCGTGTCGTCAGCATCACTCTAATAATGGTTGCAATGATTTTTAGGAAGCCTCTCAACGTACCAAATAGACAAGAGGTTTCCTTAGCTTATTAATAATTAACTAAAATAGGTATTATAACCAGTTAAATTCCAAAAGTACAACCTTGGTTGAAATAGCGGTTGAATTCAACTGAGCGGTTATTTCAACCGCATTTCAACACCTTTATTGTGCTGGCTGTGTCATCACTACCAGCGGAGTCTTTTCTTTTTCGTTTTCTTTTCTTTTTCCTTTAACGGCTTCAACCCAAATTTCAACTTTGGCCTTTTACCTGACTAATTAATAGAAGTTAAGTACTGTGTAGACATTTGAAGTTCCCTTACCCAACAAGCAGAACAGGCACAAGAACAACATAAGCTGGTACTGCCTCGCTTACTCGGACACCGTAAAACCCTTCACACCATCCTGCTAGGAGCAACAGGCACCATCGACAGCAGCCACACAAGGAACCTACTCCACAGCCTCGGACTTACTCAGCCACAGCACTCATAAAACAACTAAGGCTACATGGAATTGGATCCGCAACAAAAATCATACAGATGAGACGAAGCAGCCTTTGAACACAACCCCCAAATTTATCTGAGCTAATATACTCCCGGTGGTGTACAGGCTTGTGCCTCACAACCACCTGATCCCCACTGAACAGCCTCTCCTAAATTTATTCTCCACATGTGATGTTGTGTGTCTCTGCATCCATCGGATGTTGCAGAACACATTACTTCGTTCCTGATCCGGTAGTAATTACACTATCTGCGTACTTTTTCTATTTCGTCTCCTGACTGAAGGTCACCCCTTAGTGATCATTGCAACCATGCCATGGAGCGGGGCTGCTTTGTTTATGTGGCCCAGGCGTCTTATGCTTGTGCGTCAAACTGTGCTAGGAACTAAGCAGGCAGTGATATTCCACTTTGCTGGTGAATGTCTGTATGTGCCCGTCTGCAAAGGAGTCCTAATTCCACCTTACTTTCTTCTTCAATTCGATATGTTGACAACTGTAGAAGCTGATGAGGTTGTGTTCTTGTTGCTCCAAAACGTGTGTGTGGCTGTGTGTGTGTATGGAGGCGCCGGCTTATCTATTGACCTTTGAATACGAATTGGTTATTTTTTTTAGTCCACACCTAGAAACAGCGTTCACTTGTTGAGATGACTCAAAACATGTACAGGCAAGATAGTGTTAGTGCAGTGTACATGGCTGGTCCTGGTAGATGCTTGATTGTTTTTACTGGTTTTATGCAGCGCTGCAATGTCACAAGCAGCGTTGTGCCTTTTACCTTTCCAAGGGTTTTTTTGTAGGTGCTACAAGTCTGGTGCTACAACCGTGACAGAAAATTTTTACACTTTTTATATACACAGCCTAGCAGTCGCACGTTTTGACTGATGGCTTTATCTGTAAACTTTGTGAACTTTGTAAACTCTGTGTACATTACAAGCCAACTCACAAGTACATACATTAATTAATCAAAAAACGATATACAGCACACAGCCACTGGAATTATGTATGGAATTATGGCCCAATATGCATGTAATTATGTATGGCATAATGGCCCAACCTTCCTATTCACAAATCTGGACTTCTTAGTCCAGCATCCAAAAACGAGGAGTAATGCAACTTAGCTCAATGGTGCGTGTTATAACCTCCACTAATACACCACGTACATTTAATGAGCACACAGTTAGGCTGGAATGTATCATATGTCCAGAGACCACAATCAACAAGCTCACCCCCATGACTGGTTCAGCAGTAAGCATCTTATTAGCGCAAAGAACAAGCCATGAGGCCCTCCAATTTCAATTTAGCATGGGTACTAGTACTTACCCATACATATGTATAAAGTATGAAATGTGTCTAATCCAACAAGGGATAACAATGCTTGCCTACTGCTTTCTACTGGCACAAGCTAAGCGTCAAATGTGTCTAGTCCAACACAGGATTAGCGCCTACTGCTTTGATCTGGCACACGCTAAGCATCAAATGTGTCAGTCCAAAACGGAATTAACATTGCCTTCTGCTTTTTACTGGCACACTCTAAACATCAAATATGTCTAATCCAAAACGGAATTAGCATTGCCTTCTGCTATGAACTGGCACACTCTAAGCTTTCCTGCCCCGTGCACAATTCCTTCATGCTCACCGCCACCATTTATTTTTATTGCCACACGACGTGTGTGTGAAGAAATATACGTATGAACACCCGCCTGCGATCTAGACTTACAACTTCCTAGCTACCTGCACCTCACAAACAAATAGACGTACAACTTCCTAGCTACCTGCACACCTCACAAACAAAAGCAGTGGGAATTCATGCATTTTCAGCACAAAGCGAATACAGAGGGTATCCATGTCTTCCTTCCTGCACCCTGCACCACACAGGCAACACCAGTGGGCATCCATTGCTTTCTCAACACGAAACAAAAACTGTGGGTACGCATTGCTTTCCTGCACCCTGCTACCTGCACCTCACAGACATATACAGTGGAATATACATTCCCTTCTCAGCACGAAGCACTCCACTGACGCCACTCTCGGCCTGTCTTTCAGTCCAAAAATCAACAGTCCCTTTCAAACCGAGCAGCTGCTGTGGTGCTGCACATAGCACATAATCATTCTCAAGCCCGCAGCTTCAGTATTCTGCCCAAATCCACAAAAGCTGAAGCATGGAGGCACGGTGCATGTCACAGCACTGCACGGGCGAGCAACAAGGGAGCGTGCATGCACTGTACGAAGCAAGGCGTGCCTCAGAGAAGATTCCGCCCTTGACATCTCTCAGTTGACCTCAGTTGAGCATGCAAGCCTCCACGTGGTCGTGCAACTTCTGCATGTCGCCAGCAGCGCCCTTGCGCACCCTAAATTCGGCAGCACAGTTGGGGCAGATGCACACGTTGACCTCCTGCTGCGGTTGCTGCTGCTGCTGCTGCTGCTCGAGCTGTGTGTTGTCGTCCTCCTCCTCGTCACTGCTCAGCAGCTCGATCACTTCTGTCTGCGCCTTCTGTTCCTGCTTGACCGGCTCAACCTCCTGCTTCACCAGCTGCTGTGTGTGTGGCTGCCCCTGCTTCACTTGCTGCTGTGTGTGTGGCTGCCCCTGATTCACTTGCTGCTGTGTGTGTTGCTGTCCCTGATTCACTTGCTGCTGTGTGTGTAGCTGTTCCTGCTTCACTTGCTGCTGCTGCGGTGTGTGTGGCTGCTGCTGAGGGTGAACGTGACCAGAGTGGCTGCCTGGATCTTGCGAGCCAACGTGGCTACCATTATTACTGCTACTGCCTCCATTTCCCAGCCGCCTCAATGTTGCTTCCAGTAGCTGCTCTCTGGTTGGCTTTGCATGCTGCTGCTGCTGTTGCTTCTGCTGCTGCTGCTGCTCATGCTCAAACTCTCGCTGGTACTCCTGCGCGGCGGCTTCTGCCCGCTGGTGCAGCACCGCATTCTGCTGCTGCTGCGAAAGCTTCTGCTGCTGCTCTTGCTCAAACTCTCGCTGGTACTCCTGCGCGGCGGCTTCTGCCCGCTGGTGCAGCACCGCATTCTGCTGCTGCTGCTCTTGCTCAAACTCTCGCTGGTACTCCTGCGCAGCAGCTTCTGCCCGCTGATGCAGCACCGCATTCTGCTGCTGCTGCTGTCGCTGCTGCTGCTGCCTCTGCTGCTGCCAGCCCTCATCATCTCTGTCTGTTAAGTCCACCACAGGGGCACTCTGCGTGTTGCCGTTCCTTCTGCCTGTACATTTTGAGAGAGCGAGCGAGCGAGAGAGAGTGTGTGTTTGTGTGTGTACGTGTACGTAAATCCTTACCCTTGTTTGTACTCACAACCTCCCACCCATCCACCCATGCATGTACGCCCGCACCCACTCAGGCACGCACACCCTCTGCACCAACCCACTCATGCACGCCCTACACCCACCCACACTCACACCCACACTACCCCCTCCACCCACCCACCCACCCACCCACCCATCCACCCATCCACCCACATGCACGCCCTACACCCACCCACAAGTACACCCACACCCACACCCACACCCTTAACCCACCTGTGCCTTGCACCCACCCACACCTACACACCTACACACCTACACACACCCCCACCCCTCCACCCAAACCGTG
>Ga0307948_1001272_pt1 | contig 17817 bp, 10 predicted proteins | sample OrgLakmetagen280_FD_201824 | JGI IMG/M metagenome (GOLD analysis project Ga0307948, IMG submission 201824) | Saline water microbial communities from Organic Lake, Antarctica - #280 | ecosystem: Environmental > Aquatic > Non-marine Saline and Alkaline > Saline | place: Antarctica: Organic Lake...
ACATATACGTCACAGGAACTTTCTGCCTTCCCAAACGCAAAAAAAGCAGACCAGTAAGTAACTGATCTGCCTTTCTTTTATATGGTAGCGGGGGCTGGATTCGAACCAACGACCTCCGGGTTATGAGTGTTACCCACCCAGAACCCAAAATTTGTTCTCATGCTGCATTATTTGCTATTAATCCACATGTTAGGCAAGATCAATCCACATTTGGATGCTGGACGAAAAGGCAATTAATGGAATTTAAAAACAAAGAAAATAGGCACAGAAAAACTCCCAGCAAACACCCAAAAACGACCGTAAGGCATTTGCCCAGCAAATTTGACGATTTGGTTGAATGGGCAAGCCAACAAGGTCTAGCCGAAGAATTCTCAGTAACAGCCCAGACTTTCGGCTACACAAAAGCCTTTACCATTGTGGGGAATCTCAGCCAGGAATTTTCCCATCCCGAGTCCTCTGCGGTTTTAAGCCACTGGCAAGACAACCCAATTGTTCGTCTACTAGTTAAGCTCCACATTGCATACCAAAGCAGTCCAGAAATACGCTCCAGTTTTCCTCCCCTTTCCCATCGCGGAAATATCGAGCAAACGGCTGCGATGCTGAGGGGGCTTGGCGCGGACATCGGACAAAAACACTTTCTTATTTACCTCCTCATTACACCTCTTGCCGGCGGGTGTTCTGAGACCGAGTACCTTGCGCGGCGTGAATTTCGGTTGTGGCTGGTAACCCAAGCTCTTTATCGAACGCTGGATCACGGGTGCCCAAACGACGCATTTATTCAACGAGCAGCGGGCTTCACGACGAAGAGCATCCATGACAAAAACTGGGAGATCATCGACGAATTACTCAAGCGCACACGCCAATTACTGCCTCATCATCCAGCTCCATATCGACATTTCTCATTTGCGATCGAACGGGCAGCAATCGAACTTAAGCAGGCCCATTCCAAGCCAAGTCCAACCAGGTTCTTGAATGCAGTTGTCGAAATCGCACAGGGCCACTGCTCACCACTGACGAATAATTCAGTATCAGTGGAGAGGCGCCCTCACCTTCTGCGCTCAAATGTCATAGGAGAGATATCCCTCACAGAACATGATGATGTGACTTATCGATCCTTTGAGATTTCCGCTGACCAAACTGAAACTACTGACGACGACGGACAGTTGGCACTGCTCTTTAACGTAGAGCCAACAGACACGCCAGAGCGAAAACGTCTCTCAGGTCAAAGCATCCTCCTCCAGTCAGCCGAGCAATCCCACTTCTTGCCTTGGAGTTGGGAAAAGGCCCTTCCCCCAGAAGTTGAAGAACTGGAAGCATGGATAAAACGCCTTCTCATGTCCGATGAACTACCCGAACAGCTTGGCGCGACCATCATTTGGCTTGCGGTCAGATTGTCCCGATCGTTGGCCTTTATCTTAAATATTGAAATACGGCAGTCACCCATTGAAGAGTGGAGCCTAACACCGGATTTTTGCAGCGTTCAGCGAAAACCTCCCCGGCGCCATAGTGCTTGGTTCCCCACTGACGTTGCCCTGAGATCCTGGATAGAAACCTTCGCAGACGAGATCACACTTGCGATCCCGACCTCAATTCAAAAGATCCTCCAAACCGCAAACATCAGGGCTGCCCATGAACCAACCCACCTACACGACCTCTGGTTTGCCCTCATCAATGACCAACCTGAAACTTGGTTCAATGCCCGAACTAAAAAACGGTTTCCAAGGCTGACGGGTGCAAAACTGGCAAACATACAATCTCAGAAAGCCTTTGACTTGACGGCAGACCCTTCCCTAGCACGCCTGATTTCGGCGCACCCCCGGTCAGCCCTTCCCGCAGCATGTGGTTATTCAAACTGGGATATTAGCAGTGTTGAGAAAGGGTTTAACGTGCCTCTAGACCCCGGCTCAACTCACACCGAACCAAGATTAAATATGCTCGGAAGCCTTCTGGCCCCACTCGAATCTCTGCTTGTTGACCACATCCAGACTGCAAATGACCAAATTGCAAATGCTTCACGGTTCGTCGATGGTATCGAATATCACAATTTGCTAACTCACTATGTGGTTATGGCATTGTATGCGGCGACGGGATGTCGTCACCTATCCGAACCTTTCGAGTCTGCGGCCTTTTTTTGCAGCTCGCCACCTGCAGTTTTTATCAATGACAAGGCCGATGGCGGGCTTCACAACGGTCGCCTGGTCCCTTTGCCGGACCGGGCGTTATCAGTGGTTATTACCTTTAAGGAACATTTAACACACCTCGCTGATTGTGTTGACAATCTTCGCTCGGACTTGGCGCAGTCCATTCGGCAACTTACTGTAGGCCGATCAACAAAATTACCTCTTTTTTTCTTGCTCGACTCAAATTTACGATGGCACCCAGTTACTAATCGTAAACTCAATGGTTCAAACCTGTTTACATGGCCTTTACCACCCAACCTGTTTCGGCACCGCTACGCACAGCAACTTGCTCGTAACGGCCTACCTCCAGAAATTATTGACGGTTGGATGGGTCATGCTGAGCGAGGCAACGCCAGCTACAGCGACGCCTCGCCGCGTTGTTGGTTGGATGACTTCAATACCCACCGAGAGGCTTTGAATAGTTGCTTTGACCGGCTAGGTTTTGAGATACCTAAATTACCTACACGCCTCCCACCAATTCAATTGTCATCATCTGCAGAAGAAGATTATCGCGAGCCAAAAAGATTTGGCCAAAGTTTACGCTCCCAAAAACGTCGCCGCTCTGTCGGGCAAGCGATCAAGGCTGCTAAAGAAGATCTTGAATTTTTTCTTGCAAACAAGTCCATTAACGAACTCGACGCGGAAGAAATTTCCGAAATGAGTCAACTGATGCTGCATCGGGAGAACGGCTTACCTCATCCTCAAGCCCCAATCCGGTTTGCGGTCATGACTAAAAAGCTGGAGGCATCCGAAAACCTCCAAAAGGGTAAAATTCGTAAGCGCCTTAAACTGATTGAAAGTGAACGATCGCTTATCGCAGAGGATTGTCCAAAAGCACTTATGTTAGTGCCAGAACTCCAGACTTGGACAAGTCGGATTAAGAGAACGATTAATAAAGCCAAGATATCCAAAGCGGAAGCACTCACCATTGCCACCGCTTGCCTAATAATCGATAAGAGACTTACCTATAGGCGGCTAGTCGAGGATGTCGTCCGCGGACAGAACTACCGTCTTATTCAGCATAAAAAAATCGTCTACATTGAATACAACGAACATTTGGATCAAGACAATCTCTTTGCGCCCGTTCAGCGCCACCAGATTAGCTACAACACAGCCAGCCTGTTGAGCCACGGCTTTGGCATTAAAAGCAGCATTGACCTGGATCGGCCGGGTTGTCCCAGGCGCATGCATCCTATAATAAATCTACTTTTCTCCGAGCCTGAAGATCGGAAGGTAGATGTCGCAGAAATTTCGGTGGGCGAACTGTTAGCGAAACTTTGTCGTGTAATATCACAAGCCAATCTTACTCAATTACCCGGCGTTGTCGCTGCCTCGCTCAGCGAGCGCAGACCACCGACGAGCCTGTGCATTTACGACTATTTGCGATTGAGGGAAGGTGTCCGCTACCAACTTCCAAATGCTACGACGAGCCTCGAGTCAGTCCCTTGGAACCAGCCACACATCCCTACTTTTTGGCGACAAAACTCCATCAATACGGAACAGCTTTACCTAAATGCAAAATCCTTCTTTCAAGAGATCCATAAAATCCTTGAGGACTACAAAAAGGCTAAAGCGAAAGAAATTGCCAAGGCGGTAGACAAATTTTGCAAGGAGAACGAAACCCGAGTGAGCCCCGCGGTTCTTTTGGTTGGCTATTGGTTGGCCGATCGAATACGGGCTGGCAAGGGGCGCAAGCACAAACGCCATCAACCCTATGCTGCCAGCTCCGCTCACCGATATCTGACTGAGCTCTCTGGCCCATTCCAGGGACTGACCTACAATCTCGATCTCTGCGATCTGGATGAGGAAGACGTTACCGAACTCTGTGTGCAAATGCTTACTTTAAAAAGAGGCGACCGGGGAGACCTTACATACTTCGGAGCACGGCTGAGTGAATTCTTCCATTGGGCGGGGGAACGAGGTGTGGCAGAACCGGATTGGAGCGAATTAGATCTGGGAATTTCGCTGAGGTCCGTTCGGCCTGGAATTTTTTCCGAGGCGGAGTATTTTCAATGCCTGGAGCAAATCCAGAGCCGACCAGCGGAACATAGAGACCACGCTTTGATGATGGGTTTTGTTCTGCTTATTGCCTATCGTTTCGGGCTGCGAGCTCAAGAGGCCATTGGATTGAAACGAAATGATTGGTGCGAATCAGGCAACCTTGTCTGGATTTTGGTTCGTAACAACCCTTACCGTGAACTTAAAAGCCAAAGCGGTCGGCGCGCAGTACCACTCCTATTTAATCTGACTGATCAGGAAAGGCTTTTAGTGGATGTTATATTCAGTCGCTATGACGAACTGGCAGGGTATAACAGTCGTGGACCAATTCTCTGCGACCTAGTTGATGGTGTAATTTCGATCACACAAGTTCGAAAATCCATAGCACCAGCGATCAATCAGGTGATCAAAGACGTGACGGGCAATCCAAGAATGTCTTTGCATCATGCCAGACACACTTTTTACAACAGATTAGCTCCAGTCCTGGAAGGGTACGAAACCTCAACGACTAAGTGCTTAAACAATGGGGTGGATGCTGAAAGTGTTCGCAGGGTCCTCCTAGGCCCATTTAGCCAAGTATCGCGACGCAGCACTATGGCTCTGGCCAGAACGATGGGGCATAGCAGGCCACACACTGGACTTACGTCCTATGACCATCTGATGACCGATTGGGCAGATTTTCTAACACCTGTCTCTAGTTCCCGTGTTCACCGGTTAGCTAACGCGACTCACACTGAAGACTGGAAAATTATCACAGGGTCCACATCCATTAATTGCAAATCACTTTTGATCACGCGGCGCCCCCATAACGCCGGCATCATCGCGCGGGCATTGCGTCTCATGGGAATGGGATACGGTGTTGAGCGAACTGAGACAGTTATGCAACTGGAACCAGGATCCGTTGCTCAGTCAGAGCGACTTATGGACGCGATAAACTCAAAACTGCGTTTCAAAATGCTCGATGCTGAGTCCCACAGCTCCATTTGGGTTTACGGCTACGACAAACCCCGACTGTTATTGCGGAAAATCAATGAGGGGGCATGGTCTCGACTCATTGAGCAGACTGCAGAGCTGCCCACGCCGAGCGAGCTCAGATTTGATGGCGAGCTGCCGGCTATTAGAGAAGTACACCACCTGATCGGTAGGAGCGGACATCTTTTAATGAACAAATCGCGGCACTGCGAGCTAGTCAGGATGACACTCTGGCTGTTCCGGATTCCCCCAGAGCAATACCAGGTCATCGCTCACGACGACGATAAGATGATCGCTAGCCTTCTAACGGAGCATGAATTTCTAGTCAGACTGAGTTCAGACAAAGGCACGGTTCGACAGCTAGACACGTTCCAGTCAAAAATGGTCGATCCTGATTCCCCGAAAGCGAAATACGGAGGGTTGGTTTTACAACCCGCGTCGGTCGGTTGTATTCGTAATCGGTATGAACTGGTACTGGCATTTCTGATTACTGCGGCGGTCTACTGCAGGCAGTAAGCTTAAGCTGCCAGGACACATCTGTACAATTACTCTCACGATCTCTTAGAATCGTTTCGAGTTATTCAGGGCTCAAGCTGAAAAATCTTCTCCTCATCGGCTTCAGTTTCCAGTTCGAGAACATCTAAACAGAGCTGCTCCTTCCGTCCGGTTGCGCTTTTAATTCTATACCCACGATACACCACTCTCTGACGATTCAGTTTTGCTCGGGCCAAAAGGTCGTACGCCTCGGCGTGCTTGCACTGAAATCTAAGGCTAACTGCCTTTCCAGTCTCAACATCTTCGGTGATCAAAAACACGGCATTCGTTGTTTCGCAATAACCATTCGTCCAAGCTGTACCCTCGATAATTTCCGTCACCGACTCGCTATCAGCGGCATACCGTAATTGGCCATTCACTGACAAACCCACAATGTCGTCAATACCGGTGTGAACACTGAAGCCATTCGTAATTTTTTGGCCTGAATGCTTTACGAGAAATTTTTCGCACTCTGCAAGCAAATGTTTTTGATCGTCTTCTAATAAAAGCTGTGTGTCTCCCTCATGGAATAAAGACTCTTGCGCAACTAGCTCACTGACCAAAACAGTGACAGCTGCTCGGAACCGCGCTATCTGTTCCTCATTTACTGCCGCCCCAGTAAGCCTACATATCGTGAACGCCGGAAATCCGGTTAATTTTTGCGGGTCGAGGTAAAATACCCTTGTCACAGCCAAAATGTCCATATCGCCGCCGGCGAGGCGCGCGGCAAATTCATTAAGTGTGTTGCTGACAAACGCCTCAAAATCTTGCTGGTCTGATTTTAGGATGTCCGCCTGCTGGACTTGAAGGAAATTACCCAACGTAACGATATTTGGTGGTACTAACGGTCGGAAAATCGCTACGGCCGACTGGAATTCTAAAAGCTCCTCTTTCGTTAACCGCGAGATGTTTTTTACATTTTCCATTGATTACTACCTCACAATTATTTGTTGACTCGCTGGAGTTCACGAATCTGCTTCACCTCTGCAGCGATCTATTCAGCATGACCGACGACGTCAAGACTTTGGTGCCAAACGAATGCGCTTTTTGGTTACTTTGTTGCGGATGAAGAGGCAGCGGAGCCAAAGCACGCTCGTTATTTCAGAGCTGGCAAATCAGGTAGGGCAATATCAAGTTTGGAGGTCCGCGGGGAGATGATTACATAAACACTTGTGAGCCTTACCTTACTACGCTCGTGGCCGCTATTGACTAGACGAGGCTGAAACTATTTCCGGTAATTTGAGATAGTTTAGAGGTAAGCCAAATGTACTGACTGAGTAACGCTAATTAGCTGAACTGAGCGCCAGACATGGCGTTTCAATACAGAAAGTAGCCGCTCTCTGGAATCGGCTATCAGGCAAGGTAGAATGTTGAATTAAAATCTACAGCAATTTTTCTTGCCCCGATGAGACAAACCGATACCCCATCGCCCTGTAGCCTTTCTCCCGTTTTCGGAACATGCGCTCAAGCATGGGTAGGCCTGTGTCCAGGTAGTCATAGACCGTGACCTCCTGCTTGCCATCGGCATCCCGGTGGATCCTGCCAGCGTATTGCGCCAACGTTCCCTTCCAGGCGATGGGCAAGGCTAGAAACAAGGTGTCCAGTCGAGGCAAGTCAAAACCTTCTCCGATGTATTTCCCGGTTGCAACGATAACCTGGGCTTCATGTAACTGTTCTTCCGCCGCCCGGCGTTCTTTGATCCGCATCCCTCCCCTCAACACCACCGGCGATATTTGTTCAGCTTCCAGCAGCGTTGCCAGCGTCTCAGCATGCTCTCGTCGTTCCGTGAGCAGAAGGCAGTTTGCGTGGCTTTGCGCACAGCGTATGACATCCTCAACAATGTCCTGATTCCGGGCGTTACTCTCGGCAAGCCAACGGTAAACTGATGCTATGTGAGGCCGTTCATCGCCCTGATAGAGTTCAGTGGGTGGCGTTTCGTGACGCTCCCTGACGATGACGCGCTGGACAAACTTGGCCCCATGTTCAGCCCGTACTTTGTGACGAACGGGCCCCGCAACCATAAACATGATTCTTTGGTGACCATCCTGTCGATCAGGCGTTGCGGTAAGGCCTAAAACATATCGGGCTCTGACCTCGTTGAGCAGCATCTCGTACCGGGGCGCTGAGATGTGGTGGCATTCGTCGATGATGACCTGGCCATATTCCCGGACCAGGCTTGAGACCGTATTATCCTTTTTATTGATCAGGCTCTGATAGGTGGCAACGTCAATCTGACCGGTCGGTTTCTTTTTGCCACCGCCAACCACCCCTATGGATGCACCCTCAATGAAAGTTTCCAGGCGCTCCTTCCATTGATCCAGTAAATGACGACTGTGAGTAAGGATCAGCGTGTTGACCTGTCGCCTGGCCACAATGCCAATGGCGGTTACCGTTTTGCCGAAAGCGGTTGGAGCATGAAGTATTCCGGTATCGTGGGTGGCAAGCGCCTTCACCGCCTTTTTCTGATCACTACGCAACGTAGCTTTCAGTCTGAGTCCGCGCAGCAATTGACCTGGAATTCTGTGGTCGTCGATTTCCACGGTTATTCCCTGCTCCAGCAACAATGCCTCAAGCTCATCAAAGCAGCCTCTCGGTACCGAAAGATAACCTTGCTCAATCCGGGCAGAGGATATGTAACGAGGGATGCCGTGAGTTGAGAAACGAAGTGCCTGGGTTTTGAAAAACACCGGATTGGCAAAGCTCGCCATGCGCTTTATTCGTGCCGCCAGTGTCCCGGGTATGTCCGACAACTTTATATAGATGTGATTGGCCAGAGTGAGCGTTATGCTCTCTGGACATCCTGCAATCATCCCAGTCTCGACCGGCAAGGATTGCTCCCACGGCAACGCAACGTCTGCTGTCGCATTCGACTCAGGCTCTTTACCAACGATCTCCCGAAGCTGGTCCGGCGACACGGTCTCTTGCCGACTGAGCAGCGCCCACTGATCCGGATACGGGTTCAGTTCATCGTCGACGAATACAGTACATCCACGGATTCGCGCCTCATGCTGGAGCGGGAGGGCAATCAAATTGCCAAACCCACCATCGGGCATCGTATCCTGGTTGGGAAATAACCGGTCGTAAGAGTCGAAGGACAAGCCCGGATGGCGTTCCATGGCTTTATCCAGCAATTTGAACCCCAAAGTCCTAGCTGACCTGGCCGGAATGGCGTCCGAAAAAAAGACCCATAGATGAGCACCAGCACCGGAGCGGGAGACCTCGACAAGATAAGGGATACCTTGATCACGACAAGCCTGGGCTAGTGCACAAACGTCTGCCCTCCAGTTCTCCTTATCAAAATCTACAGCCAGCAGGTAACAGGAACTGTTCGGTAATAGTGGATATAATCCTGCCACATGCTTGCCGGACAGGTGGTCATACACCGCGTTGAAATCCAGAGGCTTGAATTTCTTGTGCGGGCACTCCCCACACTTGATCCGGGGTTTCTGACAGATCCCCGGCACCCACTCGTTTTCACAGGCGACAGCATAGCCGGAACGGCCACTGGATCCCTGCCACCGAACCGCATAAATATCCTGTCTGCCGCGAAAGAGATTCCGGAACAATCCGGCCTTTTGATCCGGTGTCAGCTGCGTTGCTGCGGATCGCTGCACGGTGGCATGAAGCTCGTTCCTCCGGGAAAGAAGCTCAGCCTTTTCCCTCTCAAGCTCGGATAACTTCAGTGCAATGGCTGCGAGCTCTTCCTTTATTTGGATATGTGCCTCCTACCCAGTGAAATCCGTCAAGTCGGTCATACTTATCCGGCGACATTTACCCCACCACTGCGCCTTTGGAACTGGGGACCTAGCTGAACTGACCACCCTCGATTTTTCGAAGCACGGCCATGACCCAACGCCGGCCCTCTTGGGTATCCAGCAAACTGACGGGGCTCTCATCCCCCAAGGCCGGAATGTCACGTTTCAACCATTCCTTTGCTAAAGATGGGGACTCCCATACCGCAAAGCACGACCACAGCACTCTGGCAATTTCCAGCACCGCTTCCGATGTTCTGGCGTCCAAATTTTCCATTTGGCACATGGCTTCAAGCTTTTTTTGAGGCACGCCAAGGGCCTTCGCAATACCCTCATCTAACCCGGAAGACTGGATGACACTGGCCAGCCATTGTCCCGGCACGCCGGCACGGACCGCGGTCATGAAGGCCACTGGATCAGCGAATAGTGACTCGGGAATGCAGCCAAAAACCCTGTTAGCAGTCTGGTGAGCCTGATTCTGATTCATGAAACCACCCTCTAATGCTGTCGGCACCAGCGTTTAGTTACCTTTAGTAGATCTTTTGAATGCAGTATAATCCAAACCTTAAACACACCGCGCATGCATGGGGCAGATATGGATCTGGAAACCGGTATTCTGACAGCTATGGTTATCGGCATCGTAGGTGGAGGCCTATTAACCGCTTGGTGCGTCTGGTCTCGGCATCAGGAACGCAAAGGTCTGAAAAACCGCTAAACCCGCCATTCGCGTGAGTTTGGGGGATCGGCTCTTAAACCTTGAGTTCCCCAAAGTCGTCAAGGCCGAAAACCAGAAAATACCCGCGAGTCGTTTGATCATGACTATCGGGACTCAGCGCCGGCAAGGATGCTTGGCGAGAGCGACACCCGCCAATTGGTGTGCCTGGTCAGGGAGAGTTCTGGCACCATTCTTTTTCTAAACCTACCTTCTTGATTGGCTCACCAGACTTCGGTCGCCGTTCCACACCATAGTTTGGCCCGTGTCAGGTCCAACTTAGTCGCTTATGACCACAAAGCGGACCTTTTACAACGCGCCGATATCAGTATGTGTCTCTGTCTCAAGGCTCTATGCTCTCGGATTTCCGGGTTTTAAAAGAACCGATTTTAGGAATTGGTTACAGTCGGTGGAGGCACCGGCGACGTTGGCGTCTTAGGAGTCATGAGAAGGAGGTAAACCAATCCCATATGAATAAAGCTATTCGCACTCATAGCACTGATGGATGTTTTGGCGGAACTCGCTTGGTGATGTTTCGGTAACGAAATGTTGTGAAAAGAAGCAAGCGCTACTATGTGTCGCCTTTGTAAGCTACCTTCCACAGGCTACTCACGCTCCCAAGGAGGTTATGTTCATGGACAGTAAAATTCCGAAGTTATTCACCGCAAGCTCACTTTTGGTCGCCATCGTGGGTTGTGGCGGAGGGGGTGGAGATAGTGGTGCCGAAACCCCTCAGTCTGTGGAGCCGAGCCTAAGCATCAGCGATGCTAAGACTGTCGAGGGCAATTCCGGTAGCAAACAATTAGACTTCGTCGTGACTCTTTCCAACGGCGACGGCAATAGTTTCGATGTTGATTTTTCCACTTCCGATTTATCAGCAACCTCTACTGAAGACTACGAGTCGTCCAATGGTACTTTGACGTTTTCAGGAAACACTCAAGAATCAAAGATTATCAGCGTTACTATTTATGGTGACATTGATTATGCAGATAGCGATCTAACAGAAACATTCTCAGTTAGCCTTAGCAATAGCAACTTAACAGGGCAAATGGAAGCTATTGGAACAATTGAGAATGATGATATGACCAAAGCTGAAACATACAGCCAGCTTCGGAGTTCGGTTTCAAGAGAATACCAAGAACGTGTTGATCCGGAATTCTCCACTTTTTATACATTTTTCTCGGTTGATTTAAACAACGATAATGATGAAGACGTTGTTATTTTATTTAGCGGAAATTACGACCCTGTTACAACTTTGCACACACCAAAACCGCTAGCATATTTCACAAATAATCAGGGCCAAGGTTTCGAGAAGACGGTTTCAAATATAAATGCATTTTCCAGATTCCACGAAGTGGCAGACGTAAATAATGACGGTCTAGATGACCTAATACTTGTTGCTGATCACATTAGACGTGTCGTTGGCGGTGAAGAGCTTCGAGAGAGTAAACCTTGGTTGTTAATTCAAACTGAACAAGGCGGGCTAATCGATGCTAGCAATCAAGTAGAAGAGGTCTACGGGGATTGGCATGGCCTGGAGTCTCTAGATTTAGATAATGATGGAGACTTAGATTTTATTGGAAGCGCACTTCATAAAGGTCTATATGGCTTCATTAATGATGGTTCTGGAAACTTCAGCATCAATCAAGCAATTTTACCTCTCGAAGACCTCGGCAACTTTACAAGCTCCTCAGATCCTTTTTATACGAATGTTCACTCTATTGAATTAGGGCAAGATGGTTTCAATGAGATAATTTTAGGAAATGCAGAAGCAAGTTGGAGATACTCGGATAACTACCCAAGGCTGCCAATTCTTGTAAACAACGCGTCCACATATACATTTGATCAAACAGAGGATGCTTTGGACGTTTTTTATACAGAATCTGAAACAGATAATATTCAGGTTGTAACTGATATGGAGACAATCGATCTTAACCTGGATTCTTGCGACGATTTAGTAGTATATCAGACGGACTATTCCAACAATTACACATTGTCTGTATTCAGAGGGGATTGCAACGGGTCTTTGATTCCTGTCTTCGAGGATACTAGTAATGGAAGTTGGTGGGACGTTATGAAGATTGCTGACGTAAACGAAGATGGCTTGGAAGATGTTTATATGATAATGACAGGAGATCTGAGAGCTGTAACTGAAGCTAGCCATGTAGTATGGCTCAATAATGGTGACAATACGTTTCGGAAAACTGATTATAGTGAAGAATACTCGGTCGATTTAGTTAGTTGGCTCTACTTTCATAGATAACGCATAAATATCAACTTTATTGCCCAAACTGGCCTTGATAGGGGCCATGTATGGAATCGTATTGAAAAATCAGTTTGGACAATACCACGGAAAGATATCTTGCCTTCAAAAGCGTTGTCAGGTTTGGTTTACTAGTAACACTCATCCTATTTTGGCGCGTGGCCTGCTCCAATCCATGGATCGCTCACTGGTTAGTAATGTCGTTTAATTTCGACCCCTCTCCAATGAAGCCGACTGGAACTCCGCTGCGCTCCATACCCGATATCGGCGAGGCAAAAAGGTCCGCTTTCCAATGAAAGAGGACCTTTTTGCCGGGCCCTTTTACCCCGTTACTACCTCCCCCCTATTCACTGGGAGATCTGACACTAGGGGAATATCTGGCAAAAACCAACGAGCGGAAAACTCTAATCAGCAGTGCTGCTAAAACGGGGATGTTTACCGTGAAACTTGGAAATAAAAAATTTCCGAAGTAGAATCGGTGAAAAATCTATAACATGGACTGCCATTATGAGAATTGAAATAAATACACCCTATGTCAGAGCTCAAGATGGGAGTGGGTTAAAGTACTTGAGAGGTGTAGTACAGGGCGCTCTTGAGGAAGCTGTAAAGGCTAATGAAAACCTGAATATTCCAACTCGTTTTTTACCTAGCTCTGGAAGAGAAATAGCCTTTGCTCCTTTGTTTTTACACTCGGCTATAAAAAATAGGATGAATGCGGTTTCAGAGGTTCAGGTAACAAGAAAAAAAAAGAAAACCGCAGGTCGGCTAGATATGGCAATATTTTCAGTTAGTAACGGGTCGCGCGGTGATCTTTTGGAAATGAAATCTACACGTAGCTCTGTTAGAAAAGTTGAAACTGGACTAAATCGCATTGAAAAAAATTTAAAAAAGGCTAAAGATCAACTAAAAGATATTGAGCCTCTAGATGCCTGTGATATTGAGTTTAATAAGGTATCAGTCGTTGTGCAGAATATTACCATTCCTGAAATTCTATACGAAATCGAAGAGGTTGTAGAAGGATTTAATGAGGAAATTAAAGAGTACTTTAAGTCAGTTAAAAAAAGGTTTCCGAAGTCATTAATTGGAGTGGTTGAGTGGGGTAAGGTGCATAAGATCAATACATCCCCGAGAAAACCGACTATGTATTCAGTTGGGATGCTTGTAGTGGCTGCAAGGATAAATAATACCTGAAGCCTTTAAACAATTTTCGGGTTGCCCATAATGACTTGGCCAAATAAATACAACCTCAACGAACTGGTTGCCCAGTGCGATCCAGATGCTCCTATTCCAGAAGAGTTGGCCGAGTGGGACCGGGCGCCTGCCGTTGGCCTGGAGCGAGACGCCAGTAATATGCGGACTAATGTCGCGAGTTTTGTGGAACCGGAAGATGGAGAACCTGATGGCAGCAAAAGGTAGGAAAGTCAGCTAGCAGCCCATTTGTTGGCTCAATGCATGTTAAAAGGCTTTAGTTCGACCCGGCTGAATCATACAGATCGCCGCAAGGTCGGCGTCGCAGTACTGGTCGTTACTTCCGATCTTTAGTCGGTTGATCCCTGTCTTCCGTGAAATCATCGCTTACGCCTTCGTCGGAATCAAAAAATTCGTCCCAGACGGGATCGGTTGGCCGATCGTAGCGTTTGACCGATCCCTTCAGGCGTTCCAGCGGCGTCAGCTCCTGAGGGAGTGGTTTGGCGAGTTCATCTGCATGAGCGCCTTTGGCATCGAGGCCGTCCAGCAGCTCTTTTTCTGACAGGGGTCTGTTGGGCATGACGGTTCTCCAGCAAGTTTTCCTTTATTATAGCAATTTGCCATCTCCGTTTGCTGAGGGTGGTTGGGGCCCACGTAATATCGCATCGTCCATCGCACACAGGAGTGTACATCGCCTGAATCCTCTGCGTACTGTAACGCCAAGGCAGGCTTCACATTGAATGAGCTAGTCGTCGTCATTGTGATCTTCAGACTCCTGAGCGCATTCGCTTCGCCGCCCATTGCCGACCTCAACGCTCAACTTCTTTGAAGTGTGCGAAGATAATTCAAAGCCTGATCATCAAAATGTTGTTTGAGCCATTTATCTGACAGCTCCAGAAACAAAACCAGTCGGTTGGTATCCGCCACCCGACCAAAAAGAAAATGATCGCAACGCTGGACTGTTTTAATTGTATAAACCTTGTTCTGTACACCTTCCGGATAAGCTGCGTGGAAAAAGGACAAATCAAAACGCCTGGACCCGCTCCCCTTTGGCGCTAACCCATCCACCCTGATGGGTGAGTATCGGCGGACTTCGGTGCCAAACTCCGAGCTGAGGAGTTCCATGGCATACCATTCCCGAGGATCTAACGTAAATCGACTCATAAACAATCCCCTTCCCTTCTCGTGCAAATAATCCTGGCTGCTCAAAAACTCAGGATCGCCGCCAAGCCCGCGATATTTGACATACCTAATAACTAGACGCGAAAACCGTTCGTGTTTCCAGTGCCCCGCAGCAGCTCGGTGATAAAGGATGCCAGAGACTGAACGGTCCAAAGTTATCGATTGATCGTCAAGGAACACTCCGGTTCTTGCTGAAAATCCAACGGACTTCCTGTCTGGCCTCATGCATCTTGTGACCCTGATTGCAGAACCAAAGGTCTGTCCAGGAGGAGCTGAGGTTGCCCAAGTGGCTTTCATCGGTCTTGGACATTGCGACCTCATCTACCCAGCTTTCACAGTGATAACACCACGCATGGGCTTGGCCTACCTCGACCCAATCAGCGATGTAACCTCGAACATCACGGAAAGCATTCCTCGGTGGGTCTGTAACCTCCCCATCGTTGGTGTGCGCATGCTCAAGCCATACCGGCATGGCTCGGCGCCTTACATTGGCGTCCCAAAAATAAATGGTGGTGTGTTCAGCCTCTTTGCGATACCACGCCAAGAGGTCGCTGGCAGGTAGAGTGACACCACAAAAATACTCCCCTTCACCGAAGTCTGGAGCCGCCACGAGGACGAATTGATGGCACATCGGCAGGGTATCCAGATACGCCTGAATACCCTGACTCATTTGCTGTTGTTCTCGGTAAGATTTACTGACGAGCTGCTTTAGGGACTGCCGTATAGACAACATCGACTTTTCCTTCCGGTCGCTCCGCATTTGCGGCTAAGCTAGAACTCATTATGAGAACACCAGCACCGACAGCCGCAGAGGTACAAACCCTAGTGTCATTCCTGCCGAGACTGTATGCCACTGGGTCTCGCCCTGTCCAAAAACGGGCTGGCGCATCCGAAAGCCGAGATGACGCGGGTCTTTGCCCTGGCCGGAATACGATGACCTTGTGTCAGAGTTTTTCCAACTCGCGTCGAAGGAATGCTAGACCGACTATGACTACGATCTAGGCTAGCGATTATGAATACGTCAGCTTAAAAATTAGCTTCTATAGGAAATCCAATCGTTTTGCTCGTCAAACTTCCTTGCTGCATCCCCTGCTCTTCCATCAGCGCCTCCAGCAACACCCTGACCCCCGGCCTTTGGCCCACGAGTTTAAGGTGCTGCACAGCAGCCTGAACCAGACCTGGAGTCAGGCTGTCAAAGCCCGCCAGTTCGGAATCGGTCAGCTTACCTACCGTCTCAGGGTCATCCGAGCAGACCCTGAGCATGTCTTTCAGTTGCTCTCTGGACAGATATCCAAAGCCAACTTTGAGATGAAAACGTCGCATGATGGCCTTGTCCAGGGACTCAAACCGGTTGGTGGTCGCCAGTAACACGCCTTCAAATTGCTCCATGCGAACCATGAACTCATTAACAGCACTGACCTCCCAGGATTGCGAGGCCATATTCCGGTTAAAGAGAAAAGTGTCGGCTTCATCCAATAACAGGACGGCGCCGCTGGCCTGGGCTGATTCGAACATTCTGGCGATGTTTTTCTCGGTCTCGCCGACAAGGCCTTCCGTCAGATCACTGGCAGTACGCAATTCGAAAGGGCGATCCAGTCGACGTGCCAATTCAGACGCATAAGCGGTTTTGCCCGCACCCGGAGGACCGTATAGGCAAAGTCGAGCACTGCCCTCGCGCCGAACATAGCGCTCCACATGTCGTAATGACGGATTGGTAGTCAGCCACTCCTGACGGAAGGCCGGTGCCGTGGCTGTTTTGGATTTGATCTCAGTAGCTTTCTCCAGGATCTGAACAGATTCACGCTCTCGAATAGCTCTGAGGCGTTCCTCCATGAGGCTTTCGAGTCGATCCTGATTGCGAATCATCTGTTTTGGTGGTAGCAGACGACCGATCTCGGTGAGATTATGGGCCAGCGCCGGGGTCATCCATTGTTTGTGACAAAGTGCCGCCCGCCAGACTGGAGTGACAGGCAGAGTCGATAAGGTCTGTTTTAGCTGATCGGTCTTTTGATCGCCTTTATAACCACCGATGTTGATAATCAGGTCGAAACGGCGCAGAAAGGCTGGGTCGACCTCACTGACTTCATTACTGATCCAGATAACCGGCGCCTGGTTTTCTTCCAGAAGCTGGTTGAACCACCCTTTGGCCAGCTCGTCGGTGCGGCGGAACGCATCTTCCATTTCATCAAACAGTAGGATGGCACCCATTCGGTCGGCCAGGAACATTTGCGCCAGTTTTGCAGCGTCAAGCCGGACTCGGCCTGTTAAAGCAGATCTGTCACGGTCTCTGTTCGGGACCTCGTGAAGAGGAGCCTCAAGGTGCGCTGCCAAGGTTCTGGCAAGTTGGGTTTTACCGGTGCCGGGTTTACCGTACAGCAAAATGTTTTTACCAGGCTGTCGGCTGCCCAGGGCCTCCTTGAGATAATCCAGCAGGAGCTGAAGCTCTTTTACGCCCGCGAAGTCTTTGAGGCGGTGAAGCGCCGGTGCGCCCGTCGGGCAGATACTCTCGAACAGGGAGCGCTCAACGCTCTGGGGATCATTGTTGGCGATGTCTGCCACCGTTACCAGTTGTTGTAGCAACACGCCGGGCGCCACGGCCTCGTCGATTCCGTCGTCGGAGCGCGGGGCATGCAGTAGCCGCACCTGATTCAGTATGGCGTGTTTGTCCAGAGCGTCGGAAATTGACCTTGCTGACTCGTTGAACACCCGAGCTAAAACACTGATGGAGCCGGCGAGGTCATGGATTCGCAACTCACGCATCAGGCTCTCGGTAGCAGGCTGTTTGACCTGCAGAATGGCGAACGTGAGCAGCTTGATTTCCGTTCGGTTCGGTTTCAGTGACCGAATCAGCGCTGACAGCAAGGGCTCGAATGACAACCGCGGCTCACCGCTTAAATCGCAGGTCAGCTTTTTTTCCCGTTTGCGAATAGCGCGGAGAATTTGATCAGCGGGGCGTAGTTTCGGCTCACCCCGGCTGTTGCAGGGAGCGGCCACTTCGTCCCCTAACAAACCAATCTCATCTTCTATAGCTAGTGC
>Ga0307948_1001274_pt1 | contig 17755 bp, 15 predicted proteins | sample OrgLakmetagen280_FD_201824 | JGI IMG/M metagenome (GOLD analysis project Ga0307948, IMG submission 201824) | Saline water microbial communities from Organic Lake, Antarctica - #280 | ecosystem: Environmental > Aquatic > Non-marine Saline and Alkaline > Saline | place: Antarctica: Organic Lake...
GCTTGTATTGCGTGGCGGCTTTTCGTACAATCACGCGCCCAACTCATCCCAACCTGCGCTCCCTGCTATAGGGTCGCCAAAGCGCTTCCCTTAGAACCAGGTGGATAAGAGCAGGGATGGGTCAATCGCGGAGAGCAGACATGTACGCAGTTATTGTTAGCGGTGGCAAACAGCACCGTGTAAAGGAAGGCGAAACTCTGAAGCTAGAGAAGCTGGAAGTAGAAACCGGTAGTAACATTGAGTTCGACCGTGTTTTGCTGATCGCCAACGGCGACGATGTTAAAGTAGGCGCGCCGGTTGTTGAAGGCGCCAAAGTGACTGCGGAAGTCGTCAGCCACGGTCGTCACGACAAGATCCAGATCATCAAGTTCCGTCGCCGGAAGCATTCTATGAAGCGTCAGGGCCACCGTCAGTGGTTTACTGAAGTAAAGATCACGGGTATCCAGGGCTAGTCCAGGTAAAAAGCCGGTGAACACCCCTTAATTAGGAGGCCTATCATGGCTCATAAAAAAGCAGCAGGTAGTACCCGTAACGGTCGCGATTCCGAGTCGAAACGACTTGGTGTGAAGCGCTACGGCGGCGAAAGCATATCCGCAGGCAGCATCATTGTCCGTCAGCGTGGCACCCGTTTTCACCCAGGCACCAACGTTGGACTGGGCAAGGATCACACCTTGTTCGCCAAAGCCGAAGGCCAAGTGAAGTTTGAAGTAAAAGGCCCTAAGAACCGCAAATATGTAAGCATCGTTTCAGCTGCATAAGTCGTGGTCTCCGAAAGCCCCGCACTGCTTCATTGAGGCTGCGGGGTTTTTTGGTTTGTAGGGTTTCGCTTTCAGTGCACCGTTATCAGTAAGAATTTCAATCAGCATCGTAAAGATCAGTCAACATCGTAAAGAACAGCAGCCAATACCATAAAGAGCAACAGCTAATATGAAATTTGTAGACGAAGCCACCATCATTGTGGAAGCAGGTACAGGCGGCCACGGTTGCCTGAGTTTCCGCCGTGAAAAATACGTGCCTCGGGGCGGGCCTGACGGTGGCGATGGTGGCGATGGCGGTTCTGTGTATCTGGAAGCCAACGATGCCCTGAATACTCTGATTGACTACCGCTTTCAGCGCCAGCACAGGGCCCATAACGGCGAACAGGGTTCCGGTCGCAATTGCACCGGTACCAAAGGCGAAGATCTGGTGCTGCCGGTGCCGGTAGGCACCACCATAGTGGACATGGACACCCACGAAGTTCTGGGTGACCTGACTCGCATAGGCCAGCGCCAGAAGGTCGCTCAGGGTGGTTTTCACGGCCTGGGCAACACCCGCTTCAAGTCCTCTATTAACCGTGCGCCACGGCAGACTTCGAAAGGCTCTGAGGGTGAAGCCCGGAATCTGCGGCTAGAGCTGAAAGTACTGGCCGATGTGGGCCTGTTGGGCATGCCCAATGCCGGTAAGTCGACCTTTATTCGTTCTGTATCCGCGGCGACGCCAAAAGTGGCGGACTATCCGTTTACCACCCTGGTGCCAAACCTGGGCGTGGTCAGAGTGCAGAATCACCAAAGTTTTGTGATTGCCGATATTCCCGGCCTAATCGAAGGCGCAGCCGAAGGTGCCGGTCTGGGCATCCGTTTTCTGAAGCACCTGGTGCGTACCCGCCTACTGCTTCACCTGGTAGACGTGGCCCCCTACGACGGTTCATCGCCGGCCTACGCGGTAAAAGCCATCGCCCACGAGCTTGAAAAGTTCAGCGAAACACTGGCTAATCGCGATCGCTGGCTGGTGCTGAATAAAGTCGACATGGTGCCGGAAGACGAGCGCGAGGCCCACTGCCAGGCCATCGTTGATGAGCTGGAATGGAAAGGTCCGGTATTCAGTATCTCTGCCCTGAGCGGCGAAGGTACCAAGCCCCTGACTCAAGCCGTTATGCGCTGGATTGAGGAGCGTGCGGCAGAAGAGGCTGAAAACCCCGAAGCTGCAGAGCAGGAAGCAGCCCGCCGCCGCCAGATGGATGAAGAGGCCCGCGCCGGCATCACCGAAGAAAAGATGGCGCGCCGCGCGGCCCGCGAAGAAGACAACGATGACGACTTCGACGACGATGATCACGACGTAGAAGTGGTTTACGCCCCGGAGTAGGTGCTTTCAGGTTTTAAAGTCCAGATAATACCGCCCAAACTCTAGGGTGTGGTGCCATTCTGGCGTCGCAACTTGCTTTTTTTAAAGTATCTGCCCGCAAGAGGCCCTACTACAATCATGACTGAACGCGCCCAGCTGCAACAGGCCCGACGCCTGGTGGTAAAAATCGGAAGTGCCCTGCTAACCAACGACGGTGAAGGCCTGGACGTGCCTGCTCTGGGCTGCTGGGTAGACCAGATGGCGGCTCTGGTAGAGGCCGGTGTCGAGCTGGTGGTGGTGTCATCCGGCGCTGTTGCCGAGGGCATGAGCCGGTTAGGCTGGACTCGCCGGCCGCAGCAGGCGCATGAATTGCAGGCAGCCGCGGCCGTAGGCCAGATGGGATTGGTACAAACCTGGGAGGCCCAGTTCAAGCGCCACGGCATACACACTGCCCAGATTCTTCTGACCCACGACGACTTGTCTGATCGCAAGCGTTATCTGAACGGTCGCAGCACCCTGCGGACGTTATTGGAGCTGGGCGTTGTGCCGATCGTGAACGAGAACGACACGGTGGTGACCGATGAAATCCGTTTTGGTGACAACGACACCCTGGGTGCGTTGGTGGCCAACGTGGTTGAGGCTGACGGCCTGATTATCCTCACCGATCAGCTGGGTCTGTTTGATAAAGACCCGCGCAAACACAGCGACGCAACATTGGTGAACGAGTGCTTCGCCAGTAACCGCGACCTGGATGCCATGGCCGGCAGTAGCGCCGGCGCGCTGGGCCGCGGGGGTATGCAGACCAAGCTTCGTGCGGCGCGGCTAGCAGCACGCTCAGGGGCCTTCACGTTGATTGTGGGTGGGCGCATCGACAATGTTCTGGGGCGGCTGCGCGAACGCGAAGCGCTAGGTACGCTGTTATTGCCGGAGCAGGGCCGTGTAGCGGCTCGCAAGCAGTGGCTGGCCAGTCACCTGCAAACCCGTGGTGCTTTAGTGATTGATGATGGCGCGGCGCGGGTGTTGCGACAGGGTGGTCGCAGCTTGCTACCTGTAGGCGTTACCCGTATCAGTGGTGAATTCCGCCGCGGCGAGATGGTGGCGTGTCTGGATGAGCAGGGTAAAGAAGTGGCTCGTGGCCTGGTGAATTACGACGCCGCTGCTGCACGTTTGATTGCTGGCCAGTCCAGTGATCGCATCATGGAATTGCTGGGCTTTATGACCGGTGAAGAGCTGATTCACCGCGACAACATGGTGATAGCCTCTTAGCATAGCGATAGCTTCTTAAATAGTGATCGCCTCTTAGCGTTATTCCTTGCCGTTTCTGCAGACATAAAAAAACCGGCCAGCAGGCCGGTTTTTCGTGCACCCAAGTGGCTTACGCCGCTTGCAGTGCCTTCACCTTGATATTCAGGCGGCTCTTAATGCGAGCAACCTTGTTCTTGGTGAAGATACCCTTGTTAACCATGCTGTCCAGAATCGGCTGGGCTTGCAGAAAAGCAGCTTTCGCGCCTTCATAATTGCCTTCAGCGATTTGAACGTGAATCTTTTTCATGTACGTACGAGCCATGGAACGCAGGCTGGTGTTGTGCTTGCGACTGTTCTCGTTTTGACGTGCACGCTTTTTGGCTTGCGGGGAATTTGCCACCGTAAAACTCCTGAAAGTACTTGAATTCGTTGCTGAATATTTGGTTTGAGAGCGCCAGATGCAGTTGCAGTAACCCTTCAGTCACCCGTATCGCAACTCTCTTTCATCGCGGGCGCGCCAGATCCAGCGCGTCGAAATAAATGACGCAGAACTATGCCGCCAACGGCGAGACTTGTCAAGTCAAAAAGTGATCAATGCCAGCGGAGGCAGGGCTTGTGATAAACTCCCGCTTCTCTATTTTGTCGGCCAAAACACCATGTCTGAACAGTCTCCCGGGCCCCAGGGCCCGACACCCGAATCGCCGCGCCCATCAGAGCCGTCGGTGCCCGCCGTGAGCGCGATTAAACCTGCGCCGGGCCTGCTGCGTTCGTCTGGTGTCGTAGGGGTGATGACCATGACGTCGCGGGTGCTGGGGCTGGTGCGGGATATGGTGATTGCTCGCTATTTTGGTGCCGGTGCCGGTGCGGACGCGTTTTTTGTGGCCTTCAAGATTCCTAATTTTCTACGCCGGTTGTTTGCCGAAGGTGCGTTTTCGCAAGCGTTCGTGCCCGTACTGTCGTCTTATCGTGAAAACCAGCCGGCACCCGAAGTAAAGCGCCTGGTGGATGCGGTTGCCGGCTCGTTGGGCCTGGTGCTGTTGGGGGTCACTCTGGTGGCCATGCTTGGCGCGCCGGTGCTGACGGCGGTGTTTGCCCCGGGTTTTTTGGGCGACGACATAAAATTCGCACTGGCCAGCGACATGTTACGGATCACCTTCCCTTATTTATTGCTGATCTCGTTGACGGCGTTCGCCGGTGGCATTCTCAACAGCTACGACCGCTTTGCCGTTCCCGCGTTTACGCCGGTGTTGCTGAATCTGGCGATGATTGCTGCCGCCGTCTGGCTAGCGCCGCTTATGAACGAGCCGATAATGGCGCTGGCCTGGGGTGTGTTGATTGCCGGTGCCTTACAGCTGTTTTTCCAACTACCGTTTTTGATGCGTCTGGGTCTGATGCCGCGGCCCCGGGTGGATTACCGCCACGAGGGCGTTAGCCGGATTCTGAAGCTGATGGTGCCGGCGCTGTTCGGCGTATCGGTAAGCCAGATAAACCTGCTGTTGGACACCGTTCTTGCCTCGTTTCTGCAAACCGGCAGTGTGTCCTGGCTGTACTATTCCGACCGCCTTGCGGAGTTGCCTTTAGGGGTGTTCGGCATAGCCATTGCAACGGTGATTTTGCCCAGTTTATCGCGTAAGCACACAGCGGACTCGGCGGATCAGTTCTCCGCCACTCTGGATTGGGCGGTGCGGGCGGTGTTAATCATTGGTGTGCCGTCTGCGCTGGCCTTGGGGTTGCTGGCTGAGCCGCTGATTGCCACTCTGTTTCACTATGGCGAAGTGACCGATTTCGATGTGGCCATGTCGGCTCAAAGCCTGCGCGCTTATTCCGCGGGCCTGCTGGCATTCATGGTCATCAAGGTGCTGGCGCCGGGCTTTTTTGCCCGCCAGGACATTCGCACCCCGGTGAAAATTGGCATCATCGCCATGGTCGCCAATATGGTGCTCAACCTGATACTGATCTTCCCCTTGGCGCACGCAGGCCTGGCGCTGGCCACATCGCTGTCGGCCTGGCTCAACGCCTTTTTGCTGTGGCGCGGTTTGAAGGCCATCGGCGCCTGGCGCAGCCAGCCCGGCTGGGGCAAGTTCGGGCTGCAGCTCGCGCTGGCGAACGGCGCGCTGGTGGCGGTGATTTTGTGGCTCAACGCGCCGGTGAATCAGTGGCTGGCGGCCGGCGGCTTTCAGCGCTCCCAGGATATGGCAATACTGGTGATTGCAGGCACACTTGCGTACTTTGTTACACTGGCGCTGGCCGGGGTGCGTATAAGACATTTTCGCCACAGGTAAGGTATAATCCCGCGCCTTATCATGTGCCAAATGTTCATTGGCTCTAATTTTTGGCACGATTTTATTGCCGCTATTCATTGGCAATATTCACTAGCAAAGAGGTTTGCTTTGCATGCGCTTGATTCGCGGCCTGACCAACCTGAAAACGCTGTCGCAATCGGGCGAAGGCTCACTAGTGCGTGGCTGTGTGGCTACCGTGGGCAACTTTGACGGCGTGCACCGCGGCCATCAGGCAATTCTGGAGCAGGTAAAAGCCCAAGCCGCAAGACACAACTTGCCCTCGGTGGTGGTGATTTTTGAGCCCCAGCCCCAAGAGTTTTTTCGCGGTGTGGATGCGCCGCCGCGGCTGACCGGTTTCCGCCAGAAAGTGGAAGCTTTGCGAGGGCAGGGTATTGATGCGGTGCTGTGCCTGCGTTTTGACGAGCAGTTCCGCCAGTTTTCGGCCTGGGGCTTTGTGGATAGCCTGCTGATTCAGGGCCTGGCGGTGAAACACCTGGTGGTGGGAGACGACTTCCGTTTTGGTTGTGACCGTTCCGGTGATTTTAAATTTTTGCAGAAAGTGGGCGCCGACGCCGGCTTTACGGTTGAAAACACCCGCACCGTGGTGATCGAGGGCGACCGTGTTAGCAGCACCCGCATCCGTAAACTGCTTTCTGACAATCAGCTGTATAGCGCTGAGCATTTGCTGGGGTGGAAATATCGCATTGCTGGCCGCATTGTGTATGGGCGCCAGCTGGGGCGTGAAATTGGTGCGCCAACGGCGAATATCCGCCTGGCCCAAATGCCGGCCTTGCAGGGCGTTTACGTGGTAAGGGTAAAACTGGCCGATGGCACCCTGCACGACGGCATTGCCAATATTGGCTTGCGACCGACCGTCGACGGCAAACACCCGGCGCTGGAAGTGCACCTGTTTGATTACGCCGGCACGCTTTACGGGCAGAGGCTAGACGTCACCTTTCGCCACGGCCTGCGCGATGAAGTCCGCTTTGAATCGGTGGACGCCCTGAAAACCCAGATTGCCAAAGATTTCAGCAGCGCCCGGCTTTGGATTGCAGAGAGTCTTGCTGACAATAAAGAGCCTCGCTGAGAATAAAGACCGACCTAAACTGACCCAATAGAGCACGCACAGCCATCATGAGCGACTACAAGCACACTCTGAATCTGCCGGAAACCGCTTTTCCCATGCGCGGTAACCTGGCCAACCGCGAGCCTGAAATGCTCAAGCGCTGGCAGGACCTGAACGTGTACGGCAACTTGCGCGAACAGCGCGCAGGGCGTAACAAGTTCATTCTTCACGATGGCCCTCCTTACGCCAACGGCAGTATTCACATTGGGCACGCGGTTAACAAAATCCTGAAGGATATCATTGTTAAGTCCCGCGGCTTCATGGGCTTTGATGCGCCTTACGTGCCCGGTTGGGACTGCCATGGCCTGCCTATCGAGCACAAAGTAGAGCAGAAAATCGGCAAAGCCGGTGTGAAGGTAGATTACAAAACCTTCCGCCAGGCCTGCCGTGATTACGCCACCAAGCAGATTGCCGGCCAAAAAGCCGACTTTATCCGCCTGGGCGTGATGGGTGAGTGGGACAAGCCTTACCTGACCATGGACCCGAAAGTAGAAGCGGGCATTGTGCGTGCGCTGGGTAAAATTGTAGACAAGGGCCACCTGGTGCGCGGCTACAAGCCGGTCTATTGGAGCGTGGTAGGGCAGTCGGCTCTGGCCGAAGCGGAAGTAGAGTATCAGGACAAGACCTCTACCCAGATCGACGTGCGTTTTACCGCAGTGGATCAAGCCAAAGCCCTGTCGCTGTTCAATACCAGCGCCGGTGAAGGCGATGTGTCCGTCGTGATCTGGACAACCACGCCCTGGACCATTCCCGCCAATCAGGCGGTGTCATTGGGCGCCGAGCTGGATTACTCGCTGGTGCAAGCCGATGTCGGCGACGGTCCGGAGCGAATGATTCTGGCCAGCGCTATGGTAGAAGGCGTTATGGCACGCTGGGATGTGGCCGGTTACCAGGTGCTGGCACAATGCACCGGTGCCCAGCTGGAGCATCTGGCGCTGCAACACCCGGTTTATGACAAACACGTACCGGTGATTCTGGGCGATCACGTTTCTACCGACGCAGGTACCGGCGCCGTTCACACCGCGCCAGACCACGGTGTGGAAGACTTTGTGGTGGGCAAAACCTACGGCATTGGCACCCTGAATATGGTTCAGGCCGATGGCACCTACACCAGCGCTACCGGCGAGTTCGCCGGCGTTCACGTATACAAGGCTGATGATCCGGTCTGCGACGCGCTGACCCGGGAAGGCAAACTGGTACGTAAAGAAAAGTTCCGCCACAGCTTTCCCCATTGCTGGCGCACCAAAACACCGCTGATTTACCGCGCCACACCGCAGTGGTTTATCAGTATGGAAAAGGAAAACCTGCGCGCCGACGCTCTGGAAGCGATTAAGGGCGTGCGCTGGGTGCCTACCTGGGGCCAGAACCGCATCGACGCCATGCTGCGCCAGTCGCCGGACTGGTGCGTATCGCGCCAGCGCACCTGGGGCGTGCCGATTACTCTGTTTATCCATAAAGAAACCCAGGATCTGCACCCGAACACCCAGAGCCTGATCGAAAAAGTGGCTCAGGCGATCGAGATCGATGGCATTGATGCCTGGTATGACCTGGATGCCCGCGAGCTTCTGGGCGACGACGCCGATCACTACGAGAAAGTGTTGGACACCCTGGACGTGTGGTTTGATTCCGGCGTGACCCACGAATCGGTTTTGAGAGTGCGCGAAGAACTGGGCCAGTTCCCGGCTGATTTGTACCTGGAAGGCTCTGACCAGCATCGCGGCTGGTTTCAATCGTCCCTGAAAACCTCGATTGCCATCAACGGCGTGGCCCCGTACAAACAGGTGCTTACCCACGGCTTTACCGTGGATGGCAAGGGTTACAAAATGTCCAAATCCTTGGGCAACGTGATCGCGCCGCAAGAGGTCACTAACGACCTGGGCGCCGACATCCTGCGCCTGTGGGTAGCGGCCACCGATTACAGCGGTGAAATGACCGTCTCCAAAGACATTCTGCGTCAGAGCGCCGACGGCTATCGCCGTATCCGCAACACCGCGCGCTTCCTGATGAGCAACCTGACTGGCTTCGAACCGTCCCAGCACAAGGTGGCCCCGGGCGATATGCTGGCGCTGGACCGCTGGATGGTAGATCGCGCCCTGCAATTGCAGAACGAAATTCACGAAGACTATGAAAACTACACCTTTTTGAAGATTTACCAGAAAGTGTACAATTTCTGTGAATCCACTCTGGGCGGCTTTTACCTCGACATCATCAAAGATCGCCAGTACACCACCCAGGCCGATAGTCTGGCGCGGCGTTCGTGCCAGACCGCGCTCTACCATGTGGCCGAAGCGCTGGTGCGTTGGATTGCGCCGATTCTAAGCTTTACCGCCGATGAAATCTGGCAGCATCTGCCGGGCGAGCGCGGCGACACCGTATTCTACGAAACCTGGTACCAAGGCCTGAGCGAAATGCCGCAGAGTGTGGAGCTGGGCCGTGATTACTGGCGCGACATTTCCGCCGTGAAAGAAGCGGTGAACAAACGACTGGAAGACGCCCGCAAGCAAGGCGTTATCAAGGGCTCCCTAAGCGCAGAAGTGACGCTGTTCTGCGATGGCGGGTTGGCCGAGAAACTAAAGCACCTGGGCGAAGAATTGCGCTTTGTGCTGATCACCTCGGAAGCTGACGTGAAGCCGGTAAGCGAGGCGGTTGACGCAGAACAAACCGGTTATGAAGGGCTGTTGGTGCAGGTGCGCCCCGCCAGCAATACCAAATGCGAGCGCTGCTGGCACCACCGCGTCGACGTAGGTAGCCACGCAGAGCACTCGGATTTGTGCGGCCGCTGTGTCACTAACGTGTATGGCTCGGGTGAAACCCGCGCCTTCGCCTGATGGGCTCCGCCATGGCAAAATCCGGCGATAGCGGCCAGTCCGGTGCGGGCAAACTGAAGTGGTTGTGGCTGACAGCGCTGGTGATCGCTACTGATCTGGGCACCAAGGCCCTGGCCACCACCATGCTCAGTTACGGCAATCCGGTACCGGTGATGCCGCTGTTCAACTTTACGCTGCTGCACAACACCGGCGCCGCCTTCAGTTTTCTGGCCGGCGCCGCCGGATGGCAGCGCTGGTTCTTTGTGATCCTGGCGCTGGTGGTCAGCGTAGTGCTGGTGCTGTGGCTGAGAAAACTGGAGCGCCATGAAACCTGGTCTGCCATTGCCTTGGCGCTGATTCTCGGAGGCGCCTTGGGTAATGTGTACGATAGGGTGGTACACGGTTACGTGGTGGATTTTCTCCATTTTTATTGGCAGAACTGGCATTTTCCGGCCTTTAATCTGGCCGACACCGCCATCACCATTGGCGCCGCCATGATCATACTCGACACGTTTCGCAAGCCCGCCGATGCGGATAAAAAAGGCGACTGACCACTATGAAAGAACTTCCTGTAGACAAAGGCACCCAGGTTACCCTGCATTTTGCGCTGAAATTCGACAGCGGCGAAGTGGTTGATACCACCTTCGACAAAAACCCGGCCACCCTGGACATTGGCGATGAAAGTCTGCCAGCGAATTTTGAAGCCTATTTGATGGGCATGATAGCCGGTGACAAAGCCAGCTATCAGGTGCCACCGGAAAAAGCCTTTGGCCAGCGCAACCCCAACAACTTACAGTTGATGAAGCGCCATGTGTTCGGTGCCGACATGGTGCTGGAGCCAGGTGTGGTGGTCTCCTTTGCCGACGCGCGTCAGCAAGAGCTGCCGGGTACCATCAGCCGGGTAGAGGGCGACGAAGTAGAAGTGGACTTCAACCATCCGCTGTCTGGGCGTACACTGACCTTTGACGTAGAAATTATAGACGTAGAGCCGGTAGGCCCTGCGCACTGAACTCCTGTGGGCTGAGATAGGAACACTATGCAAATTCGTCTGGCAAACCCCCGTGGATTCTGCGCCGGTGTCGACCGCGCCATTGATATCGTTAATCGCGCCCTAGACGTGTTTGGCGCACCGATTTATGTGCGCCACGAAGTGGTACACAACAAATTCGTGGTAGACAATCTGCGCAAGCGCGGCGCTATCTTCGTGGAAGAACTGAGCGAAGTGCCAGACGACAAACTGGTGATTTTTAGCGCCCATGGTGTGTCCCAGGCTGTGCAAAAAGAGGCCGCCGACCGCGGCCTGAAAGTGTTTGACGCTACCTGTCCACTGGTCACAAAAGTGCACATCGAAGTTATGCGTTACAGCCGTGACGGCAGCGAATGCGTGCTGATTGGCCACCATGGTCACCCGGAAGTGGAAGGCACCATGGGTCAGTACAACTTCGCCAACGGCGGCGATATTTACCTGGTGGAGAACGAAGCTGACGTAGCCACGCTGGACGTAAAAAATCCTGAAAAACTGGCTTATGTTACCCAGACCACGCTTTCAATGGACGATACCGCGCGGGTAATCGACGCCCTGCGGGCAAGGTTCCCAAAAATTGAAGGCCCGCGCAAAGACGACATCTGCTACGCCACCCAAAACCGCCAAGACGCCGTCAAACAAATGGCCGACGAGTGTGACCTGATGCTGGTGGTGGGCTCCCCCAACAGCTCCAACTCCAATCGCCTGCGCGAGCTGGCGGAACGCATGGGCACGCCCGCCTACCTGATTGACGAAGCCACACAAATTGACCCCGCCTGGCTAGACGGCAAAAAATCCATCGGTGTAACAGCCGGCGCTTCCGCCCCGGAAGTACTGGTAAGCGCCGTGATCGCCCGCCTGCGGGAACTCGGTGGTGAAGTGCCGGAGGAGATTGCCGGGCGTGAGGAGAATATTGTGTTTTCCATGCCGAAAGAGTTGCGGATTGATGTTACGAATGTGTGATACCTGTCACGTCTGAAAATCCGGATGCCCGCTTATCCCCTGTAAACCGCCACTTGTCTGGAACAACTGGCGGTTTTTTTGGGCTGTTGTATCTTGCAATCATGAAAATTTGTTCAGGAACTGAATGTATTGGTTTGGTTTCCGATAGCGCCATCATGTAATGGAGGGGTGTTTTGATGAAAGGTGTGAAAGGTTTCACGCTGATTGAATTGATGGTCACGATTGCCGTAGCAGCGATCTTGGTCGGCATCGCGATACCGTCATTTACCAACCTGATTGTGAGTAATCGATTGAATACAATCGCCACCGAAATGGTAGACGCGGTCAGTTTTGCTCGATCCGAATCGGTTAAGCGTAACAGTCCTGTGGTTTTTTGCCGTGTCGCAAGCGCTACCGCAACCGCTTGCAATACGGATACCTTGTGGACGCATTGGGCCATTCTTTCAGGTACGGATGTGATCCGCAGGGGTGAGGTTAACAGCCACAATTCAACGATCGAGGTGTCCTCTGATCTGACGGACGACGAAGTCGTTTTCGGAGGCGACGGCCTGGCCCGCTCAGGTGGAGTGATCGTCAGTGAGAGTGGATCCCAAATTTCCATCTGCAGTACTTCCGGCCCTGGAGAGTCCATTAGAAATGTCACTTTTGGGGCTGCAAGCAGAGTGTCTACGTACAAAATTGCGGGTACCTGCCCATGAACACAGTAAAAGCACTGACAGGCCCAAAAGCACAACGCGGACTCGGCCTCATTGAAGTGTTGATTACGGTTCTTGTGCTGGCCATTGGCTTGCTTGGGTTGGCGTCATTACAGCAGGCGTCCATACGCAACAATCAAAGCGCTATGGAGCGGTCTATGGGGGTGGTTCAATCCTACTCGATCATCGAAGCAATACGAGCCGATCCAGACTCTGCCAAGAGCGGGCGCTTTAACATAGCGATAGACGCCACGCCCTCAGGCAGTACTTTCCCGGCTAATACCCTGACAATGTGGCGTGGCCAGTTGACGCAGAACCTGGGTGCTGCCGCGACAGGGTCTGTTAACTGTAATGCCACAAATTGCACCGTGATTATCCAGTGGGACGACAGCCGCGGGCTGGCTGGCAATAACACGCAGCAGATTATGACAGAGGTGCATTTATGAGCCGCACATTTTCCCGACCTAAAACTGCATTTTATTTCCGTAGCCGGGGCCTGGCGCTTGTAGAACTGATGATCTCTCTCGTGCTGGGTTTGGTCATTATTGGTGCAGTGACCGGCATCATGCTTTCCAATATGCAGGGTTTTCAGACCACGCGTGGTTTATCGCAAGTGCAAGACGCCGCAAGGGTCGGTTTTGAGCTGCTTGCCCGCGACATTCGGCAGGCAGGTAACGTTCCATGTGGCAACGACATTACCATCGTGAATATCCTAAACCCCGCCAACGATGGTGGCACAGTTCCCTGGCAGTACGATTGGGATAACTCTGTTAGAGGGTTTGACGGTGACACGGCGTTATCCAGTGTCACCAGTGATATTGATGGCATGACCAGCGTCGATAACCAGATTCCGGATACAGAGTCGCTGGTGATGCTTTCTGGTCAAGCGTCCAACACGTTCATGACGGAATACAGCTCAGACGCCAGCTCGGCAGACTTTGTCGCGGGCCCTGCTGGAAACAGCCTCCAGGATGGCGACATACTTTTTGTATGTAACGAGAGGCTGGGAACAATCTTTCAGATGGAATACGCGGCAGGCGGCACTGGCAGAATCGAGTCCAACACAGATGCCAGTCCTGAACCTGGTAATTGCAGCAGTAACTTGGGCGAGTTTACTTGCGGGGGGGCCGGCGAAGTGCAAGCAGCCTATACCCCTAATACGGTTATTGCGCAGCTTAGCTCAACAGCCTGGTACCTGGGTGATAACGGCCGTCCGGAAGAAGGTGGTCGGTCTCTTTACATGGTGCGTGTGGTCAATAATTCGAGTAATGCGACTCTGAATCGTATTGAGATAGCCTCCGGCGTGACTAACCTGACTTTCCTCTATCGACTGGTTGATACTGCAGACTTTGTCGATTCCAGCGCAATCGCTGCAAACCAGTGGGCTGACGTGAATGCGATCCAAGTGTCCATGACTCTTTTCAGTCAGGATCAGGACATATCCACATCAGCCGCGGACGATGGCCGTCTTGAACGCAGCTTCACCAGTGTTGTAGCCATCAGGAGCCGCTCGTTATGAATACAAATCGATTACCGCGTGGACAATCCGGTGCTGCACTCTTGGTTGCCCTGATCATGCTTTTGATATCGACAATGGTCGGGCTGGCATCAATCCGCGGTACCACCATGAATGAAAAAATGAGCTCGAATATGTACGATCGCTCGCTTTCCTATCAAGGGGCAGAAGCCGCACTCCTCGCCGGTGAAGCTGCGGTGCTGGCCAATCCAGCAATCGCGGTAGATTGTACGGTTGTGAATGCTGAATGTCCGCCTTCACCTGCCACTACTTTTACTAGCACCACAACCGGTTGGACTACGGTAGACGCTGGCTTCAAGGTGAACGATGCTCTGCTTGGCTCAACGCCACAGTTTTACGTCGAGAAAATGGGTGTCGTTGGTGGCACAGACGAGCTGGGGTTAGGTGAAAGCGCTAACTGCTCTAATTACGCGGGGTGCGACGAGGCACCGCCAAATGCAGCCTCATTTCGTATTACGGGCCGAAGCGGCATACCAGCAACGGACGGGCGTTCGGTTGTGGCGCTTCAAATTACTGTTAAACAGAATCTGTGATGCACCAGATAGGAGAGTTACCCATGAGCATTTCAATGCGTGAGCGCGTACGGTCAAATGTCGCTACCTTTCTGGTTCCATTGCTACTCGGTGTGGGTAGTGCCGCTGCCAGCGTAGATATTGACCAGCAGCCTTTGCTGGTGGCCAAACCTGTGCCAGGCAATATGGCGATTGTTGGCTCTTTAGAGTTTCCGACGATGGTAAGTAAGGCAAACAATACTTGCACGTCACGCTGTAATGTCGATACGGGATATAGTTCATCTAGTACAAGCTACGTTGGGTACTTTGATAACAACAAGTGTTACAACTATGTTTGGAATAGTGATGAAGAAAAGCGCCATTTTTCTCCGGATAGCTCTACAAATGACGGTATTTGCGCGGGAAGCTCCCTTTGGAGTGGGAAGTTTTTGAATTGGGCGACAACACAGGCGATCGACAACTTCCGTAGTGTTCTGACTGGTGGATATCGTGTTGAGGATACTGATACGGAAACATGGTTGGAAAAGGCTTGGCAGGATGGGCAGGGAGGTACTGCCAATTTCCCGCGAAGCTCTATTAGTAATAGTGATTTGATTGGGGGTGCTACACCACTTACGACCTGGGAAGATTTTCAGGCCGACATAATAAAACGTGGAAATAAGCTGCTCTTTAGGCGATCAGGGACGAATTTTAGTAACTCTGAGGCATTCAACCCGGCTGATATTTCAACCATTAATGTTGATGATAATTCCTCGGTTTATGAAATCAGTGTCAGGGTTAAAGTTTGTGTTTCTGGAATGTTGGAAGACAACTGTGAGCAATATCCAGATGGTAACTATAAGCCGACAGGCTTGATCCAGCAGAACTCTGGCAATATGCGTTTCAGTGGATTTGGTTATCTCGGTGACGGTAGCGAAAGTGGCTCTGACAGCGATATTAATCGTGCGCACAACGGTGGTGTTATGCGTGCCAGAATGAAATTCGTCGGACCGGATGCGGTTGACCCGGATAATGGGTTAATCACAAACACGCATGCGGAGTGGGATCCAGATACAGGTGTTTTCGCAGAAGATCCGGATCCTGATGATTCGAGCGGCACTACGAGCCGCACGGGGCAGACTGTAGATTACAGTGGCGTAATTAACTTCATTAATCGTTCGGGGCAGAATTTTCCGGAAGCCAAATATAAGCGGCGCGACAACGTTAGTGAACTTTACTATGCTGCCACCCGATACTTCCGAGGTTTGCCAAACTTGTCTGAATACACAGACATTGACGCTGCTATCAAAAGTAGTTTGTCTACCGCTCAAAAGGTAGTGAAGAAAAAGCAGTTGGTTGACGGGTTGCCTGTTATTACCGACTGGGACGACCCGATTCAGTACGAATGCCAAAATAACTTTATTCTCGGAATTGGCGATACCAACACAGCATATGATAGGAATCTGCCCGGTGGGACGGCACCCACTCCGGTCGATAGCGCTGAAAACCCCATAAACGCTGCCACGTTGACTAGCAAGGTATTTAGTCTGGAAGGAGTGTCACAAGGGGGGCATTTTAATGGATCGGGTAGGTCTGCGTACATCGCTGGTCTGGCATATCATGCCAATGCGTCGGATATACGGCCGGATATGGATGATAGGCAATCGGTGTCAACTTACTGGATTGATATTTTGGAGTTTGGTGCATTGAAAAATCGGGCTAATAATCAATATTGGCTGGCGGCGAAATATGGTGGATTTAATGTTCCTGATGATTTTAATTATGAAACCCACGATACGTCACTTCCGTTAACGTGGTGGAAGACCAATACTGACCCACTATTAAGTACCAACGACCCGAGACCGGATAACTTCTATACCGTTGCACAAGCAGAGGAAATGCGGCAGAGCCTGATTCGTGCTTTTGCAGATATCCAGAAGGAGCAAACGGGTAACCGCTCTTCATTGGCCCTGAACTCAACCACGCTCGAAGCGGGCTCGGCGACCTTTCAGGCTGAGTATACCAGTGGTGCTTGGACAGGCGACCTGAATGCGTTCACTTTGGATCAGAATACCGGTGCGTTGAGTTTAAGTCCGGCCTGGACGGCATCGTCTAAACTGCCCCAGCCGACAGCTCGCAACATCAAGACTTGGAACGGTACTACTTTTGTCAAATTCGACACTACAATTGACGGTATCAACAATACAACGCTGACCGGTTTGCTTAGAACAGATTCCGGTACAACGAAGAGCGCTACGGACGTTATCAACTATCTGCGCGGAGAGCGCACCAATGAGAATAATGCCACTGGTTTTAGGGTCAGGCAGGGCATACTCGGCGATATCGTCAACTCCCAACCGGTTTTCATTGGCAATCCAAAGCCCGGTTTATTTCGCGACCAGACCTTTGATGGTTCGGACACTTATGATGCTTGGGCAGAGAGCTTGAGCCGGACGTCCACGGTTTACGTGGGTAGTAACGATGGTATGTTGCATGGCTTCAATGCGACGACTGGGGCTACGAATAGCGGCGTCGAAACCTTCGCCTACGTACCCAAGACTGTCATCGAGAACGGGCTTGGTGAACTGGCAAATCCCGCATACAACCACAGATACTTTGTCGACGGCGAGCTAACGGTGGCTGACGCTTATGACGGAACAAATTGGCGCACCATTCTAGTAGGTACTCTGGGTGCCGGTAGTGTGGCGAAAGATCGCTCTGCCACCAGTAACGCCATCTTTGCATTGGATGTAACCGATCCGGGCAACGTGACATTCCTATGGGAGAAAAGCTCCGCAGACATTCCCGAGCTTGGTAACAACCTGGGCAAGCCGGTAATCGCGCAGATTACCGATGGCAACTGGTCGGTTTTGCTTGGTAATGGGCCTAATAGCACCGGCGGAAAAGCTCAGTTGGTCTCGATTAATCTTTTCACTGGAACCAATGCCGTCAAGTCTACGGCAATGTCCGCTGATATTGGCAATGGGCTTTCAGCGGTTAGGACCTGGGACAGTGATGGAAACGGCCTGACTGATACCGTTTACGCTGGCGACTTACAAGGCAACCTCTGGAAAGTAACGGAATTGGCCAACACTGCCCCGACCGTACAGAAGCTGTTTCAGGCGAGGGATGCCTCTGACAATCCTCAGCCAATTACGTCCTCGCCCTTGGCTGGAAGATCTCCATTCAGTCAAGAAGTATGGTTGTTTTTTGGTACTGGTCAGTACCTTAACACCGCCGATCTGTCCGATACCTCGGTACAAACCTGGTACGGTATAATTGTTGATGACGAATCAACGACTACGGTCAGCCGTAGTGACTTGTTGGAGCGTAAGATTCTGCTTGATGTTCCGGTTACTGAAGACGTTTCTGCGCGGGTCATCGAGGCCGGTGCACGGGAAGATCTTCTGGGTAAGCGCGGATGGTATATCGAACTCTTGCCGAACGGAACCGGCCCGGCTGTGGGTGAGCGTATGGTGACGCCT
>Ga0307948_1001278_pt1 | contig 17718 bp, 9 predicted proteins | sample OrgLakmetagen280_FD_201824 | JGI IMG/M metagenome (GOLD analysis project Ga0307948, IMG submission 201824) | Saline water microbial communities from Organic Lake, Antarctica - #280 | ecosystem: Environmental > Aquatic > Non-marine Saline and Alkaline > Saline | place: Antarctica: Organic Lake...
TTTTTTCTTTTTCTAGGTGAAATTATAATTATCCTACCAAGAAGACTTGTCTAAAATTTTAACGCATAAAAATTAGGGAAAAACAATTTAAATGTTCAATTTATTACTTTACATATAATAATTAGCCACAAACTTAAAGCAGTTATTAAATAATAGAAAAAATCCATTGTTGTTATAGCCCTAGTAGTAAAACTAGCCAAAAATATAAATAAACTTTTTCATAACAAGTTTTTATGTAAATCGTTGTTTGAAATCAGGAGCTATACCGTTGATAAAGGACAGACTTTAGGCAGAATGAAACTAATTTAAAACAGTGCAATCACATTAATTTTAATTATTACTTTTACACTTCAAAATATATCCCTTGAATTAAACGAATAATATGAAAATTACTAATCTCTTTTTATTTTTGCTTTTATTTAATTTCGCTTTTGGTCAAGTTGAATTCCAAGAGCGTCTAATTATTGAACCAGCTGCAAATTCACCTGAATACATGAATATTATAGATATAGACGGAGATGGAGATTTAGACGTTTTTTCAGTTTCATCACAAGATGAAAAATTGGCGTGGTATGAGAATACAGATGGAAATGGAAGTTTTGGAAATCAACATATAATTTCTAATGGTCTCAATAATCTTAAAGCACTTAGCTCTGCAGATTTTGATGGTGATGGAGATGTCGATGTTATAACTGCAAGTTCTAATAATTCAATCAGTTTTTTTTTGAACAGTGATGGTTTAGGTAATTTTAGTCTTCAGCAAACGATTCTAAATGGTTCAGATTTTCTTCATGCCACCGATTTAGATGGAGACGGTGATATAGATATTCTTTCAGCATCAATAACCGAGGATACGGTCAGTTGGTTTGAAAATACTAATGGCCAAGGTACATTTGGCCCACAAATAATTATTACCAATGAGGCTGATGGTGCATCAGCAGTGTTTGCTGCTGATGTAGATAACGATAGTGATATGGATGTATTCTCGGTATCTCGTGTGGATGACAAATTGGCTTGGTATGAAAATACAAATGGTCTAATGAATTTTGGTGCACAACAAGTCATCGCTTTGGTGCCAAACGTAAGAACTATTTATGCAACGGATATAGACAATGATGGTAATATAGATGTGGTAACAGGCTCAACTTCTGGGACTACTAGAAATTTAATTTGGTACAAAAATGTAGATGGTTTAGGTACTTTTAATGAGGCACAACAAATTGCAATAAGTATGGGTTCGGTGGAGCATTTAACCTGCTCAGATTTTGATAATGATGGTGATAAAGATATTGTAATAGCATCAACAAATGGAGCAAATTCTGAAATTTTATGGTTCGAAAATGAAGATGGTCTAGGTAGTTTTGGAATTCAAAATCAAGTCAGTTTTAATGTAAATGGTCCTGTGTATGTTGGTGCAGCTGATTTAGATGGAGATGGGTTTACAGATGTCTTGTCAGCGTCTTCCCAAGACAATAAAATGGCTTGGTATAAAAATGATAGCGGTCAAGATGCTTTTGGTGAACAGCAAATTATAGCGCCTTCAACAACGACGGCAAAATCAGTTTTTGCTATTGATATTGATGGCGATAATGATATGGACGTCATTTCGGCAACAAGAAACGATAATACTGTTGCTTGGTTCAAAAATATGGATGGTAAAGGGAGCTATGGTCAAAGAAATATAGTATCCATGAATGTTACTTTTCCTGAATCTATTTCTGCTGCGGATATGGATAACGATGGTGATAATGATATTGTTTTTGGAGGCTTAAGTCAAATAGGCTGGTACGAAAATACAGACGGTCAAGGTAGTTTTGGTGAAGCACAAATAATAAATAATAGTGCTCAGGCAGCAACTTCAGTTTTTACAATTGATATTGACGGTGATGGAGATATGGATGTGCTAGCTTCATCTAGAGTTAATGATAGAATTAGTTGGTACGAAAATCTAAATGGCAATGGCAACTTTGGTTCACAACAAATTATATCGTCGAATGCGGATGATGCAATACATGTTTATGCAGCTGATTTAGATGGAGATGGAGATATGGACGTTGTATCAGCCTCTAGAGGAGATGATAAAATTGCATGGTATGAAAACACAAATGGTTTTGGAAATTTTGGTACTGAGCAAATACTATCAACCAATGCTAATGGAGCTTCATCTGTATATTTGATTGATTTGGATAGTGATGGAGATAACGATATTCTGTCTGCTTCAAGTTTTGATAATAAAATCGCTTGGTTTGAAAATATAGATGGCAATGGTGACTTTAGTTCAGAACAAATTATTACCCAAAATGCGAATGGACCAAGAACTGTTCATGCTAATGATATAGATAAAGATGGTGATGTAGATGTTATTTACATATCTGGAACAAAATTGGCGTGGTTTGAAAATATCGATGGAACAGGAAATTTTGGTCAAGAACAATTAATTTCACCAATAACAAATGATGGATGGAGCGTGTATGCTGTAGATATAGATAATGATTACGACTTGGATATTCTTTCTTCTACAGAGGATGATTTAAAAATAACTTGGCATGAAAATTTAATAGTTACCAATGAAATAAGTGGTAAAATCAAAATTGATTTAAACTCGGGAGTGTAATCTGAACGCTGTCTAGTTTTAATTTTACGTTTTAAAAGTAATTTAAATTTTTCTCTTCACAAAGCAATATTAAAAATTTGAATTTCTTTTAAAATGAGCCACAGCGGCAGCGTCACGAAGCACTTGTACCGGTGTCTAGATCCAGCTTAATCCTATTACCAAATTTTATATATAGTTGTTGCACAGTAAGACTCCAGTTATGCAAGGGACTTGTCCATTTCTTTTGAATATTTTTGGTGGCCAAATATACCAGTTTCATTAGTGCCATATCGTTAGTAAAGGCTCCTTTTGTTTTAGTGACTTTGCGTATTTGTCGATGATAACCTTCAACAATATTGGTGGTATATATCAGTTTGCGTATAGATTTAGTATACTCAAAATAGGTTGTTAATTCATCCCAATTGTTTTTCCAGCTCTCTAGTACGACAGGGTATTTTTCACCCCATTTATCGTCTAATTCTGTTAGTTCTCTCTCTGCCAAGGCTTTGGTATCTGCTCTATATACTTTTTTCAAATCCTTCATAAACTCCTTATGGTTTTTTGAGGCTACGTATTTTAAGGAGTTGCGTATCTGGTGTACAATACATTTTTGAATTTCAGCCTTTGGAAATACACTCAATATAGCTTCGCTAAAGCCTTTAAGGTTATCTGTACAAGCTATAAGTATATCATCTAAACCTCTGTTGTTTAGATCAGTTAATACACTAAGCCAAAAATTTGCGCCTTCACTTTCAGAGATATAAGTTCCTAATATTTCTTTATAACCGTCTTTGTTTACACCTAAAATATTGTAAACAGCTTTTGACTGTATCCGTCCATCTACTTTCACTTTATAATGCATAGCATCTAACCAAACTATGCAATACATAGACTCTAATGGGCGATTTTGCCATTGCTCTATATCAGGTATTATCTGGTCGGTAATTTGGGTAAGAACATTATGAGATATATCTGTATCGTACATCTCTTTAATATGTGCAGTTATATCTCTATAACTCATACCTAATCCGTAGAGACCTATAATCTTTTCTGATAATTGATCTTGCAAGATGGTTTGTCTCTTCTTGATGATTTCTGGCTGGAAAGTACTGTTTCTATCTTGAGGAGTATTTACTTCAATATTACCATGACTGGTTTTAACGGTTTTGGACCGCACTCCATTACGCTTGTTCTTTTCTAATCGTTCTGTTTCATTAAGATGACCATCCATCTCTGCTTGAAGCGCTTTGTCAAGGACATTCTTCAGCATTGGGGCAAATGCTCCATCTTCTCCGAATAAACTCTTGCCAGATAGAAACTGTTCTAATACCTTTTTTTCAAATTCTGTTTGTTCTTGTTTTGTCATTTTATCTAATATTTAAGGGTTACAATTTATAAATATTAGACAGAGTTTAAATTACACCCTCTTAAACTCTGACGGATGTGATAATAACGATATTTCAATAAGCAATATATTAATTGAAACAACCGATGGTATTAATAGTCTATCTACATTTACCTTGTCCAATGGGGTTTATAGGCTATTTCCAGATGAAGGAACTTATACCACATCAGTTATTGGTGGATTGCCAAATTCTTATAGTGTAAGCCCACTTTCAGCAATATCAGAATTTACAGGGCTTGACAATACAGATATAGTTGATTTTTGTGTTGTACCTACTGTTCTTTTTAATGACTTAAACATAGTTTTTTATCCTTCAATAAACGAACCCCAGACCTGGCTTCGATACCAGCTATCAAATCGTTTATTCAAACGCAGGCACAACCCAACTCAGCGGAGATATCACTTTTCAATATGATGATTCTAAGATTCAATTTCTCAACGCTAGCGAAACAGTTGCCTCACAAACCAATAATACGTTAACCCTTAATTATAGCAATCTCAATCCTTTCGAGACCAGAACAATCAATTTAGACTTTAACGTCTTTCCACCTCCAACCACAAATAATGATGATATATTGGTTTCAACTATAACAATAAACCCTGTTTCGGGTGATGAAACTGAGGAAGACAATACCTTTGAATTAGAGCAAACCGTCATTGGCTCTTATGATCCTAACGACATTCAGATTTTAGAAGGCGATGAGGTACATATTGATGATGCCAATAAGTATCTTCATTTTTTAATTCGGTTTCAAAACACAGGAACGGCAAGTGCCATCAATGTGCGAGTTGAACATATTTTAGACAATAAACTAGATTGGACAACAATGCAATTGCAAAGTTTAAGTCATGAAGGTCGGGTAGAAATTACGGATGGTAGCGAAGTGAAATTTATATTCGATAACATCAATCTACCTGATGAGAATAGTAATGAAGAGGGTTCAATAGGCTATATAGCTTTTAAGATTAAACCTAAAGAGGATGTAATTGTTGGAGACATTATTTCTGGAGTAGCCGATATTTATTTCGATTTTAATCCGCCGATCATAACCAATACGGCTACTACTGAGTTTGTGGAGATTTTAGGCAATGAAGTTTTCAATACCAAAAATACGATATCATTGTATCCAAACCCAGCTAATAACTTGTTAAACTTGAAATCTGATTTTGAAATTCAGCATATTGAAGTATATGATATTTTTGGTAAATTAATTTTAGAAAAAGACTTCAAAGAAATTTCAGCAGAAGTCCAAATTAATATTGAAAACTTATCTTCTGGATTATATTTATTAGTAGTTCAATCCGATAGTGCTAAAAAGGTATTGAAGTTCATTAAGCAATAGAATTTGAAGAGGAGGAAGGGTAAGAGAAAGAAAGTAAACAAAACCCTCCGAGCATATTTTATTTGAATTTAGCAATTAATGAATCCTAAAAAATAAAATTCATATTTGTGATATTTAATCTTTATTTTTGATTTTGAATAGTAAAAACCAATTTTTATATCATGAAAAATATATTCTTAACATTTTTAGTTCTTTTCGTAGTGAATATAGGCTACGCCCAAATTGGTTTTCAGCAAAACGTAGTCATAGACGAAACTTTTGGTGTGGTTAACCCAAACTCAGTAATATCAGCTGACATAGATGGAGATGGTCTCAAAGACGTTGTCTCTACTGGTAATAATGAATTAGTATGGTTTAAAAATCTTGGTAATGAAAATTTTAGCAAGGAAAATGAAATTTATTCAAACGACTATGGTCTTTTTAATGTTAAGGTTGAAAATTTCGACAATGATAACGATAATGATATCGTTTATTTTTTAGACTCAAACAATGGGGTTCAACTAGTTTGGCAAGAGAACCTAGATGGACTAGGTAATTTTGGACCACCTCAGATGCTTATAATTAATGATTTTACTTCTCCCATAGGTTTCGAAATAGTAGATGTAGATTTCGATAATGACCCAGATATTGTTCTAGGTTACAGGGGATTTATCGGCTGGTTAGAAAACGACAATACCACATTTACGTTTAGCCTATATTTAGGGAATACAGGGACTTCTACTTCTACTTATCAGGGTTTTACTTCTACTGACGTAGATGGTGATAATTTACAAGATTTAATTGTTGATTTAGGTTTCGATCTTCGAGCTTACAAGCAAGAACCCGATGGTAGTTTATCGTTTTTAGAAACCATGGGGACGTTTGCCCAAGGGGAATTTGTAACCAGTGGAGATTTGGACAACGATGGAGATAATGATGTAATTAGAATATTTGAAAATGGTGGAAATGATAGAAAAATAAGATTGTACGAGAACACAGATGGTTTAGGAACTTTTGCTAATGCACAGACCATAGTTCCATTAGAAAATCTATCTGGAACAAGTAATAGTGACACCAAATCTTTAAGATTGAAAGACATTAATGGTGACAACCTTCTCGATATTATTTTTCATGAATCAAATACAAAAAAACTTTTAACATACTTAAATCAAGGTAACAATACTTTTGGAAGTGAAGTGGTCGTGGCAGATAATTTTGTAAATCTCAATAGCATTTTTGTAGACGATATTAATATAGATCAATATCCAGATATTTTAACAACTTCCAGAGATGATAATCAAGTTTCATGGTTCAAAAACCTTGATGGTCTTGGTAATTATAGTAATGAAAAACGTGTGACTACCTATGCTTATTTCATCAATCATGTAGATGCTGGAGATTTAGATGGAGATGGAGATTTGGATATCGTATCTTCTTCTCATGGAGATAGTAAACTAGCTTGGTACAACAACACGAACGGACTAGGAGATTTTTCTCAGCCACAAAAAATTATTTCAAATGACATTCCTGCACCTAGAGAAGCTTTTATAGTTGATATGAATGGAGATGGTTTTAATGATGTTTTGTGTTTTTCATATTTAGATGACTTCCCTGAAGATGAATATAAAATTATGTGGTTACAAAATGATGGAAATGGTAACTTCATTCAAGAAAATATTGTAGATACTTTTGTGGAACAAATTTTAAGATTACAGTATGCAGATATCGATAATGATAATGATATTGACATTATTAGTGCCGAAAATGATAGCGTATTAAAGCTTTATAAAAACAATGGGGATGGTACGTTTGCACCATCAATTACATTCTCTGAAGCTGGGTTTTATTATCCATTGAGTCTTCAGGTTGGTGATGTTGATAACGATGGAGATATTGACGTTCTCGCTTCTTATAATAATAATGAAATAGTTTGGTACGAAAACTTGGACGGACAGGGAGATTTAACTTCAAAAAATGTGATCACCCCTCAAATGGGGTATCCCAGTTCAATTTATTTAGCAGACATCAATGGAGACAGTTTTAGGGATTTGGTTTTCAGCAATAAATTTAGTGATGAAATAGGGTATTTCCTCAATACGGATGGCTTAGGAAATTTTGGTCCAAAACAAGTCATTTCTTCAGGTGTAGAAAGTCCTTCAGCAATTTATGTTTTAGATGTGGATGAAGATGGAGATCAAGACATCATTGCCAATACAGAATCTAGTTCCAAATTGATATGGTTCGAAAATGATGGTATTGCAAATTTCAGCTCATCTTTAGAAATTACAGTAAACGCTGAGCGCATTAACCATATTACTTCAGCTGATTTTAATGCCGATGGAAAACCAGACTTGTTAACCTCTTCTTATGATGATGATCAAATTGCTTGGTATGGTAATTTGGGAACCTTTACAAATTCAATTTCAGGTGTTGTAAGACTTGATGCAAATGCAGATGGTTGTGATGAAATCGATGCTGGTGTTGCAAATTTACTTATTACAACAGAAAATGACATCAATTCTTTTGCTACTTTCACTCAAGCTGATGGCTCTTATAGTTTTCTGGCGAACCAAGAGATTTTCAATACATCCATATCTTCCGCTTTACCGAATTACTATGCCAGTAACCCATTGATTCATACTGATGATTTTACAAATTTAAGTGGTTCTAATGCTGAATCTGATTTTTGTGTTGAAGCTAGCCAAGCCATAAATGACCTTTCTGTGGTTATTTATCCTGATTTAGACGAACCGCGCCCCGGTTTCGATACCAGCTATCAAATCGTTTATTCAAATACAGGTACAACACAACTCAGCGGAAATATCACATTTCAATTTGATGATTCTAAAATCCAATTTTTAAATGCTAGCGAATCGGTTGTCTCACAAATAAGTAATACACTTACTTTTGATTACAGCGACCTTAACCCATTCGAAACCAAAACCATCGATTTAGACTTTAATGTATTCCCACCACCAACTACTAATATTGATGATATTTTAGTTTCCTCAGTTTCAATCAATCCTGTTTCGGGTGATGAAACGCAAGAAGACAATACATTTGAATTGGAGCAAACCGTCATTGGCTCTTATGATCCTAACGACATTCAGATTTTAGAAGGTGAAGAAGTTCATATTGACGATGCCGATAAGTATCTTCATTTTTTAATCCGGTTTCAAAACACAGGAACAGCAAGTGCAATTAATGTGCGTGTTGAACATATTTTGGATAACAAACTTGATTGGACAACAATGCAACTCCAAAGTCTAAGTCATGAAGGTCGGGTAGAAATTACGGATGGTAGTGAAGTGAAATTTATATTCGATAACATCAACTTACCAGACAACACCAATGATGAGCCAAATTCGCATGGTTACATCGCTTTTAAAATAAAACCAGAAGAAAACGTAGCAGTCGGAGACATTGTTTCCGGTGTAGCAGATATTTATTTCGATTTTAATCCGCCGATTATAACCAATACGGCTACGACTGAGTTTGTGGAGGTTTTAGGAAGTGAAGGTTTCAATACCAATAATACGATATCATTGTATCCAAACCCAGCTAATAACTTGTTAAACCTGAAATCTGATTTTGAAATTCAGCATATTGAAGTATATGATATTTTTGGTAAATTAATTTTAGAAAAAGACTTCAAAGAAATTTCAGCAGAAGTCCAAATTGATATTGAAAACTTATCTTCTGGATTATATTTATTAGTAGTCCAATCCGATAGTGCTAAAAAGGTATTGAAGTTCATTAAGCAATAGCATTTGAAGAGAAGGAAGGGTAAGAAAATATTTAAAATCAAAAAAGCCACTTGGAAAAGTGGCTTTTTTGATTTATTACTGGGATTATGTACTAATTACCAGCAGTATATTTTTGGTAAATCGGCATCAGTTGCATAGAGAATTCTTGTCCAACTTGCATAGAGGCCTGTAAGATTTTAGCTTGACCATCTAACATGGTTTTACCTAAATATGTTTTATAAAATTCAATCATAGCTTTTATGTCTTCATGAGAATATTCCTTGATAGCTACTTTAGCTAATTTCTTATACATATCTTCTAACAAAGGAGCCAATTCTTTTTTAAAGGCAGCTTGTTTTTCTTTTGGAATCTGTGTATAAAAAGGCTGTAGAGAACTTTCCACAGATCCATTAGAAAGTTTCATAAGTTCAACTGCAGCATCTAGGTGTGCAGAATTTTCTTGGCTGTAGCCAACCGTTGCAACAAACAAAGAAATACAAATAATTAATCTTTTCATTTTTGGTTTTATTTAATTATACATTTAAGGTTTCTACAAATAAGGGCTTATTACTCATCATTTTCTCAACTTCAATTTTAATGAGATGAAGTTCTTGATCATTTTCTGGATTTTGAATAACACGATCAATCAATTCAACTATACTTGGCATTTCAAATTCTGTAAGACCACGAGTAGTAACTGCGGGTGTTCCTACACGAATACCAGAAGTAACAAAAGGAGATTGTGTATCAAATGGAACCATGTTTTTATTTACCGTAATACCTGCTTTTCCTAGCGCTTCTTCGGCTACTTTTCCAGTTACTGATTTATTTCGCAAATCGATTAGCATCATGTGGTTGTCTGTGCCTCCTGAAATAATATGGTAGTCTAAATCCATAAATGACTTTGCCATAAACGAAGCATTTTTTTGTACTTGTAGCATATAGTCTTTAAAATCATCTTGAAGTGCTTCACCAAAAGCAATGGCTTTCGCAGCGATAATATGTTCTAAAGGACCGCCTTGATTGCCTGGAAAAACACCACTATCCATTAAGGAAGACATTTTTTTAAGATTTCCATTTTTCAATTTTAATCCAAAAGGATTTTCAAAATCTTCACCCATCATGATAATCCCTCCACGTGGTCCACGTAAAGTTTTGTGTGTGGTAGACGTGACAATATGACAATGTGGTATTGGGCTTTGCAGTAAGTTTTTAGCTACTAATCCCGCAGGGTGAGCAACATCTGCTAATAGGATTGCTCCAACTTGGTCTGCTATCTGTCTAAATTTTTTGTAGTCAATTTCTCTAGAGTAGGCAGAAGCTCCAGCAATAATTAATTTTGGCTTGTGCTTTTTAGCTTGGTCTTCGACTTGGTTGTAATCAATATAGCCTGTTTTTTTGTCTACACCATAAAAAAGAGGTTGATACAATTTACCCGAAAAGTTTACAGGAGAACCATGGGTTAAATGACCGCCATGAGCTAAATCAAAGCCTAAAATTTTATCACCTGGACTGAGAATCATAGAAAACACGGCTGTATTTGCTTGAGATCCGGAGTGCGGTTGTACATTGGCATATTCTGCTCCAAATAATTTTTTGAGACGATCACGAGCAATGTTTTCTACTTGATCTACAATTTCGCAACCCCCATAATAGCGTTTGCCAGGATATCCTTCTGCATATTTATTAGTTAAAACAGAGCCAGCTGCTGCAAGCACATCTGGGCTCGCAAAGTTCTCACTTGCAATAAGTTCAAGGCCTTTGGTTTGTCTTTCTTGCTCTGCTGTAATTAAGTCGAAAATTTGCTTATCTCTTGCCATTTGAATAATATCGTTAAATAAGCTCCAAAAATAAGAAATGTATTCGATAATATCAGCTAAAACTATATATTTGAAATATTGTTTAACTATTTTTAATCATTTATAAAATATAACATATGTCCCTAGCTGCAAACAACCCTTCTAGAAAAACTTGGTTACCCATTCCAGATAATTCAGATTTCCCCATTCAAAATATTCCTTTTGGAGTTTTCTTAACCCGCGATGATATCATTACCATTGGAACACGAATTGGTGATACTGCTATTGACTTAGGTGCATTGCATCAATTGGGGTACTTCAAAAATATTCCCTTAACAGATGATATCTTTTTACAAGACAGTTTAAACGATTTTATTGCAGATGGCCGCAAAACATGGCGTTCAGTTCGTAATCGAGTAGCAGATTTGTTTGATAAAGCTAACGATGAGCTGGAGAAAAACCAAGAACATTGTACACGTGTCTTATTTACTATAGATGAAATAGAAATGCAAATGCCCGTTCATGTAGGAGACTATACTGATTTTTATTCTAGTAAAGAGCATGCAACAAATGTAGGCACGATGTTTAGAGATCCAGATAATGCTTTGCTTCCAAATTGGTTACACATGCCAGTTGGTTATCATGGAAGAAGTTCTTCAATTATTCCTAGTGGAATTCCAGTGCACAGACCACAAGGACAAAAATTACCAAAGGGTGCAGACGAACCTATTTTTGGTCCATCTCGTATGGTCGATTTTGAGCTGGAAATGGCTTTTATTACCACAGCAGCAAATGATTTAGGACAACCTATTCCTATAAATGAAGCCGAAAATCAAATTTTTGGAATGGTGGTTTTTAACGATTGGAGTGCGAGAGATATTCAGAAATGGGAGTATGTTCCGTTAGGACCGTTTTTAGCTAAAAGTTTTGCTTCTTCCATTTCACCTTGGATTGTTACTTTAGATGCATTAGAACCCTTTAGAGTAGAAGGTCCGAAGCCAGAAAAAAAATTATTACCTTATTTAAAATACGAGGGCAAAAAAAGTTTTGATATCAATTTACAAGTGTCTATAACTCCAAATAGAGGAGCTGAAACGGTGGTGTCCAACTCCAATTTTAAATACATGTATTGGAACATGAGCCAACAGTTGGCGCATCATACCGTAAATGGATGTCCAGTAAATAGCGGAGATATGATGGCAAGTGGAACTATTTCTGGTCCAACTCCAGATTCATATGGTTCTATGCTAGAATTATCTTGGCGTGGTTCAAAACCTTTAAAATTGAAAGGAGGAGAAGAAAGAAAGTTCATACAAGACCATGATACGGTAACGATGCGTGGCTATTGTCAAAACCATGAAGTACGCATTGGTTTTGGTGAAGTGAAAACACAATTGCTTCCTGTCTTTAAATCGAAATAAGAAAGTGAAAATAGTAGTAAGTTAAAAAGCCTCTTTTTTTGTAAATACTGAAAGGAGGCTGCCATTAAATTTTTTTAATAATTATTTTTTTCTATAACTAATTGAAGCTTATATTCTAATTGAAACTTCCAGGTATATTTTTGAATTGGTCAGATGAAAAATAAACAAATTCTCAAAGGTTGATTTTGCTATAAATCAACCTTTTTTTATTATAAATGAGATTTCTAGCTTGAATTTGGCTTGGTTTAATTTTTCAAAGGAATGATTTTGTAACTTGCGCAAAATTATAAAAATGAAACTTACAAAAATTAGTCTCTCTTTAGTATGGCTTATATTTGCCACTTCTTGTACAACAGAAAAAACAGACAAATTGAATATTCCTCAGCCACCGACGGCAAAAAAAATAGATACCGTACTTAGCCTTCACAATCAAGATAGAACAGATTCTTACTACTGGTTAAATCAACGTGAGAATTCAGCAGTAATTGACTACCTAAACGCTGAAAATAAGTATTACCAAGAAATGACTGCGCATACCAAGACATTTCAGGAAGATTTGTTTGAAGAAATGAAAGCTAGAATTAAAGAAGATGATTCTTCTATACCTTATTTTTTAAATGGATATTGGTACCAAGTTAGGTATGAAATAGGAAAAGATTATCCAATATACACAAGGAGGAAAGAGAAAATAGATGCACCTGAAGAAATTATTGCTGACGCAAATGTAATGGCTGAAGGCAAATCCTACTTTAATTTAAACGGATTAAGCATCAGCCCTGACAATAAGTATGCTTCCTTTGGAATTGATACTATTGGGAGAAGAAATTATGTAGTTCATTTTAAAAATCTAGACACGGGTGAAATTTTGGATAAAAACATCCCTAATACAACTGGCGGAAGCACTTGGGCTAACGATAGTAAAACGCTTTTTTATACTAAGAAAGATGAGGTTACCCTCCGCTCTAATCAAATATTAAAACACAAACTGGGTAGTTCTGTTGATGAAGATGTGCTTATTTTTGAAGAAGCAGACGAAACATTTTCTTGTTATGTCTATAAATCTAAATCTAGAGATTATATTTTTATAGGTTCCTCTGCAACCATGACAGATGAAGTTAGTTATCTTGATGCCAACACGCCAGATGATGAATTTCAATTAGTAACGCCAAGAGAGCGAGGAGTAGAGTATGGAATTTCTCATTTTGAGGATTATTTTTATATCGTTACCAATAAAGATGATGCCACCAATTTTAAATTGATGCGTGCACCTATTCAAAATTCAATAGCTTGGGAGGAAGTGATAGCTCACCAAAAAGATGTCTTACTAGAGGGCATAGACATTTTCAAAGAATACTTGGTTTTAAGTGAACGTTTTAATGGTTTAACACGAATCAAAATTCAGCCCTGGGCTAATGAAGAAGATGCATATTATTTACCTTTTTCAAGTGAAACCTATACTGCATACACCACAACCAACTTAGAATTTGATACCTCAAAACTAAGGTATGGCTATAATGCTTTGACAACACCAGCTTCGGTTTTTGAATTCGATATGAAAACCAAAACGGAAACTTTACTAAAGCAACAAGAAGTTCCTGATCCAAATTTCGACCAAAGTCAATATATTTCAGAACGTGTTTGGGCAACCGCAAATGATGGTACTGAGATTCCAGTATCATTGGTCTATAAAAAAGGAATTAAACGCAACGGTAAAAATCCAGTATTACAATATGCTTATGGGAGTTACGGAGCTACAATGGATCCTTACTTTTCTACCACAAGAGTTAGTTTATTAGATCGTGGATTTGTTTTTGCATTGGCACACATTAGAGGCGGACAGTATCTTGGTCGGGATTGGTATGAGCAGGGTAAATTGCTTCAAAAGAAAAATACGTTTACCGATTTTATAAATGTAAGTGAATATTTAATTGAACAAAAATATACTTCACCAGAACATTTATACGCAATGGGTGGTTCAGCAGGTGGTTTGTTAATGGGATCAGTAGCTAATATGGCACCGCAATTATACAATGGTATGGTAGCTCAAGTTCCTTTTGTAGACGTAGTTACTACCATGTTGGACGATTCTATACCACTTACTACAGGAGAATATGACGAGTGGGGAAATCCTAACGAAAAAGAATATTTTGACTATATGTTATCGTACTCACCTTATGATAATGTAGTGGCACAGGATTACCCCAATCTTTTAGTAACAACTGGATTGCACGATTCTCAAGTGCAATATTGGGAGCCTGCTAAATGGGTTGCAAAATTGAGGGACAAAAAAACAAATGATAATCTTTTATTCTTAGACACCAATATGGATGCAGGTCATGGAGGGGCTTCAGGAAGATTTGAAGCATTAAAAGAATTAGCGAAAGAATACGCTTTTTTGTTTGATTTAGAAGGAATAGAAAAGTAGTTTAAAAAAAAAATGTAAATTTGCTTTTTTGAAAAGTATTTTTTCAAAAGATAAACCACGAAATATGTTAAATCATAACAAAATTCACGACAGTCTTCTTGATTTAATTGGAAATACCCCAATGTTAAGGTTAAATAAAGTGACAGAAGCAATTCCAGGGGAGTTCTACACCAAATTTGAAGCACATAACCCAGGACATTCTTCTAAAGATAGAATTGCAGCTTACATTATAGATAAAGCTGAACAAGAAGGAAGTTTAAAACCGGGAGACACAATTATTGAAACCACTTCTGGTAATACAGGATTTAGTATCGCCATGGCTTGTGTAATCAAAGGCTATAAATGTATACTTGCGGTAAGTAATAAATCGTCCAAAGACAAAATAAGTTTGCTCAAAACTATGGGAGCAGAAGTACATGTCTGTCCTTCGAATGTGCCACCAACAGACCCAAGGTCTTATTACGAAGTTGCAAAACGAATTCATCAAGAAATGCCTGGCTCTTTATATGTAAATCAATATTTTAATACTTTAAATATTGATGCTCATTACTTAACCACAGGACCAGAAATATGGAATCAAACCAACGGTAAAATAACACATTTAGTAGCTTGCAGCGGAACTGGTGGGACTATTTCTGGAAGTGCTCGTTTTCTAAAAGAACAAAATCCTGATATAAAAATTATAGGTATAGACGCTTATGGTTCAGTAATTCAAAAATATCACGAAACAGGTCAGCTTGATGAAGAAGAAATCTACCCTTATCGAATAGAGGGCTTAGGTAAAAATTTAATTCCTTCTGCAACAGATTTTGATATTATAGACCGTTATGTAAAGGTGACTGATGAAGATAGCGCTTTTGCTGCTAGAGAGATTGCAAAAAAAGAAGGCATGTTTGTTGGATATACTTCTGGAGCCGCTTTGCAAGGTGTACGGATTTTAGCTGAAGAAGGAGAATTTGACCAACACAGCAGGGTAGTTATTATTTTTCCAGACCACGGATCAAGATACATGAGCAAAATTTATAACGACGAATGGATGGCAGAACAAGGATTTACTACGCCAGAGGAAAAACAACCATCACGCAAACCAATCAAATACTTAAACAAAAATTAAAAGTCTATTTAATTTTTAGTGTACTTTTCTTAAACTAATCATTGTTTTCTACATTAGCAATGATTAAAAATTAACATAATGAACGATATTTTCGATAGAATATATAAAGGCAAAGGACCATTAGGGAAATGGGCAGACCAAGCAGAAGGTTATTTTGTATTTCCTAAATTAGAAGGAGATATAAACAATCGAATGAAATTTAATGGCAAAGAAGTCATTACTTGGAGCGTAAACGACTATCTAGGTTTAGCAAATCACCCTGAAGTTAGAAAGGTTGATGCAGAAGCTGCTCAGAAATGGGGAAGTGCTTACCCGATGGGAGCTAGAATGATGAGTGGACATACTAATCTTCACGAACAATTAGAAAATGAATTAGCTGATTTCACTTCAAAAGAAGCGGCTTATTTATTGAATTTTGGTTACCAAGGAATCCTTTCTACCATCGATGCTTTAGTAGGTAAAAATGACGTAATTGTTTACGATGTAGATGCACATGCTTGTATTGTTGATGGAGTCAGACTTCATTTGGGTAAAAGATTTACCTACAAACACAATGACATAGACAGTATAAAACTAAACCTTGAAAGAGCTACCAAAATGGTAGAACAAACTGGCGGCGGAATATTGTTGATTTCTGAAGGGGTTTTTGGCATGCGAGGTCAACAAGGTAAACTAAAAGAAATTGTAGCACTTAAAGAACAATATAATTTTCGACTCTTAGTAGATGACGCTCATGGATTTGGAACCTTAGGAAAAACTGGGGCAGGAGCAGGAGAAGAACAAGGAGTTCAAGACCAAATTGATGTCTATTTTGCAACATTTGCAAAGTCCATGGCAAGTACAGGTGCATTTATCTCAGGCGATAAGGAAGTAATGGATTATATGAAATACAATATGCGTTCTCAAATGTTTGCAAAATCCTTGCAAATGACGCTTGTTGAAGGCGCTTTAAAACGCTTACACATGATTCGTACTATGCCTGAGTTAAGAACAAAGCTTTGGGAAAATGTGAATGCATTACAAAGTGGCTTAAGAGAAAACGGGTTTGATATTGGATCAACTTCTAGTTGTGTAACACCTGTTTACTTGCAAGGAAGCGTACCAGAAGCTATGGCGTTGGTAAGAGATTTAAGGGAGAACTTTGGGGTATTTTGTTCCATTGTGATTTATCCAGTCATACCAAAAGGAATAATTCTATTGCGCTTAATACCAACCGCTACGCATAATCTGCAAGATGTGGAAGACACTTTACATGCTTTTTCTGCCATACGTGAAAAATTGGAGAATGGAACTTATAAGCGTATAGCTAAAATGGCAATGGCTGCTAGTGAGTAGTTGTTTTGGCTCATACTTAAGATTTATTTTTTGTCATTATATATCTGAATATTAGTATTTTATGATAAAAATATCCCCCTTGGTTTGCATCTAAAAGTTCTATATTCTTGAATGTTTCAAATACATCCTAAAACCATCAGTAAATGCTGGTTGATATATGTATTTGGTTACAATCGAAAAAAGAAACCACCGCACATTCAAGTACATTTTATTTTGCTCGTGCCCCAAAAAATAAAAATATGTTTCACTGCCCTACCCACTACAAGAATAATATTTAACATAAATAAGATTGCTGTCCCGAATAATTGCTAAGTTTGGAACATAAATAAGTGAGCAATGACTTATTTGTATGTACACTACGTTGACTAAAAAAATGTTCAACCCTAATTACGGCGTATCCAACTACAATCGAAACCTTTCAGAATTACTTATCTTAGTGTCAAAGAAAATTAATGCATATTAATCCATAACTGAAGCTTATACATGACTGCTTTGAATCATTAAAAAACTAAATAAATTATGAAAATTGAGAAAGTAAAAAATTATAATCAAAAACTA
>Ga0307948_1001283_pt1 | contig 17683 bp, 18 predicted proteins | sample OrgLakmetagen280_FD_201824 | JGI IMG/M metagenome (GOLD analysis project Ga0307948, IMG submission 201824) | Saline water microbial communities from Organic Lake, Antarctica - #280 | ecosystem: Environmental > Aquatic > Non-marine Saline and Alkaline > Saline | place: Antarctica: Organic Lake...
TGCCGTAGGAGTAGCTGACTTTGCGGACAAATGCCTTGCTCTGTTTGATCACTGACCTTGTCTCTTTTTCTGGTGTCTTGTTCAGTCTGGCCTCCTTCTCTTCTTGAAGCTGCCTTTTTTTTTTTTTGCTATAGCTCAACTGCCCTCGCTGGCGGATACAGCTGTGTAACCCTTACCCTTTGCTCCTTTGAGCTCTGAATTTATTCCTTTCTTGGCTTGTCATCACAGTATCACTGATTTTGAGATCAATGCATTCCTGAATCAAGACTCATACAGACTCATCAAGTTTGTGTCAGATTTAGTTTCAATTTTCGACACTGGTTGATTTTGTTTCACCAGCCAATTGCCATCAGCCAGAGTCTCGGGCTGTAGGCCATCCTTGTAACCCCAACAGGCGATCAGCCAAATAACCTTTATATTTATTTTTAAAGGTTGAGCAATACCAGACAAGAGGCTTTTGTAATCCAAACTAAACTAAATCCAGCCCAGCATTGGGCTTCCCCCTTAGTACATCACAGTACTTTGCTTGAAAGGCTCTTGGTTTCATTCCGAATATGGATGGCAGAAATCAAGTCCGAGGAAAGGTGTCATTAACATATAAAATGGGAGGCTCCATAAAGCCCCCATTTTTAACAACACAAACTAGATTGTTGTTGCAATCTTTAAAAGTTGGCCTTGCGAGCTACTGAGCACAGGAAAAAAAAGGCTAACAATTTGGCTAGCTGTTACAGCTGCTAGAGGACAGTGTCAGCGGAAAAAATACATGTTAGAGCATGCTGCAGCAGGGCAAATCTGCATTGCCCATAGTTTGCTGCTAGGTACACGAGCACACACATCACATCACACCACACTAACACGAAACGACAAAAATGTGGCTACCCAAGCTGTCTGCAGTGCAAGCAAGGGTGCCCAAAAACCTGCAACTAAGGCAGGCAAGACCGCTTGCGCTCTGCTTTTACGCTCTTGCTCTGCCCTTCTTCGGCCTGGTGTTTAGTGTCTAAGTCCCAAAATATACCCACACCCGACACTGCAAAGAGCAAGGCACTAATTTCACCATGCTCCATGCAGTAGAGCAGGAGGATAAGAGGATGGGGCTCACAGGGAGGCGGCAAACTTGGCCAAGGAGCCAAGAGCTCCCTCACCAGTCACACCAGCCTGGATGCCAAAGCCCAAGAAGGCAACCATCGCAAGACGCCCGTGCTTGATCTCAGCGGTCTTGAGGCGGAAGGCTCGCTCAGGGTCCTCCTCGGAGGCCAAGTTTAGGGGGTCAAAAGGACCACCTACGTGTGTTTGAGAGGTTTTGTGTGGAGAATTTATGTTAATATATTTACCCTAATGCAGATATACATCGCCGTAATCAGGTTAATGTGACTACTGTGTTCAGCAGGGAAGATGCATGTCAAGTATGTGCATTGCAGCAGAAAGGGGCATAATCAATTGGTGAGGTACATACCCATGCCTGCAATACAGGTGGGCATGAATCATTTAGTACTAATAAGTGTGGTCACACAGGCTACATCGAATGGGTAGAGCATGCCGCCACGTTTGAAGAATTTGGCACATGTGTGTGTGTGTGTGTGTGTGTGGTGCTTGCACGTGTGCCTGCCGGAGTGTGCTGGAGGGCCTGAAGGCCTTAACTATGACTAGGACGACGGAAAAGAGATCCCTCAAAACTCAGAATTATAGACAGATGGCTTGTGCAGGAAGTTGTTCACACCTGGGTAGATGCGCTTCTCTAGGTCCAATTCGTTGTTACGGTAGATCTCAGCTCCACCCATGAGGATGGCCTCAATCCACAACAGCTGGGTGATGGAGAAGGGCAGGGACAGACCCAAGTAGCTTGCACCATCCAGCTCCACCTTGCCAGCATCCACCCTGAGATGAAGGAGCGGAGACAGGAATGTGTTCTTACTTTGCATAATGCCCAGGCAGCAGGTGTTTGAAATGAGAGAGGTCATACCCGGCCCTCTACCCTGGTCAAAGGGGCAAGGCTTTGAGCGAAAGACTACTGACTCATTTCCTGTTGTGATTATGGTGTATATGTTGACAGTGTAAGGTGTACGCAGATCAGAGTGCATGTCACACTGTTACACACCAGAAGTAACTCCATCATGCCAGTCTCATTCGCTCACTTGTGCACGCACGTAAAGGGAATATAGGCTGGGCAGTTAGGTTGCAGATGTAGCAACAAACTTCATGTGAGTGTGAACATCTGAACTCATAATCGTAAAATAAAACGGGAAGTGCACATTTGTGTGCCCTCTTTCCCATGCACGTCACTTGATTTTGAATGAGCCGTACAAAACAACAAGCATGCACACACGCACGTCCCAGAACAGTGTCAAGTAACGGTATGTCAGGCAACAATGACCTCGCCATCTTTCCTGACCACTATGCTTTCTCTGAGGCAATAGAACCTTGCATGTACTGCATCATTAGACATTACAATACTCGCTTCCTTACACAGCTTGTAAACAAACACAGTACTTATCCCACTTGCATGAGCAGGTCCCAACTTTCTGCCAGACCAAACGATGCACTTCCTGGTGAAGCTGACGTAATGTGTGTGTGTGTGTGTGTGTGTGTGTGTGTGTGTGTGTAGTCAGTGTCATTCCATGTGCCCTCGCCAATCTGCCAGCCTCTTTCACACCCACCAAGACACTCCAGTCAGGCCCTCGCCAGCAAAAACACCTAGCGTGCCGAGCATGGCCCATCGCGCGTGGATGATTTCGGTCTCGCGGAACCTCTCCAGGCCAAACACCTCGGAGTAGGGGGCCAGCTTGTTGTTCCCGTCGATTGAGGCGGAGTCTGGCCTGAAGGTGGCCTCCACGTCTCCCTTTAAGTTCTGAGCCTCGTTCTGGTCCTGGCCGTCAACACCAATCTGCGTGAATGCGCGTGTGTGTTGTGAGCTGTTTGGGCAGTGTGGCCTCGCGTGCGACTTCGGTGTGTCTCTCCCCATCAGATGACTGCATCGATAATGCGTGCATATTTTACCGCAGGGGTGCCACTTGCATGCTCTCCCGCTCAATCATTCCTTACCAGGACAAAATCGTTGGGCCTGGACAGGCCCAAGGGATCAAAGCCACGGTCACCGGGCAGGCTGCCATCCAACCTGTGGTCCAGGGATGTGCCAATATTGGAGGGGTCAGGCCATTGCAGAGATTTCGCCTGCATCTCCTCACACTCCCAACAACCCGACTGGATCGAATCAGCGGCCAAGCTTGCGTGCCACGGAACACCGTCAATGCAATGCTCATGGATGCAAACCGGAGGGAGCGGAATGTGTCGCTGACTGTGAAGGGCGCGGACACCGACCCGGCACTCCCGAACCCCCCGAACAACTCACCATTCTGGGCGCTCCGTGTTTGGCAGCCACAGGGCGTCATCCTGAGCGGGGCGGATGCTCTTTGGCTTCGTCTTGGTAGAGCGGGTGGCTTGGCAGACCACCTTGCTGCTGGGTGCGGCCTGCTTGGTGAGCAAATTGCTCATACGGCTCTGCATGACCTGCATCTTGATGCGGTTTCCTGGTTTAAAATGTGTACAAATGTGCTTTTATTTGAAAGTGGCGAATATTTGAGTCACTTTTTTGGTCACTTTTTTAGTTTTCACCCTCTTTGTCTGCCTTCCCTACTGGCTTCTTTTTACTGGGATGCGCACATTTGAAGTTTCACCCTCTTTTCCTGCCTTCCCTACTGGTTATACATGTCTAGATCTAAACTGGCACAGACGCCAAGCTCGACACCCCAACCCAACGACGCAGGATCTTTGTCTTACATGTCCAGCGGATCTTTTTACAATAGGTTCAAAAGTGACACTACTAGTGACTCTAACTCTACTCTTTTTTGGTTCTTTTTCTGAACAAACAGTCGTATAACTATGCACAGCACGCCTGGTCCTGAACGCAAAAATTCCAAAACAGAAAAGAAAGTTGAGGGTAAAAGACGCCGGTCAGTAGGGCTCCCCACCCTGTAAGCAATACAGTATTCACCTGTATTCAATTCCTGCGTAAGCGGAAATTAAACATTTAGTGGCACTGGAGTATGCAAAAAAGTATGAGTATGACAGGAGGCCCCAGTGAGCCTTTTGGACGTCAAGGGTCAATCCCATTAAAGAATATATAGCCGGAATCCTGAGATTGAGAGCTATCGATTGATATATAATTGGGTGCGATCCGAGGGGGTCGGGGGTGGGTGGTCCCTCGAGGGGGTTTGGACTTTTTGGGACCCCCCCTCCAGAACATTTCTGAGCCACTTTCACGAAGTTTTAAATATATCAATGAATTCCTGAGCTCTTTAATTGTCTATTGGCACCCTCTTTGAGGAAATCAGGCTAAATGGGGGGTCTGTGGACAAGCCCACAAGTCAGAGGCAAACGCGCTTGGGTGCAAGCCGCGGGGTGAGTCAAGCCAAAGGAGCAGCGATTCACTCCAAACTTCCAGGATAGTGTCAGCATAAGATACTTAGTGGAAATTTGAAGAAATGAGGCAATATAGGGCTGTGTAAGTCAGTTGTGGGTGCTTGGTAGGTCATGTGTGCATGGGCGTCCGTATCTCAGTTTTTGCCCCATAACTCTGCACCACTTCAATAGCATATCTTGGTAAGTATGCAGATGGATGCAGAATTTTAAAGGGAGCAGAATGGTACCGATTTTGTCCCAGGGGGGGAAGTATTGGGGGGTGGGGGGGGTGGGTGGTCTTTTTGGGCCTCCCGCCGAGAATTTTGGCATGACGTCCACTACTTTTTTTTTTACCCTCCTGAGTATGAGTATGAGTATGAGGTATGAGTATGAAGGATGCTTTAATGAAAATGCAGGGTAACCATTTTACCAGGAGTCGCCATTTCTATATTTCCAATGAATCCACAATATAGTCCGAGACAGTGACTTCTCCCTTTCGGTGCAGGTTATTGCCCGCTGATATGATCCGCGCAGCAGCAATCCCAGCAGCAGCAGAAATTTAATGGTGGTGAGAGCCATGCTAATGTGATTGAGCAGACCCAGCAGTATTCCCTCCCCTTGCAGGCCATTACAAACAATTGTGTGTTTCTTTGACTCCTTAGCAAAACCCTTCAATATAAATACCAAATACCTCAACTACATTCTGACTATTTGCCGTGATGTTCTGACTCACTTGTTTCTGCTATCGTCCTGACTTCTAAAGACTCTTTGAGCATCTCTCTTGGTCATAGTGTACGTATGTAAGGCAGCACGTAAAAGTTGGTGGTAAAAAAATTTAGGTTAACACCGTGACTAATCAGACACAGGGACCATGACTGGCATTATTCAAGCTTAACTGCTTTGGAACCTGCGTTTCAGCGTCTAGTTTAAATACTGCAACTCAGAGGACACAACACCAAACCAACTTGTGTGAGAATCGCCTGAACGAGGGGACTAGCGTGTAATGACTTGTGGATGAGGAGGTAGTCCCTATCCAAAGGTCATTTTGCATGACGATTCCCGCAGCTATAAGGGGGTGTAAAAAGAAAAAAAATATGCTGGAAGGTAGCCTGCAGCTACAATAGAATAACATCCCATACAGGATAATTAAGCCCAAAGAAAAAATCACTTATACCATTCTGTTAGTCTCATGAAAGTGATTAAGGCAGCATGTGCTTTAGTTGCCCATGCCTGTGACATGTTGCTTGTTGTGCTGTCAGAAAATAACCACACGGGCAGTGAAAAGTACTCCCTATTTTCAGCACAAACCAAATTCGTACTGGGTTTTTCAGGTTTCTTCCACCACAAATAGGGGAGAACGATGGGGACCAGGAGGGTTGCAGGCATGGCCTGAACCGGCTCCCAAATAGTGAGAGCTGTGGTGGTATTGGGTGATATAAAGCGCATGGTTTGGACGAGTCTAGCAGCGTAGCTGACAGAGTGTTCTTTGTGCTTGTTCACTCTCCGAAAATTAAGCCCCATTTTCCTACAAAACGTAGTGTGAGCGCTGTAGATGATGCTAACAGGGATGAGTGTCAACAGGATGATAACTTCAACAGGGTGATAATAGATACTATTGCCTAATTTTTAATGTTTTGTGCTTAACTTGCTTTGATTATTGAGTCCTATGCTTTTCTTAGCATTATGCTGTTTCTTGTGTTGCGGCATTAAGATAACAGATAACATGATGACTAAATACCTCAAATCTACTCACATAGAACCTGTTATAAATGGGGGATAGCCTGGACTTCCGCTTGAACTGGTTGAGTCATAGTGCGGTAACGCAGTAAAAGGTAAGCTAGGTGGATTGAATTTATGGCAGCAGTGTGATTGCCTTTACACGTGTGGCTTGCCAGAACAGTCACTGTGACCATAGCCTTTTTAATGTTCTGTAGAGCAAACAGTCAAACGTTACAACCATCTTAAGCGGTTTGGTTCTGTTATGCATAAAACAGCGAAACAATAAGAAAACGCGGACAAGCTTAAACAAAGCCAATACTCTCTTCTTTCTCCATTGTTCTATCATCTATTATAATTGCGACACAGTGCCAGCTACACCCATCTACCTATTGCGCCTAAGTTACAAATAAGGCTACCACTCAAGCTCCTGCTCATCCTGATCGTAGTGGTTGCCCGTTCCAAAATACAGGAAGGGATTTAGGCTTTTTCGCACAATCCAAAGCAAGGACTCAGCACCTGCAATGTTAGTTCAGTTATACACAGGTTTTAATTTGCAGGAACAACATTGACCGTAATTCCGCCACAAGTGTGCTGGTAGTAAACTTGCACTGCTGCGAGCGGCTATTATATATTGTACCTTCAGGGGCGGTCTTGTCTGCATCAGGGGCCATTCTTGTCCTGTAGGTGCACAAAAGGGAGCAAGCTGAGGGAACATAATAGCAACTGGTAACAAATTTAGAGATACTTTTTGGTACGCAAAACGGTTCCTAAATAGGGTTGGCCAGAACCATACGGTATACGATGTTTTTGGCAGGGAATTCACCTGATGTACGGTCATATTTGGTGTATATATACAGTTCTGGCCAACCTCATTTCTGAAATACCTTGATCATTGAGTAGCAGCATGCGTGGCTGATTAAGGGCAAACAAACATCGTGCGTTTGTGCGTTTATTGGTGGTCACACGGCAATTTCTTGCTGCTATATGCTCAGTGTGTCCTTTTTCCAGCTGCTGGTATTGTTTCATTTGAGCTGAGGGAATGCTTCTGTATCTAAGAGGAGCCTCAATTGCATTTGCTTGATACTGCATGGATGTTGGGTTGCTATTCACAGATGTGCATTCTTGGACGCACCCACTCGCGTATTTGCTTTAACGTGTTTAATGATAAACCTACTTTGTGGTGCCAGGATTTCCTGCATTGATCGTTATGTTGCGTACTGTCAATAGAGGGTCTCCAGCTAGCAGCTGAACAGCACGATTGAGCATGACCTGTGCAACACAGCGAGGGTTAAAGTTCAGGGGAAAAGTATCGAATACGCCTAATAAGCTAAACCACTACGAGTGCCATAAATGGTAAGATGGCTGATGTGCAATCATGAGGAAAAAGGAGAGAGTATACACACAAAACAGAAGAAACAAGCAAAATATGACAACTGCTTCCCACATCCACAGGGTAAATTAGATGATCAATTTGGGTCAATTATTGGTACATCCTCCCATCTAAAATGTCTTTGCTTTTTGTAAGCTATTTACAGGCTGTCTGACTGTGTTCCCCGGAATCTAGAGCTTGTGTGCACACGCCAATGATGTGAGGCTCCTCGTGTAAAACCACATGTGTTCTTACCTTTGATATTTTGTAGGCCGGCCCCTCCTCGTCCTTCATTTTACTTTCTGGCCTGAAAACCTGGATGTAGAATTTGTTAGAATTAACATACATAAAAACAATTAGGTATGGTGGTGTGCTCTGCTAATGTGTGTGTACTAATTGGCTTCCTTATCACACGCTGGTTCTTACAGGATTCGACTTATTAGTTTGACATCAGTCCTGCAATTAAAATTTTTTACACCCTATTGTTGTTACCTTGCAGTCTTTCCACAGCTCCTCCAGGGTCGAGGCGGAGTTCACGCAGTCAAGGTAAAATGGGTCAACAAGGAACCTCCTGCATGAGAGGGGAAATTATGATGTCCTTTGCGAGCTAACATGCAGCTCACCAGGAATACCAGGCCTCGTTCTTTTTACTGACAGAAAACAGAACATGGATTAAGTTATCCTCATCCTTATTTTGTTTCCACCAAATTCACCTCCTTGAGAATCCAGAGCTGACCATCAACACGCTGGAGTTTTCTTTCATGTAGGGCACAAGAGCTAACGTAGTGTCCACAGCACCTGGTTACGCAAGGAAGAGGTGCAGCACTGCTCAAACAGCTGTGGTCAAATCATCACACTCTGTGGATCCTTGCCAACCTGCTTGAGTGTTGGAGGAGCAGGATTCAATGTTTTTTGATTCTGGAAAGCTACCAGTCAAGGCCTCTGCATTAGCATTTTAAACTCACCCTTGAAGTTTGTTTCCAAGGTCTTATTAAAGTCCTCTTCCGTCCACTCAGATCTGTAAAAGATGCAGGGAGAGCGTCTAGCAGGGTTCCCGTTCATGTTTGGGGTGCTCTTTCAATCTGGACGTCTGGCTTATAGGCGTGACATAAGGTTTTGGTTGTTTTCCATGCTGTACATATCATACTCAGTGTTTGTAACCCTCTTCCATTATGGGCTTTTGCTGTCATGAAGTGTTGTCGCTTGGAAATTGAGAGTGCTTGCCTGTTTTCATAGCGTTGCACAAAAATGCCAGCGTTGTTTATCTGCAAGTAGATATGAAAAAGGAAGGGGAAAAAAGTGTTGTCCTGAGATCGCAGCTATTTCTGCTAATTCAGCCTTGTTTTACTTACAAGGACATCAATCTCCTCGTCATAAAACTCCTTGACCTCATCCACAGCTGACTTCAGAGAGTCCTCATTGGTCACGTCCAAGAGCAGAACTTGAATGTCAGGGTTTCCAGTTGACTTCCGGAGCTCAACGGCCGACTCTTTACAAAGGGTGGGATTGCGGCAGGAGTGGATGACTTGCTTCCCCTCCGCTGCAAGTTTCCTGCACATTTTTCAATAGAGGCTTCTCGTTCCTCTTCTTTGAGTGTCTTGCGTTTTGATCAGGCGTGGGTCCTATCCGTGACTATCAAATTCAGTGACCCTCTGTCGGATGTGCACGCCTGGACACACAGATCTGATGAATCAATTCCATATCTCTGGTATTTTCTACTCCTTTATGCTCTCTACCATTTCCAGCCTGAGCATCATATGTTTGGCAATCTTCAGCAGCTTCGATCGTACGACCATCACATCAGCTAGACCTGTTCACAATGATCTACGTTACTTGTGAGCCCCATGCTATCCCCCTTCTCCCTGTTCTACACGGCCATGCAAAATTAGCGTCCACACCTGCTCATTTCCTTCCCGATGCCACGGTTGGCACCTGAGGAGACGTATGCATGGGGCACAAGTGTTGTCGTTTTTGAGAGAACCTTTATTAGAGTTGCTGTGCACGAATGCCTTCCAATGACCTGTGATAAAGACGGTTTCAAAAGAGCCTGAGGCAGTGACGACAGCAGCACCACACAGCAACGTGAGAACTGCCGACAGCGACATTTGCTTTGTTTTCTGGTTGATAACAAATTATTACTACAAATGATTTTCAGCCCATCAAAAATGTGATCAAAAACTTGATTGTAGTAATTACTACCCGGCAGTTTCGGTGCTCTCCTCGCCCTCGCTCTGACCATGCATTCTTGTTAAAGAGTTACTCGTAACACGTCTGTCAAGTTTTAAGGTGGTAAGTAGCTAAAAAATATTAGTTTCCAGGCTAGGTTTAGCTCAAGCCGTTTGGGTGCCGCCTTCATTTGTAGCAAACGACCAAAAGCTTGTAATGAGCACCAGTGCAATAATGAAATGCATGGCATTGTTTTATTCCGTGTGTGCATCATTTCCGCCGTGTGTGCTCATCAGAAGTCTGAATAAATTTTGTAATTAAATATACCTAGGTATTCTAACATTCTAACAATCCTTTGTTTGGTGTCGGTTTCGTGGGCCTGATTCTCGTCACGTACACGTAAAGGGACAGCCGAGGCCGTGCTGCACCAGGCCAGGAAGTTTAGGACAACCTTACCAAAAGGTCACTTGCCTAAACTATCATGGGGTGCATGGGCAGCAAGGAGGAGCAACAGGGGGCAAAAGGAGGAGGGGCAGCAAAAGGAGGCTCCAGCAAAGGGCAGAAATACGTGAAGCAGCCGTGCCGGGAGGACTTGGCCAAGAGCCAGCACAAGGAAATCAAGCAGACATTTTCACAGGTCTACAAAGTGGACCGACTGCTGGGCTCTGGTAAGATAGACGCAGCTTGCTTGCTTGCTTGCTTGCTGGAGGTGCAAGCATGCCCATTGTTTTCACTCTGGAAGTGTCTGGAGGTTTTGCCGCCTCACCTTGGGCTCTCCCCCGCAGGCGCTGAGGGCAATGCATACCTTGTGCGGGATATCAACTCCAACAAGAATTGGGCTCTAAAGCTCTTGAAGCTGCCTCTGCCTGCCCGCTTTGTGACCTCGGTGTTCAGGTCAGTCTGTGCTCTCGTTCTGTCCCCTCAGATTGCCAGCACGATGTAAACAAGTTGTTTCACAGTTGACCGCAGCAGCAGGCCAGCTTGCGTGCCCTAGGCCTTGAGCACATGCTTGCATTTACAATCAGCACGGCACATACACATCGTACACAGTACTGTTTCTCATGAGTGCCCTAATCCCACATGCAGAGAAATCAGGCTGCAGTCCGAGCTTGGAGAAGGTCACCACAACATCATCACACCTGAAGAGGTGGTGCTCACGTCACACTACTTGGGTCTAGTCATGGAGTACGCCCCTGGCGGCAGCTTGACGCAGTACATCACAAACAAGTTCCGGGAGTGCGGGTGCGCATCCTTTCTGCATGTGCTTCGTGACTGGTGTGCTTCACTGTACCAATACGATGGAGGCACCTGTGTGTGTATGTGCTTTTATGTGTTTATGCGTGTGCGTGTGTATGTGCATGTGTGTGCACCTGTTCGTGTGCGTATTGATGTGTGTGCTTGTGTGTATGCGTCTGTGTGTGCGCCTGTTTGTGTATGTGTGTGCGTACATGTATGCGTGTATATGTGAGCGTGCGTGCGTGCGTGTGTTTGTATGTGTGTGTGCATGTTCGTGCAAACGTGAGTAATTCACGTACCTCTGCTCGTGGTGTTGAAATAGTGTCTCAGAATGGAGATAGCTTGCGTGCAGGGAGCGCGGGGAGCGGTCCCTCACAACCAGCAGCTAAGCAATAATGGGCATGAAATTTGTTTGGAACTAAAGGGTGGCACTTCTTTATTTAGGTGAACAAAAAAGCTCTTGGTGCTTTCCAGGGCGCTTGCTTGCTGGGGGTTGTGCTAGGGCGACGCCCTCCGCTGTCGTGGTCTGCATTTGCGTAGTCTATGTAACTCTGTGCAAGCCAGCTGCTGAGATATTTTTCTGGTGGGTCTAGCGGAGACAATGCAGTACAGCTGTGGCCTTCACTGTGACCACCTGTGCAATTGCTAACTCTGCCTCCGCAGGGGAGAGGGTCTTTTGATGCCTGAGGACGAAGCGCGCTACTTCTTCAAGCAAATGGTGAACGCAGTGGACTACTGCCATAGACACCAGGTGCGCCTACTGTTGTTCGTGTACCCAAGCATGGTGCGCACTCATGGACACCACAGTGTGCTTTGTTCCTCTGTTCACTGTATTTTTGGTACTGCAAGTTATGAGCACAGCCGTACCTGTCACACACATGCACTTGTGCCTGCCTGTATCCTGGCAAGCTAGTTGCATTTTGTACCTGCATATGCCAAAATGTAGAGTCGACAGGCATCAGGCACGTGCACTGGATGTGTGCTGTCATAGCAGCAGGCACCTTGGTTTATGAGCAAGCTAGACCTTGTGCTAGGTCTAGCTTGCTAGCCCTAGAACAAGCTTGCTAGCCCTAGAACCTTGTGAACAAGCTGAAAGATTTGCAAGCACCGTGCGTCCTGCATTATTGTAGCAGAGTTGTCTGCGAGGAAGGGTTTAACCATGAATACATATGCATATCAGGTATGATTATATCATACGTCAAGAGCTACTTGCTATGAGGTGTGTTAAAGCTGTGGTCTGCAAACAGAGGAGTGTGCTTGACTGAGGGGCTCACGCTTGTTTCCCTTGCCACGTATGACCAAAATGTCTAAGGATTGCAATGGTGTGTCATCCGGAAACGAACTGCTACGTGGTCGTGCTGGCAACTCAGTGGTGCGGCTAACGAGTGAGCATTGCCTTAAACACCCGCCTTTGCACCGCCCTCCCTGCCTCCCTCTGTCCTGCGAGTAAAGCTATGTGCACGCAGACGATGTAAAAGTCTCACACAAAGTCTGGAAGCACATAACAGCCAATGTAGGTAACGTTACCTGTCAGCCGACGCACGACCCTCACAATTGGGCATGTTGCTCAGCCCGAGATCCACTTTCTGTGAATAGTGGGCTCCTTGAGGTCTGACAATCTTGCCTCAGTCCAAAACACCTTGGGTGTAGACGGATGAGGCCAGTCAAAATAAAGCTGGTCTGCTGGTCATTGCTCTCCATTCGGTTTACGCTTCACTTAATCCACGCAACACTCAGTCCACGCTTCACTCAACCACGCAACACTCACTCCTCGCAACACTCAGTCCACGCAACACTCAGCTTCACTCAGTCCACGCAACACTAAGTTCATGCAACACTCAGTCCACACTTCACTCAGTCCACGCAACACTTCTTCCACACTTCACTCAGTCCATGCAACACTCAGTCCACATCACTCAGTCCACGCAACACTTGGCTTCACTCAGTCCACGCAACACTAAGTTCACGCAACACTAAGTCCACACTTCACTCTCACACCCACAGGTGGTGCACCGGGACCTGAAGCTGGACAACACGCTCCTGAGCGGGCACAACCCGCCCTACATTAAGCTCTGCGACTTCGGATTCGCTAGGAACTGGGACGCTGGGGAGGAGTCGAACATGAGCACTGTGATTGGTAGGGCTTGCATCTATTCATTAGGATTTGGCCTGCATTCCGTCGAACTTGCATCTGATTACCAGGGCAGTATTCAGGATGTGTATGGAGTGGCCAGGGTGCGTACGTACACACTTGGTACACACATACACACTCAACACACACTTGGTGCACAAACAACCACAAACATGCACGCACACACATGCACACACACACACGCACACACACATACACACACATACGCGTACATGCACACACACACACACACACACACTCAAACACACTTACACCTGTAGGAACACCCGATTACATGTCACCTCAGCTGACGGCTGCCAAGACAGGTGACGCTGGAAAGGTGTTTTATGATGGGACCAAGGCTGACGTGTGGGCCATGGGCGTGCTTCTATGCGTTATCTTGATCGGCAAGTTCCCCTTTGAGGTGAGTTCCTGAGTATGTGCTCGTGGGTGGCATGTGAATGAGCACATTTCCTCTGTGACCGTTGGAAGAAAATGAAAAGTGTGGTGTCTTTATTATTCTGCTTGCGCTTGCACGTTGTTTTACTTACGTGTCTGGTTGTTTATGGCGTTTTGCTTGCGCTTGTGGTTGTTGTATGGTGTTTTGCTTGCGCTTGTGGTTGTTGTATGGTGTTTTGCTTGCGCTTGTGGTTGTTGTATGGTGTTTTGCTTGCGCTTACGGCTGTCCCCGTGAACAACTCCCCCCTTTGCAAGCTAAACAGTCCCACTTGACTTTGCGTCACCATATCTCTGTAACCCCTGCACCGTTTTGAGGCCTGAGACATGGGGACAGCCTTACACACATGTACAGGGTTGGCCAGAGCCATAAATTTATAAGCATATACGGTGTACATACATACAGTATTTTAAGCAAGGAAATCACCATACATATGGTCATATATGGTGCAGATATACTGTTCTGGCCAACCCTACACATATGCTTGCCATTCCTTAATTGTCAAGTCTTTGTTGTGTGAAGGTGGCGGCATGATTTTATCACACAACTTGCAGCGTACCTTGATTGCAGGAGCAGCAGCGATTCAAATCCAGGCACGTGCACAAATACACACACTCACCCTCTCACTCAGGGCGACAATGTCAGTGCAATGGGTGTGACGGACCCCATGAAGAAGGTGTGGGTGCAGCAGCACCGGAACAAGTGGGATGAGAACAGCATGCTGCAGAGCCAACTCAAATACCTCAGCCCTAATGCACGGGACTTGTTGGACAAGATGTTTGACCTGGATGAGAAGAACCGGTACGCACGCGCTTGAGCACGTGCATTCAGATCCTTTGGTGTGTTTTGTCAGCAGCGGTGGGGGCTCTTTGAAGCTGTGACAGATTGAAATGCCTGCTGGATAATGGAGGGCGCATGGCGCAAGGTACAGGTTGCTTAGTGTTGCACGTGTCTGTGACGTACGTACATGCACACAACTTTCAGCCAGGGAGTTTCCAGATATATGGTCGTAAACGGAACGTACGTACAGTCCTGGCAAACCTTGTGACGTGTTACCTCCTGGTAGGATTGCAGGAGCACCTTGTGTTATCTACGTACAAAACTTTGTTGGGATTGAGGGTCAGGGTTCTGTCTGTGTACTTAGAATTAGACATCGTCTATTCTTTGCAATAGTATTGGGAATGGGCAGTAACAGTGGGACTATGGACACTACCAGTGTGTGAGAGGCAGCCTTGAAATGAGCTTGCTCTGAATGAATCTATGGATTGGCAGTCTGCAGCTGGATTTTTTGGAAAGGAGTTCCTCGTTGGGATGTGTGAAAAGCTGCCCTTCCCCTCACCCTAAGCCCTAAACCCATAAACGGTTCGATGTTGAATGTGTTATGAAGTCAATCCTGGTGTGCCGACGTGATGTGCTTTGACCAACTGTGTGCATTGCTGTAAGGAGCAGAATTGAGGGGGGAAAGGAGGTTGTGTTTGTTTGTGTGTATGTGTGTCATCCAGGATCAGCATTTGGGGGGTCATGGAGTACATCTGGTACACCAAAACAGCACTTGAAACCCCCTGGGAAAGAGTCAGTGGGCATACCGTACTATGCGCATCATATGGTGGTTGCTGCGGTGCGTGCACGTGCAGGATCAGCATCCAGGGGATCATGGAGCACCCCTGGTACAAGTCCGCCATGCGTCACCACTTTGAGGATGCACTGGCACGACTGGGCAAAGAGCAGGACGAGGTGGAAGAAAAGGTGAGTGATTACGGACATGGTGTGGGCGGGGGTGCTGCGTGCTCCGTGCAAGTGTGGATGTGTGCCGCTCGTCTGGGCAAGGAGCATAAGGACAAGGTGGGAGGTTAAGGAAGTGGCTGCAGCTGACAAACTATGCGCTGTGATGGTGTGGGCATGGGAATATTGCGCATGGGTGTGGCTGTGGACGTGTGCCGCATCCTCGGCACACGTCCGTGCCGTCAGCACACGTCCCTGCAGAGACGTCAAGACTGGACAAGGAGCAGGATGTAGCGGAAGAGGATGCAAGTGTGTGCTGTTTGCTGCACTCAAATATATGCGATCGTGTTGGTTTTATATGGTAACGCCTTGATTGTTGCAATGCCAAACTTGTGTTTTTTGTGCCTGCGTATGATGCCTGCAGCTGTCCAAAGGTGCTTACAAGTCCGCCGAGCGGGATGCAGCGATTGACAACCTCATCAAGATCTCTGCCAGCACAGATTTCAAGAGCAAGGTGTGCAGCTAGTTCCAGCACCGCTTGTGCTTAGTAGCACACACTGTCGCTGCAGTGTGTCCGAGCTGCCTATACTGTTTGCTGAGTATGTGCATCCTATTGTGAGCCAGAGTCCGTGTACGACTGTACAAGAAAAAAAATAGGGAAAACCACGCAGGCAGTATAAAATCACCTTTGGCATGAAAGCGCCCACGGCAGGCGACATTTAACCACCCCTGGCCAAAAAGGAACAGTCACATGTGAATCACGCAAGAAGTGTGCAGTGTGCTTGTGTCAGTGTCGGAATATTTGAGCAAACGCCAAACAAACGTCAAAGGTCAAAGGAGTGTTCCAAAACTTGAATCGCACTAGTCGAGCTTACTTAGGCAGCTGAGCCCACCCACAAGGACTCCATTACCCCTGTGTGGACACGCCTGAGCAAGTACAAAACGCAATTGAGGACGGTTGAGCGACGTTCTAGATGTCAGATGCTTTTTGCCATGCTCATTCAGGGAGCTGAGCCCATTCACAAGGACTCCATCGTCCCTGTGTGGACGCGTTTGAGCCTGCGTACGGTGCAGCCTGAATACCCTGTGTTCAATAAGGAAAGCCTGCGTGCATGCCTTGCTGTGCAGCAGAAGACACAAGGTTAGTCTATGTGCGTGTGTGTGTGCGTGTGTGTGTGTGTGTGTGCGTGTGTGTGTGCGCACGCGTACGTATGCGAATGTGTGTGTCTGCGAGCTGAGTTTGATGCCAACATGCAACATTTTGTTGCTTTTAAGCAAGATGATGCTGCACCCTATAAAGCCATGCTCAGAGCACATTTACCACAGATTTTGACTGTACAAGCACCCTCTTTCGGCCTTGTGTGAATCACAACACAAATCATACCTTTTTGCCAGCATTCCCGTTTCTCTTTGTTGCAAACCACTTGCTTCGGGCACTGGCATGATGCATAACTGCATAACTGTGCGCAAAATTATGTGCCTGCTCGCAACAACTGCCCAGACCCTCCTTTCAACCTCAGCTCAACATGCGTGCTGATGAATGATTGACTCCTGCCACAGGCGTTATGTCTGGCACTCCAGTGGACCAAAGTGTGGATACCAAGGAAGATACAGAGAAAGAAGGCAAGGACAGCTAAGCAATGGTGCTCGTACGGATTCGCTTGTGCACACGTACTTGTGCATCAGCGTGTCTGCTTGTGCACAGACTGGCGCTGGCACTTGCTGCGATCGAATGACTGTTACCTGTGAAGGAGCTTGTCAGACTGGGAGATAGAGAAGGACTCGGGGGTTGCAATCGTTGAAAGTTTGTTGCTGAGCGGCTCAAGATGTGCCGTATTGCAAGAAGTTATAAGCAGTAGAAAAGGCAGCAGGGATCTGGTCTGTGGTCAGGTGCGTTTGTGAGTAGCTACCAATGTCAATGTAGGGACAATGGGCTGGTTTAGAGCAGTGCAACTACTTATTGTGCACAGCTGTTGTCATTGCCAGAAAAGGCGGCATGTAGATTTTGGCACACAACGGGAGGGAGGGGCTCCTTTACTAATACTAAAATGATAAACGTGAGCCCATATATAAAGATGCATAAATCATATGGTATTATTTTGTTGTTTTGGCTTTCGAGCTTTGCTGAATTCTGGGAGACTTGCAATTTGATTTTCTTACAGCTGAGAGGGTCTGCTGTGGGAGCTTCTAGGTGCAACAACCATACTCTGAAGAGAATGCGCATAAACCGACACCTCCACGCAATTAGCCGCCGTGGGGAAGAGATCAGCAAAGGCAAGCTGGGCTTGGCAGTTGTTACAATGGATGCTTGTAACAGTGAAAAGTCATCTGACCTTAACATTAAAACCCCTGATGACATTGAAAGGGGTAAGGGGTTACACAGCTATATCCGCCAGCGAGGGCAGTTGAGCTATAGCATAAAAAGCCAGCTTCAAGAAGAGAAAGAGGCCAGACTGAACAAGACACCAGAAAAAGAAGCTAGAGGGAA